>BNJS01001646.1_pt1 | contig 103778 bp, 140 predicted proteins | sample 8540461 | NCBI WGS metagenome assembly BNJS01 (sample SAMD00202454, study PRJDB9452) | human saliva metagenome | isolation source: human saliva | place: Japan
CTCTTTATGGGTTTAGATGTTATAATATTATCCATGAAAGCACAGATAAATATCAATCACGAATCCGCATACTGATTGGTCTTAATTTTGTTTGGTGTCTTATTTATTTTATTATTTAAGTTAATGTTCTTTACACCACGTACTTTATCTGAAAAGATTGCCAAGATTGTTTATCAGTTATTCAGTCGAGTCAGAATAGTTCTGCAGAGACTACGCCAAGCTAGTCCTACATCAACACCTACTCCAACTCCTGAAGCTACTGTTGAACCAACAGTTGATACGACGACTATATCTTCTATTCAGAAGATTACAAATAAGAATCATCAATTGATTCGGATATATCAGCTGACTTAACTAAAGTGAATGTTAATTTCAATGGAACACAATACTTACGTAGTGAAGCTGCAACTGCATTAACAAACATGTTTGAGGCGCTCGTAAGGATAATATCAATTTATACCTAGTAGTGGTTATCGTTCATATGGAACGCTTGCTAGATGTATAATACTTATGTAGCAACTGACGGTGGTAGTGTAACCGATCGATATGATGCGATTCCTGGTGCTTGTGAACATCAACTTGGTTTGGCGGTCGATTTATCTGATGATAATCGTGATCGTGATATTGATGATTCATTTGAATCAACAGCTGCATATCAGTGGTTATTAAAACATAGCTATGAATACGGGTATATTTTCGTTTCCCTGGAAAGAAGCGATTACGGGTATTGCTATAATCCATGGAGTTTTAGATATATCGGTGTTGAAGAAGCAAAAAGTTTATGATTCAGGGCTTACATTAGAAGAGGTTTTACAAGTAAATTAACAGGAAAGATACAACATCTTTCCTTTATATTTTAAAATTAGTGTAGAATATTCAAATTGAAGGAGGTATAAATGGTTAAGCAGTTAATGAAAATATTCGTGAGTTTAAACTAGCAACAATACTGACACCAACCTTTGTAATTGGTGAAGTTATTATTATTGATTCCATTTTAATATCCTTATTAATCAATGATATTAAAGCAGGTTGTGATTTATCAGTGATTTTAGGATATGCATGGAAGTTAGTTGTCTTATCACTGCTTTCACTCTTATGTGGATACTTAGCAGGTATCTATTGTGCAAAGGCTAGTACAGGATTTGCGCGTAATTTACGTTATGATATCTTCACTAATATCCAGAAATTTTCATTTTCAAATATTGATAAGTTCTCATCTGCATCACTCGTTACGCGATTAACGACGGCCCGTACCAAAATGTGCAGATGGCATTATGATGATTCATTGCTGTACGTGCTCCACTCAATTTAATATTCTCCTTTACAATGGCATATATTATGGGTGGGACAATGGCAGTTATCTTTTTAATTATCATTCCTTTCTTAGGAATTGGGTTATATTTGATTGTAAGAACAGTTATGCCAGTCTTCAAAAAGGGATTTCCTCTCTTCGATAAGATTACACGCATCGTTGAAGAAAATGTAAAGGGTATTCGTGTCGTGAAATCCTTTGTAGCGTGGGACTATGAAATCGAGAAATGATGAGACATCAAATGACATTCGTAAATGTTTACACGTGCAGGAGCAGATTATCGCTTTGAATAACCATTAATGAGATAAGTATTTATGCGGTTATGTTATTTGCGCTGATGTTTGGTTCCCGATGATCATCAAACAAATGCGACAAGTCTAGATGTGGGACAGCTATCTACTGATGACTTATGGTTTCAAATCAGCGGTTTCCTTTGATGATGTTATCGATGGTATTTGTAATGATTACTTTCTCAGAAGAGTCCCGCACAGGTATCGTTGAGGAGTATTAAATGAGGAAGAAGCGTTCTATCACATCAAAGGAAAATACATGTACAGAAGTGAAGGATGCTCGTGGAGTTTCGACCACGTATTCACGATGAAAGTATTCTCCTACATGTTGAGCGTCCTGTCTCTAGATAGATATTGATGTCATATCCAAATCTGGTGAAACCATTGGAGTATCATCGCGAGACTGGTTCTGCAAAGTCTTCTCTGTGCGAGTTGATTCCACGTCTATACGAGCGCTACTGAGGTACAGTACGTGTCGTAAAGAAGATGTTAGGAGACTATGACCTTGTGACATTTACGTGATTCTGTTGCGATGGTGTTACGAGAAGAACGTGTTATTCTCAGGCACGATTGCGGACAATATCCGTTGTAATAAGGACGCAACATTAGAAGAAGTGAAAAGCATGTATGTCATTTTGGCTTGTGCGAGATGAGTTTATCGAACAGATGCCAGATGGCTATGATATGGATTGAACAGAGTGGTACAAACGTTTCTGGTGGTCAGAAACAAAGACTCTGTATGCAAGAGCGCTCTTGAAAACAGCAAGGAATTTTGATTATGGATGACTCGTACATCTGCTGTAGATACAAAGACAGATGCAATCATCCGTAAAAGCAATGAGAGAATATATCCCAGAAACAACAAAGATTATCATTGCTGAACTTCATCTATGAAGATGCAGACCGTATCATCGTCTTAGATGGTGGTAAGATTGATACGATTGGTACGAAGTGAAGACTACTAAAGACAAATCAAATCTACCGTGAAGTTTATCTATCTCAAGAATAAACAAGGTCACTGAAATCGTGGAAGAAGGAGGTGTTTCGTTAATATGAATCAGAAACAAGCAATCGTAAAAATCCTTCAAGAGAATTATGAAGATGGTAGTATCCTACTATCCAGTTTCTATTCCACTGATTGTGTGTTAATTATTATCATTCATGCGATCTTGGGTGCATTACCTTCCATTTTTCCAGCAGAATGTTATCGCTGTATTATCAAAGGCTTTGGGACAGGTTGGACTTGGGAAAGTCACAAAAGCCATTTATTGTGAGACTTGTTACAACGCTAGCGTGTGTTATCTTATTTGCGCTAATTATCGGCATTGTATATACCAGTTAATGGCGTTCTTTACACAGGGTGTTCTGTACAAGATACGTAAAGTATTTACACATATGCAGAAACTGCTATTCGTTATTTTTGATACATCCACATGGTGATATCTATGTCTCCTATACAAATGATATCGATGCAATGCGTCAGATGATTTCTCAGAGTTTCCCACAGCTATTGATTTCAATCGTTGACAATCATCACAATTATCGCTATCATGTTCTATTACAGTATTCCCGATGGCGGTGGTTATCTTAATTGGTGCTGCAATTTCCGTGAAATGTACACGTAAGCGGTGGTCTTTCTGCGAAAGTACTTTCATCTTACAACAAAAGGCAACTGGTAAGACGGAAGGTGTGATCGAAGAGATGGTGAATGAGCAAAGGTAATAAAGTGTTTACCACCAAGACAGACTGAGGAAATCTTTTCAATCGAGCAAAATAATGAGCTCTGTAGAGAGCTTCCGATACGCTAACCGTTATTCAATATCTTGATGCCAGTCTTAAATAACGTAAACTATTTAATTTATGTATTCTGTTGCAGTAGCGGGTGGTATCTTTTATTAGAAAGCTTCCAAACTTATCCATTTGTGGATTGTTCTTTCTCAATTGCAGTTTGTCCATTCTTAGAATGTCACGTCAGTTTGCAGGTATGATTCGGCAGATTTCTCCACAGATTAACTCAATTGTAATGGGTCTAGCTGGTGCTGAGCGTGTATTTGAATTACTTGATCAAAAGAGCCTGAAGTAGATGATGGAATTGTTACACTTGTTAACGCAACAGAAAAGATGGCGAGCTGAAAAAGAAACAAATGAACAGACTGAAATTTGGGCTTGGAAGTATCCACATGAAGATGTACACACTACTATAAAGGTTGCTGGTGATAGTTTCGTTTCGCAAGTATGATTTTGCATATAATCCAGATAAAGATGATATCTTGCATGATGTAACACTATTTGCAAACCTGGTCAAAAGATTGCCTTTTGTGGGTGCGTACAGGTGCTGGTAAGACAACAAATCACGAACCTGATCAACCGCTTTCTGCTATGACATCGCAGATGGAAAAAGATTCGTTATGACGCATCAATATCAATAAGATTAAAGAAGTCTTCCTCTACGTAAAAGTCTTTAGGTATTGTATTACAGATGCGTACTGTTTACGGGTACTGTTATGGATAACATTCGTTATGGACGCTTAACATGCGACAGATGAGGAATGTATCGCAGCAACAAAACTTGCAGGTGCAGATGCTTTTATTCGCCATTTACCAGAAGGCTATCAAACCATGTTGAATGGTGATGGTTCTAAATCTTTCCACAAGAGGACAGTGTCAGTTGTGGCAATTGCTAGAGCGGCTGTCGCAGATCCTCCAGTTATGATCATGGATGAGGCTACTTCCTCTATCGAGGTTACACGTGCCAGAGCAGATTGTACGTAAACTGGTATGGACCGTTTGATGAATGGAAGCCGTACTGCCATTTGGTGGATCGCTCACGTTTCATCTACGGTTAAGAGTCATGTTATTATTGTAGTAGACCATGGACGTATTATTGAACGTGGTACGCACCAGAAGAATTACTTGCTCAAAAAGGGTCAGTACTACTCAGTTATTATATACAGGTGCATTGGTTAGAATAAAATGAAAGGATATGAAATTTAATATTCATATCCTTTTTGTCTGTTAATTTATCTAAGAAATGCATTAGTTTTATCACGGATGGATGCAATTGTTAACTTTAGGTGTATAACTAATATAAAAATTTAACTTATCCTTCTTAACGAAAGGGTTTTGATTAATGAATTATCTGAATCATCAGTCGATATCTCTGTTAGAAGTGAGATTCCTAGGTTGTGTGAAACCATTTGCTTGGGTTGATATCATCTGATTTAAAATGAATATTTGCTTGATAATCATATCTTGCATAAGTAAATCAAAAGCCTTTAGGTGTACATTATGTTCATCCAGTAAGATGAAGGCTGCTGGAGTATATCTTCGAAAGATAGTTCTAATTTGCTAGATAAAGGTTGCTTTTGAGACGAGAATAAAGAGTTCTTCATGGAATATTCCCTTAATGATAATCTTTGTGTTGTAAATGATCGATACTACTGTAATGAAAAATCTAATTTACCACTTAGTACTCTTCCCAAAGTGTAATTGAACCACCACGAATCGGATAAATATCCTTGAAGAATGAAAAGTCACTACAATCATGATATTTTGCAGTTAAATAGTTGATGATAATTGGGGAAAACCGACTGCACATTTAGACTCAAGGGAACGTATAATATCTTGTTGAGTTAATGAAAAGTCATTTAATAACTATTTACAATGAGACTGGTATTTCGCCCTGTTTGTCAATTTAACCTTTGATTTATACTATTTTTCTCAATAAGACTACATTGGTAATACTCCTCAATTCGCTTGATAGCATAAGAAATCGTAGGTTGACTAACATGATATCGTTTACAACCTGCGTAAATGATTTTAATTGTGATAGTTGATAAAATAGTTTAAATCACGAATATTCATCTGTTTCTTCTTAGTTATGAATAAATCTTATCATAACTAAGGTGTTTGACTATAACAAAATTCTGTATAGTAGGGTGCTTTCTACAAGAAAGTATCGGCACATACATAACTTAGTCAAGATTTCGATGATATCTTCAAAAATACGGATAAAAGTAGCTTGTTGTTGTTTTGGAAGCTGTTTAGCTTCATCGTCAATCGTTTCAGTTGAAGGTGTTTGAATTTATATCTCCTCTAAACTGTTAAATTGAAAACTCTTCGACCGTTAAATCCAGAGCTTTAATAATTTTTTCAAGTGTTTGAACGTTGAGATTTTGTTTTATTCTCAATCTGATTGATGTACTAACCCAAACCGGCTTTTCGGATAGCATCTCATGGCTAAGTCCTCGTATTTGCCGATGATAGCGTATTTTTCGTGGATATAGTTTGTAAGATATATAAATTACTCATGTTCCAAGCATACTGTAATTTGCAATATATATACCATTAATAATACAAAGTATGATATTTAACACTATGTGTTAAAATGAATATAATTATAGAAGGAGGTGTACATATGAGTGCACATGATATTTAAATAATCCATTTTAAACAAAGGAACTGCTTTTACATTAGAAGAGCGTGAAAAAATAGGACTAGTGGGCATGCTACCACCATACGTCCAAACAATTGAAGAACAAGCACGCCAGACTTATGCACAGATGCAGACAAAGGCAAATGATTTAGAAAAGCGTTTGTTTTGATGCAAATCTTTAATACGAACTGTACTTTTCTACTATATGTTCTCTCAACATCTGAGTTTAATCCTATCGTTTGATCAACAATTGCAGATACAATTGAAAACTATAATGATCATTTTTGATCACTATTACGCTGCATATAGATATTAATCATCCAGAAAATATTGAAGCTACTTTAAAAAATGCGGCTGGTGATCGTGAGATTCGTCTATTGTTGTTACAGATGCAGAAGGAATCTTAGGTATTGGTGACTGGGGTACTAACGGTGTGGATATTTCTGTTGGTAAGTTATTATGGTATATACAGCTGCTGAATTGATCATCTATGGTATTACCTCTTGTTATCGATGCAACCTTACAAAATTACTTGAATCCTAACTTATCTCGGGAACCGTCATGAGCGTGTACGTGGTGATCGTTATTATGATTTTATTGATCAGTTGTGCAGACTGCTGAACGTCTGTTCCCTAAACTATATTTACACTGGGAAGCTTTGGTCGTTCTAATGCCGCAAACATCCTTGAAAATATCGAAGCAAATTCTACATTTAATGATGACATCCAAGAAGAGCATCGTAACTCTTGGTGGTATCTTTGGTGCGCTGGAGATTACTGGTGGTAGGTTAGATCGGGTTTATCTTTGCTTTGGAGGAGGTACTGCAGGTGCAGTATCGCATCTCGTGTACTACGTGAAATGGTTATGGAGGTGTTCCTGAGGAAGAGCATATAAGCGTTTCTTATGGTTGATAAACAAGGGCTACTTTTTGATGATATGGATGATTTAAACCTCAACAAAGACCATTTATGAAAACGTTCTGACTATCCTAACGCAGATAAGCTAACTGACTTATTAGAGTTGTTAAGACTGTTAAACCAACAAATCTGGTGGTACTCAACTCAACCAAATACATTTACAAAGAAATTGTTGAGAAATGCAAGATTACAGAGCGCCCAATTTCCATTATCTAATCCAACAGTTTTAGCAGAAGCCAGTGCTGAAGATCTTATCACATGGTCAGATGGAAAAGCATTTGTCGCAACTGGCATTCCTGCAGATACAGTATCCTATAAGGGCGTTGATTATGTGATCGGTCAGGCAAATAATGCTTTGATTTATCCTGGTCTTGGACTTGGTATGCTTGCATCAGAAGCTAGTCTTTTAACAGATGAAATGATTGAGCTGCCGCATTCCTAAGTGGTATTATTGATCAGTCTCAACCTGGTGCACCTGTACTACCACCATTCAGAGTATGTCGGGATGTTTCTATTAGGTTGGAAGTTGTTGCAAAAAGCGCAGGAACAAGGCTGCACGTGCAAAAAACAGACATGGCAAAGGCAGTACGTGATTTAAAGTGGTATCCAAAAATACTAGGTGATTTTTATGGTTTTCCTACAATCCTTAGAGAGTATTTTGCCCGTTGTTATTTTAATTTCGCTAGGATATGTCCTACAGATTAGAAAATGGTTTGATGTTAGTTTTAGTGATAACATCTCAAATTAATTATAAATATTGTTTACCATCTATATTTGTATCGGTAATGGAACATCTTACGGTAGAACGGCTGATTAAACTTTCAAGTGGGTTAGTATATAGGGGTCTAGCAACAATCTTAGGATATGTTGTTATGCTTTATACTTGTTAAGGTTTTAAAAATTAAACCTGGTAGACGAGGAACGTTTATCAATACTTTTGTTAATGCAAATACATTTCATTGGGTTACCTTTAAACATTGCGTTGTTTGGTGATAAGGCAACAGAATACTTCTCGTTTATTACATCATTAAATACGATATCTTCTTGGACATTGGGCATCTAGTTTGATGACAACGGATAGTCGTGTGCAATCCTAAAACAGCAGTATCGTTTTGACTGGAAAAATTATTACCACCTACCACTTATTGGATTCCTTGCAGCAATCCGTATTTCCTGCTGTTAAGATCCCAGTACCGCAGGCAAAATGACAAAACACTAACTTATGTTGGGAATGTTGTGACACCACTTTCACTTGTCATGTCGGATTTGACACTAGCGAAGCTGTGACTATGCAAGTGTGAAGTTTGATAAAAGATTCTGTGTTTGCACTCTAAAGTGGTCGTTTTCTAATAGCACACTTTACTAATGGTGATGGTCTTTAAAGAGACCAATTGGCGCAAATCTACCAAATCTAGAGGCACAGGACATTCGTATTTGCAATCTGCAGTTCTCATCTGTCTTTGCTGTAATGCCAATCTGTGCATCAAAAGGAGATGGAGACGCTGAGTACGCAACCAACATTGTGACTTTAAAGCTGGTACTAGTAGTTGTTAGTGCTAAATATACCATCTCTGATGGAAAGTAGCACGTACAATTAGTTCTGTAAATGAAAATGAGTATTTTCATTCTATAGAAATCAAATGAAGATTTTTCTCAATATATCATGTGATTATGTGAGAAAAGAGTCTCCTAATATTTGTGGCGCTTTAGAACTGCTGACGTACTCTAAAGAGTGGATTTAGGGTACTAGTAATTACTAATTATGATAAAAAGCCTAGCTAGGATTATAGTTTCAGTTAGGCTTTTTGAGGTATTACCAGAACAGTACGTTCGTTTGCTTTTGGAGACTAAGTCGTAGTCTGTCAGAAAGTGAGTGTAGATGACATCTCCACAACTGACACAAACACTGATCGATTTTCTTCTGTTAGGAAATGTTGTGGATTGTGGATATCTCAGGGCCGATGATAATAGGACATTTCTTTTTGTGCATTTTCAAAGGAATTCTCTTGTTGGATAGGCATAACGTTCTCCATCATCAAGATATTCCTTCTTACCTGTACGGACACCAGTACACAGTTTAGTTCGGGCGTGGAATGTCATAGTAGCGTGTCGAGGCCCGCAATCTTCTCTGGCAGCGTTTAGGACACTCTCTAATCAATTCTTGGATATTTCCAGAAATGCATCGGATGAGCAATGTAATCACACATATAATGTTGGCAAGCTTCCTCTAAGCATGTTTTAATGCAGCGTTCAACTTGGTGCTGTTGTCAAATTCATAGACGTTTCTATCTTTTATCAATGGTTGGATTGTGTTGTCCTAAAATAATATAATCTGAAGTCTTTCGATGTTCACGAATCGAGTATCCCCATTGGCTTGGATAGTACTCCACTTCCATACCTAGATGATGAATATTGATCTGTGAGCGTACGTATTTTTCCTGTCAAAAGAACGAAATAGATTGATTAATAATCGTGAATTTGTTCAATGCGTTCATGCGTCAATCCGGTGACATGGTGTAGGATATGCGGCGTGGTCGCTGAAACCAAGGGTTGTTAGGACCTGCTTGAATCGCTGCTTGAAATTATACTCTTCATCTGTTACTCGATCGCATGACCACAACATGAGCTGTATGCGTATGATAGTTTGCTTAATCATTGGGGTATGTCTCCAAAAACGTTGAAATTATATCATTCTCATATGGATTGACAAAATGTCAAAAGTAATATCATAATAGATGAATAGTTGTTCAAATTATGTTATGCGTAGCGAGGGAATCTAGATGGAATATCAATATCGTGATTGTAGGCATTGATTGTGCAGATTGGAAATTGCCAGGGGTAGCAGAGGAAATCAGAAAATAGAGGGTGTTAGTAAGTGCTGATCTATCCATTTTCTGCAGCAAACAAATTATACTTTACATGTGATGAAGAAAATCATTCTGTGATTGAAGCAGAAGGTTTTTGACATTATTCATGATGATGAACCTGATGCTAGTGATTACGACTCTCACACGAAGAGACCAAAACATCTCTTTAAATTTAATATTAAGAATATTGATTGTGCAGATTGTGCAAATGAGATATGCGGAAAAGGCAATGAAATTGAAGGGTGTAGAACATGCGGAAGCTGACTTCATGCATGCGATATTACGTGTACAGTTTACGACAAGTGAGTATACACGCATTGAAAATGCAGCTACGCGAGATGATTGCACGAGAACCCGATGTAGAATTTTCGCGCTATTTTGCAGAACAAAATCGAAACGAAAAAGATCATAGTACTACAAAGTTATGATTAGCTAGATTGGTGATGAGGGACAATCTTATTTGGACTATCATTTCGTTTGCCTGACAGGTATTGCAAGTAATATTTCAACCCTAATTGCGTATATCATTCTTGGTTATGATGTAATTTTAAAAGCGTTCAATAATCTGAAACGGGGAAATCTTTTAGATGAGCATTTCTTAATGTCGATTGCAACATTTGCGGCGTTATATCTGAATGATTGGAAAGAAGCAACAGGTGTTATGTTGTTCTACCAAATTGGAGAATTCTTCCAAGATTTGGCAGTGGATCATTCTCGTAAAGTCATATCGCAGACTTTTGATGGATATTCGACCTGACTATGCATCTGTACCAAAGCGGAACAGAATTTATTAAGGTTGATCCAACGGAAGTACAGGAGATATCAATCTGCTAAAGCCGTGAGAACGCATTCCTTTAGATGGTGTGATTGTGGTGGGTAGTTCTTCGCTAGATACAGCTTCTTTAACAGGGGAATCAAATCTTCGTGATGTGGATGTGAATGACGAAGTCATTTCAGGTGCTGTGAATACAAGCGGTGTACTACAGATACGTGCAACAAAAGGAATTTGCTCAATCAACCGTATCTAGAATTCTAAATATTATTGAAGAAAATAACGAAACAAAGTCGAAAACAAGAAAAAGTTTCATTACAAAAGTTTTCACATTACTACACACAACAGTCGTCTGGTTTAGCAGTACTAGTAGCAATCGTAGTAAGTTTAGTGACTAGTGATGTCAATGAGGGTATTTACCGTGCATGTACATTCTTAGTCATCTCTTGTCCATGTGCGCTAGTGATCTCAATACCACTCACTTTCTTTGCGGGTATTGGTGGTTTATCCATGCATGGCATCATGTTGAAAGGTGCAACTATGTTGATTGGTGGAGATTCGTACGATTGTTTTCGATAAAAGCAGGCACCTAACAACGGGACAGTTTGCAGGTAAGTCAGTTATTAGATAGCTTTAGATGACGCAGCTGATAAAACTTGCAGCATATGCGGAAAGTTATTCGAATCACCCTATTGCCAAGGCAATTCAAAATGCATATCAAGAAGAAGTTGATCAAACACAAATTTCAGATATGCAAGAAGTTGCTGGCAGAGGCATTTCGATTACTCTAGAAAACCATCAGGTTCTTGTTGGTAATTATAAATGATGCAGGAAATGGTGTAACTTGTAACAGTATACAGCGAGCCCATATGTTTATGTAGCGGAAGATGGTAGATTCATAGGGTTGTATTCTATTGAAGGATACAATTAAGAAAGAGTAGCTAGTGCTATTTTGAAGCTAAGCAAGAGTCATGCTTGCATGATGGTATCTGGCGATGCAGAAGAGATTTGCCAAGAAGTAGGTAAGGAACTAGGCATCAACTCGATTTATGGTGGATGTTTACCAGAGGATAAGATAACATGCGTGAATACTGTTAAGCAGAATGGTGTTGTAGCATTTGTGGGTGATGGTGTAAATGATGTTCCAGTTATGCGCACAGCTGATATTGGCTTTGCGATGGGGTCACTTGGTAGTGATGCGGCAATCGAAGCTGCAGATGTTATTATCACGGATGATAATCTAAACAAGATTGATACAACCATTCAACAAGCCAAGAGAATTATTCGTATCGCAAATCAAAATATTGTACTTTCGATAGTGATTAAAGTACTTGCGCTAGTATTGGGTGCACTTGGTATTGCGAATATGTGGATGGCAATCTTTGCGGATACTGGTGTTGCAATGTTGTGTGTTATTAACGCCATTCGACTTCTTCGTATCAAGGAATAATTAGTATTCCTATATTTGTAAGTATGGTAAAATAATCTTGTAGTAAAGGAGGTTATCTATGAGTATATTAGATATCGTATCGGTGATTATCCTGGTACTTGTAATCGCATTAGGCGTGCTATATTGGCAAACGAAAAGGAGCAAGAAATGAAAAGATTTATAACATTAATTTTAGTGAATGTAGCTTCACTCTGGTTGATTGATCGTGTTATGAGAACAATGTATATTGGTAATGCCAATACATTATTCTTCCTGGCATTTATTCTTGTAATTTTAAATGCAACACTAAAACCATTAATGAAGTTGGTATTCTTACCATTGACATTCTTTAGCTTTGGATTCTTCTCACTGATTATCAACGCAGCAGTATTATCCATTGTATTCAGTTTTGCACACGGTTCATATATGATGGGATTCCATACAGCGATTATTGCAAGTATTCTATTATCAATCGTGAATGCGGCTATTAATTCATTATTTGAATAACATCGTACAAAGAAGTACGATGTTTTTATATTAGATTGCATTAACGTTTGATATAATAATACTAGAAGAATTGTTGAAAATAATAGAGGTAGGTATGTCACAGTTAGAACGTATAATATCTACATTTAAATACTCTGCTGATTGTATTTTTGGGTTTTGTACTTTTATCAGAAATTATTAGTTTACTTTTCACCCAGATTAATGCAATATATTATCGATATTGTAATTCCACATATGCAGACAATAATTTTGAGCATCTTATGGTGTTCATACCGTTATTACATATCTGCGTAAAAACAATTTTTAATTACTTTGCGATTGTTTTCTAGGAATAAAGGAATGAGTATGCACCAATTAATGGAAAAGATTATTCATCAACCACTACGTTTTGATACTCATAATTCTATAGAAGTATTGACGGAGTCGGAAGAGAACTTTCTAACTTAATGTTGTTCTACATTAAGGATATTCCAAGTTATTACAGTGAATTATTCTCAATCATTATTGTTATTATTTTATTTATCATCCGTGATAGGACTATTTCTGATTTTATTTGTACCTCTTATATTATCCCTGTTAGATATATTCATTTAAAAGCTAGAAAATTTAGTAAATTCATCATTGATGCAAGAATAATCAGTTAAAAGCAGATATTTTCAAGAATATAGACTACATCAAGAGCAACAATCTTGAAACATTCTATATCAATAAGATAAAAAGAGAATAATGATGGAATTGTTTTGTTTGGGAAGTGTCGCTTCAATGGAATCTCTAGCAGTGTGTATGGATCAATGGATTTATGACCCTTATTTACTGACTATCATTTGGCATCGTTGCATTATTGATGATGTATACAACAAAAACTTACGGTTGGAACAATTATTTCTTGTAGTTGGATATTGTGGATTGCTATATTCATATTTGAATACCGTTTTCTCTACTGAGATTGAAAAAGGAAAGTTTAAAGGAGAATTTACAAAGACGAGAGAATTATTTGAATTAAGTTCTAACAATTCTAGAGAAGGCCATTCGTTTGTGTTCAACCAAAAAATCCAATTTCAAAATGTTAATTTTCAGTATACAAATACTCCTATTCTAAAAGACATGACTCTGACAATAATGGCTCATAAATGGACTGTTTTATTAGGTGAGAGCGGAGTGGGAAAAAGTACAATTTTGAAACTCATCGAAAAATTTTATACGGACTACGATGGAGAAATAACGGTCGATAATACATCTTTGAGAGATATTGCTAGTTTTGACTTGCGAGATAAAGTGGTGTATTTATCGCAATCACCATCTCTTTTTCCTGGCAGTATTCGTAACAACCTAACAGTAGATAATACTCAAATAACAGAAGAGTCTATATGGGAAGTATTAGAAACTGTGAATCTAAAAGAATATGTTTTATCTCTTGATGATTCACTAGATACTGATATTTATGAAGCTGGCAAGATAATGTCTACAGGTCAAAAGCAACGTTTGTGCATTGCTAGAGCATTATTAAGAAACGTTGATGTATATTTGTTGGACGAAATTACCTCAAATGTAGACTATGAGAATACTCAGATGATTTTGTCATACTTTACCGAACTATCAAAAAAAGGGAAGACAATCATTAGCGTCACACATGATAAGAATTATATTTCGTTTGCGGATGAAATATATCAATTACGTGATGAAAATAATAAAACAGTCGTCTATAAAATGTGATTTAGTTATTAAAAAGTGAATTTTTGAATCATTAAAGGAGTATACAAGGATAATTTGTATGCTCTTTGCTAATATAAGGCAACATTATTGTAATATCTGATATAATTTTTATCGATATGAGAACAGTAATTCAAAGAGTAAAACATGCGAGTGTTACCATCGATGGTGTGGTAAATGGGAAAATTGAACAAGGTTTCCTATTGTTAGTTGGAATCAAAGATGATGATACTGAAGCAGTTGTAGAAAAAATGGCAGATAAGATTGCCAAAATGCGTATTTTCGATGATGAAAATGGGAAGATGAATCTAGCATTACAACAAGTTGGAGGTGCGATTTTATCAATTTCACAGTTTACGTTATTCGCAAACTGCAAAAAAGGGAATCGCCCAAGTTTTGATGGGGCTGGTAAGCCTGAACATGCCAAAGCGATGTATCTATACTTCAACGAAGTGTTAAGACGCTATGGTCTACAAGTGCGAAGAGGCATCTTTGCGGCAGAGATGAAAGTTGAATCTGCTCAACATGATGGACAATCACAATATGTCTAGATTCGAGGATTTTAACGACACAAATAATTTACGGTAGTGAGTTATCTGCTGAACTAAAAGAAAATATGCGTGCAAAGGTTGAGGCTTGGGTATTCTGCGGATGAGAACTCCATGTCTTGCGGTTATTCTCGTAGGGGATAATCCAAGCATCTGAGTCTTATGTAGATGGAAAAGAGAAGGCTTTGAGCAAAGTAGGAATTCAAACCAATACAAATTTCTGTTTATCCGCAAATATTACATAGCAAGAAGAATTAGAAACAAAGGTGATTAGTGATTGTTCTAAGGATGATACCGTCGATGGTATTCTCATTCAGTTGCCATTACCAGAAGGCTTTTAATGAAGACAGAGGATTGCGTGTGTTGATCCTGAAAAGGATGTGGATGGGCTTTACATCCAATGAACTTTGGAAGATTCTTTATGAATCAACCATCCTTTCGTGCCTGTACACCACTCGGTATCATGGAGCTATCAAAGGGCATGGGATGTAATCCAAAGGTAAGCATGCGGTGGTTATTGGACGCCTAAAGTGGTAGGAACATCCAGTAGCTCGTTTATTACAGAATGCGAATGCGACGTCACAATTTGTCATTCTCATACTGCAAACTTGAAAAGAACTTACAAACTTAGAGATATCTTAATTGTCGCAGAGGTAAGCCAAAGATTATTGATGCTCAATATGTCAAAGAAGGTGCGTATGTAATTGACGTTGGGGTCAAATAGTGTTGATGGCATTTATGTGGTGATGTAGATTTTTGAATCGGTAGTCTCTAGGCAAAAGAGTGATTACACCCGTACCAAAGGGTGTTGGTCCAATGACACATATGTATGTTATTGCAAAATACAATCACTGCATATGAAAAGAGGCAGGGACTATGATTAGTGATTTTAATCTAAATGATACAGTTGAAATGAAGAAGGAACATCCCATAAGAAGTCCAAATATTGGAAAGTGATTCGTATGGGTGCTGATATTAAAATCAAATGTTTGGGTTGTGGTACAGTCTGTAATGTTTTCCAAGACATGAATTTGAACGTAAGTTAAAGTAAAGATTATTGAAAAGCACCACAGGAATAAGAGGAAAGAAAAGAGGAATCATATATAGCATTAACAGCAGGTATCGTTGGCTTACCAAACGTAGGTAAATCAACTTTGTTTAATGCACTTACAAACAGTCAGGTCTTAGCGGAGAACTATCCATTCGCAACCATCAATCCCGACGTTGGCGTGGTAGAAGTTCCAGATAAGAGAATGGATGATTTCGTAGAAATCTTCCATCCAAAGAAGACACCCACACAACATTCGAATTTATCAGATATTGCAGTGTCTTGTAAAAGGTGCATCAGCGGGTGAAGGTTTAGGAAACCAATTCTAGCAAATATTCGTGAGACAGACGCAATCGTTCACGTTGTAAGATGTTTTTGATGATAGTAATATTGAACACGTAGAAGGTTCTGTTGACCCACCCGTGATATTGAAGAAATTAACTTTGAGAACTATGCTTAAGTGATTTGGATACAGTCCAGAATCGTATTGGTAAGGTGGCTAAGAAGGCACAGACATCCAAGGATAAGGATGCTGTAGCTGAATATACATCCTTACTGAAGTTTGAAAAAGTTATTAGAGGCAGGGATCACCTGTACGTTTAGGGTGACTTAGAAGACTCTGACCGTGATATGTTAAAGAACTATGGGCTTTATTAACATCAAAAGCCAGTTATCTATGTTGCGAATATGAGTGATGAAGAAATCGGTGATCCTGAAAGTAATGCGTACTACCAAAAGGTAAAGGCATTTGCGGAAAATGAAGGTAGTGAATGTATCGCTATCTGTGCAAAGATGGAAGAAGAACTTTCCAGTCTTGATAAAGAAGAGAAGATTGCATCTGGCATGCAGGATTTAGGAATTGCACAATCTGGTTTGGATAAGATTATTCAGCATGGTCATCGCAGTTAGGTCTAAGAACATTCTTCACAGTTGAGTGAACCTGAGTGCCGCGCATGGACTTTCCACGAAGGTATGAAAGCACCACAATGTGCAGGTGTTATCCACACAGACTTTGAAAAGGGATTTATCCGTGCGGAAATCTATAGCTATGAAGACTTGATGGAATATCGTACAGAACAATCTGTTAAGGAACATGGCAAGATGCGCTTAGAGGGTGAAAGGAGTACTAGATGAAGGATGGAGATGTAGTCTTCTTCCGATTCAATGTATAATTCATCTCATTTTCACAGTGAATCATGCGATAAAATAGGAGTAACAATAGGAGGCTCTTATGAAAAACTGATTCTAGCAATTGTATCCAATGATGATGCATCTGCAGTTTCTGCTGCACTTACAAAGAATAATTTTTATATGACACGTTTAGCAAACGACTGGTGGATTCTTACGTGCTGGAAATACAACTATTATCGTTGGTACGGAAGATGAGCTTGTAGATAAATGTATCGCAGTTATCGGCGAAGAAGCAAAGCGTCGTACAGAAATTGTTCCATCAACAGCATCATATGATGTTGGTAGATATGCGTCCTTCCTGGTTGAAGTACAAATCGGTGGCGCGACAATCTTTGTATTGGACATCGAACAATTCAAGAAACTATAAAGCAGGGTAACCTGCTTTCTTTTGTCATGAGGGAAAGGAAGATAGTATGACAGTATTATTTGTAAATGCGGCATTCCGAGAGAATTCAAGAACACATGACTTGGCACAGAAATATTTATCAACTCTTACAGATACTGTGGAAAATCGTAAATCTTGGTGAAGAAAAGATACGACCACTCAGCAAAGCATCTTTAGAACGGTATTGTAAGGATTCTCATGACATGATTTTTCAAGATGAAATGTATCGTTATGCCAAAGCAATTCTGCTAAGGCAGATGAGATTGTGATTGCGGCTCCATTTTGGAATTTTGGACTACCTGCTGTATTACATGCATATTTAGAACTGGTATGTACGCAAGGTATCACCTTTGACTTAAATGAAGCAGGGGAGTATTACAGTCTTTGCCGAGCGAAAGACTCGTGCTGATTTTAACCAGGAGGAAATGTGCCTGAGAAATGATTGTGCAATCTCCTATCTACAAACATTATGCAAAAGAGTTCTGGAAGATTGAGGATGTAAGATATTACTACGCAGATGGAATTGATCTTGTTGGTGTAGATGTAAGTGGAAAGTTAGAAGCAGTTATCAAGCAGTATGGAAATTCGCAAGAGGTAAAATCGAAGATATACAACAAATATTAGGGTCATTTGTGACGCATGAGAGTATAGCGTGATAATAGGTATTCCTCAATAGCAAGATGGATATCCAAATGAAAGTGATTATTTAGGACATAGAAGCAGAAATAGTTATATACTTATGGATGGAAAAAGCGTATTGTTGGTACTTTCATATATCATTGCAGGACACGAGCCAAGTATGACTATATAAGTGGTCAGAGTTGAAATAGATCATCTTTATGTTGTTGTACTACATTGCGGTACGTAAAGACTACAAGGGCAAGGGTATTGCTCGTTATATGATGGAGTTGCAGAAAAGATATATGATGAACATCAACTAAAGGATATTCGCATTGATACACACCATGATAATATTCCAATGAGAACATATCCAAACTAGGTTACCATGCATGCGGAACAATATACCTGGATAATGGAGATAAGCGTATTGCCTATCAAAAAACATTTTGAAAAGAAAAACGCACTAGTCAGTGCGTTTTATCATGTCTATGAGAATTTTAGCATCGTTATTTTCGGGATGATGAATGACTTCATCTAAACATGCATGTAATACATCTGCGATTTCTTTTCCCTGATAACCAATCCCTTTGATGGTATTACCGTCTATCGCAAGATGCTTTAGTAGGTAGGGCTCGCTAGCATCTTGTATTTCATGATAGTATGCAAGCATGTTATATCTTGATAATCTGTAATCAATCGCATAGCGATATGTATGATAGATATCGAATGGAATATTAAGTTTAGATAAGAACTGTTTTAATTCAATCTTGGATGCAAGACTCTTTGTTGAATGCTTGATACAGTTTAGAATCACAGTTTGTTCTGCGCCTAATATTTCAGGCGTTCTAAGATTTCCTGTATTAGGAATATCCTTGAGTAGTATTGCCATGCGGATATTTGCGTATATCGATCAAAGACGATTGATTGACTATAGCTTTACTGGATAACGCTGTCTGTTTAATTCAGGAATAAATACCTGAATGACATCGCTATATTCTGAAAGGATAGAAAGGAGGTATTTTGTTTCTTAGGATGCCAACCCACTCGTTATGAATGCGTTCTTCTGAGATATAGTGTAGTAAATCTTTTTGTTTGTGTATTGCGGTTGCTAGTTTCTCTTCGATTGTAAAATGAGAAGTCTTCCTGCAAAAGCGTAATGCGCGCAGAATACGTATGTGCATCTTCATCAATCACGTTCGATGAGGGGTTACCAATGCAAGCGGATGATTTTATGTTGTCAAGTCCTCACTACCACAAAGAAATCAATCAAACCTTCATTATTGTTATAGCATAGAGCGTTGATTGTAAAGTCACGACGTTTACAAATCTTCTCGATACTCTTAGAGAATGAGACTCAGATGGATGGCGATGGTCTTCGTTAGTTATTTCTCAACTACGGAACGTAATGGTGCATTCAAACAGAGCTGTTTATTAGACGGTACAGCAATGTGCCGTGCCGAATGCCCGTCTGAGAATACACGGTAGTTAGAGATAGCTTGCAGCATCTCTTGTGGAGTTGCGTCTGTTGTTAGGTCGTAAATCGTGGATCGGTAGTTCCAGTGGTGCGTGCGAATTGCGCCACCAACAACATATGCAGCTATAACCATTTTGATTTAACTTTCTGGAAGTCGATGAGGGCTTGGATGTAATCTGGAATCGAGTTTTCCTTAATTCTAATATAGGAAGTTGGATTATTCAAGAATGGATAGAAATCGCCAGATAGCGCCAACTATCGCATCAAAATGTTATTTCTTGGATTTTTCTTTTATTTCATTCCACAACATCTTATGATTATCATAGAACTTAAATTTTAAAGTATAAAACATTTCACTGTAAGGAGTTTTACATGAGAATCGGACAATCGACAGACATCTCATCGCCGCAGAAGGAAGAAAGAACTCATCTTAGGTGGTGGTGGAGACTCCTTCAGAACCAGGACTTGTGGGACATAGCGATGCGGATGCGTTATGTACCGTATGCGGTATAGCGGAAGCGATTCTTGGTGCACTTTTGTTAGGTGATCTGGGAAAGTGGTTTTCCAGATACTGATCCAAAGTGGGAGAGGTGTACGAGTTACCATGAAAGATTCTGACGCAGTGTTGGCGTCATGATGCATGAGCGTGGATATGCGATTGGAAATGTTGATAGTCTTATCATGATTGAAAAGCCAAAGATGGCACCACATATTCAGTCTATGCGTGAAAATATCGCAAGAGCTTTGGAGTGTCATCTAGATAGTGTTAGTGTGAAAGCGACGCTGGAGAAGGCTTAGGTTTTGTTGGAAAGTCAGAAGGTGTACAAGCACAAGCTGTTGTACTACTTGTAAAGGAGGACTAGTTTATGTTTGCGAAAACTTCTGAAGTAAAAGTATTACGAGACCCTGTACATGGATATGTACATATTGATTTGCAGGTAATTTGGGATATTGTTAATAGCAGTTGGTTTCAACGTTTACGTCGTATTCGTCAACTAGGTGGTGCTTATGTTGTGTACCACTGTGCAGAGCATACTCGTTTCTCTCACTCCCTAGGAGTGTACGAAATTGTTCGTCGTATGGTAACAGAGGTTCCAGATATTGTCAGTGCATTAAATGAATATGATAAGGTAACAATCATGCTGGCAGGTTTACTGCATGATATTGGTCATGGCCCATACAGCCATGCATTTGAGGCAGTCACTGGGACATCACATGAAGAATTTACTTGTCGTATCATTGAAGAGAATACAGAGATTACAAAGATCATTGAATCCAGTGCAAAGGGTCTTGCGAAGGATGTTGCGGATGTCATCCGTCATAAGAGTAAGAATCCACTACTTGTGCAGATGATCAGTTCACAAATTAGATGCGACCGTATGGATTATCTATGCGTGATCGCATACTTTACAGGCACGAAGTATGGTGAGTTTGATTTAGAGAGAATCTACGAACATTCGTGTCGTTGATGGTAAACCGCTTTGGTAATCAAAGGAAAGTGGTGTATACGCAGTAGAAAACTATATCATGGCCCGCTATCATATGTATTGGCAGATTTACTATCACCCAGTTGCACGTAGTTTTGAAACCATTCTACATCTACTTTTTAAGCGTTTAAGAGATTTAAAGAGTGTTAGTGATCCAGCTATCATTTCATTATTTAAGCCTGTTTTGACAGGGAAGTAGATTTCTTTTAAAAGCAGTACTCATGTTAGATGAATATGCATTCAGTTATGGTTTTCAAGATTATGAACATAAAGATCCAATCGTATCGTGACTTTTGCGTTACGCATTCGGGACCGTAAGTTATTTGCGTATTCAGAAAGTAATCCAGCAAATAATCGTAAACTTCGTCATCAGTTAAAGAAGGCTGGATATAACTTGGATTATTATTGGTCAAAGGATGAGGTGTATCAAAAACCGTATGAACCATATACAGATAGTAGAGGAGATGCGGTTTGGGTAAAGAAAAAGGATGGTACGATTGTGGAAATGTCGAATGCATCCAATGTTGTATATAGTTTAGTGCATGGACCGGTTCATGATGAATTTAGTGTCTACTATCCAAAAGGAGTTGAACAGGTTAAATGAATCAAGAAGAACGTGCAATAAAGTGGACGCAGGATATTCCGGAATTAGATGGATTAACATTACAACAGCGCATTGCGATATGTAACCAAGTATCAAAGCATGTTATTTCCTGGTTGGGCTATGGCTAACGCTTTTCTTTGTGGTCGTTTTCGATATACTTTCCAGTGCAGATACAAACTCTGCTCTATATAATCTACTCAATCATACAGCAGAGGCTATTAATACGATTTTCAATGGTGGTCCAAGTAAGCGTTACATGGTAGCACTACTTGAAAGTTTGCTATATATTTTACCATTACTTGTAGTTTTGTAGGACCACTGGCTTATGATGAGTAGCATTTCGTAAGCTAACGTTGCTTTTCAGTGCCGGAAATTATAGTTCGAGGTTGAAATCATAATATATATACATACACTGTTGCTGTACAGGACATAACAAAAATCACATATATAATAGTGTATAGAGAAAATGCTCAATCGAGATCAAATGAGGTAAAAATATGAATCCAATATTTATGGTAGAGGGATACTTATTGCATGGGCTATTGCATTTGTGGTATTTATCACACTTTCAAATGAAGCGGAAGAACGCAGAAGCAGAACTTGTTGCAGGCAAGTACAACGAAAGCTATCGTACATTTCATGGAGATGTTTCTAGCAATTATGGTCAAGATGCGGCTATATATCATCCAATCAAGGCAAATGCTAGATACAATTATAGCGTTAGAACCGTGTCATCATACCTTTGTAGGTAGTTTTCAAATGACAGAGAATGAGCATTGTAGTAAAAACAAAAATTACTACGCAACGGATATTGAGTTTAAATTTGATGTCGAAATGGGCAAGACGTATAGGGTAGGTCTTTATAAAAATGTGAATCATGAAGAAAAAGTGATAATGACACTTCCACTTACAGTAAAGTGGATTTGGCGCAAAAGCACTATATCTTATCGCTTACAACGAATAATTTAATAAAATTACTTCCATAAATTACTATGGGAGTGTTAATGGAGAAGGTTGACAGGAGGATTACTTGCTATATAATCATTCACGGAAGGTGAATATGCGTATAACAGTCAAACTAATACAACATGATTTGTTGAGGATAAGATACAAATCTATTGGAGACAAATGCTTTATACTGATGGAATACATTACGCTATGCGAGGAAAACGAAGGGGATCGCATCAGGTTTACTTCGGTGATGATTATATTTCTTTCGAGCGAAAAGCAGATGTTCATACAAAAATTACACTCTTTGATGATAAAGATGGAGAAAGTGTTGTGGACTCTCAGTACGGAAAAATGTACATGCAGACAAGGCTTTGTCATGCGGAAAAGTGTGATGAATACTGGTCTGTAGAGTATCAACTCTTATGCCAATGATAATGTTGTACTTCACCAGAAATTATGCTGGGAATTGACACCAGTAAAAATGTTTGACTTTATTTTGGAAACTTGGGTATAGTGCCATGGAAGCAAGCTATATCATGCATTTGTATAAAGGAGATTTATAATGGTTAACAATGAGACTATGACGGATGTAGCCTACAATTGGCTCAAAAAAAGAAAAAGAGAAGTAGATTTCTCAAAGATTTGGGATGAAATTGTAAAGACAATGGATATTCCTGAAGATAAAATCAGACGCAAAAAGCACAGTTCTATAGTGACTTAATGTTGAGTAATAGATTTGCTTCATTAGAGAAATAACGAAATAGGGATTTACGTAACTGTCGTAAGTTTGAAGAGGTTCATATCGATACTTTGTGAAATCGAACTAGAGGATGATGAATTAGATGAGCCAATTGAAGTTGCTGGTCTAGATTTACCAAAGGGCGATGACGCATTCGATAATTAATTAAGAAAAGGCTAAAAATAGCCTTTTTTTACTCATGCTACTTTAAAAATGTTCAGAAATAGTTTAATATGAAAACGCTAAATAAGGAGGAATATCTCATGGTATTAGTTTCAGCAAAAGAAATGATTGAAAAGGCTCATGAAGGTCATTATGCAATTGGTGCTTTCAACATCAATAACATGGAATGGACAAAGGTTATCTTAGCTGCTTGCCAGCAGGCTAACTCTCCTGTCATTCTTCAGGTTTCTGAAGGTGCAGCGAAGTATATGTGTGGTTTCAAGCAGTGTGTAGATATGGTTAAGAACATTCATGACCATATGGGCATTACAGTTCCAGTTGCTTTACACTTGGATCACGGAACATTTGAAGGTGCTAAGGCTTGCATCGAAGCAGGTTTCACATCTGTAATGTTCGATTTGTTCTCACTATGATTTCGCAGAGAACTTAGAGAAGTCAAAGGAAATCATCAGTTAGCTCATTCACAGGGTGTATCTGTAGAATGTGAAGTTGGTGGTATCGGTGGTACAGAGGATGGCGTTACATCTAACGGTGAATTAGCTGATCCAAAGGAATGCGCAGAAATCGCTTCATTAGGTGTTGATTTCAGCTGCAGGTATCGGTAACATCCACTGGTGTATATCCAGAAGACTGGGCAGGATTGAATTTTCGAAAGATTAGCAGAAATCGATGCTGCTGTAAATGGCAAGCCATTAGATTACACGGTGGTTCTGGTATCCCATTTGACCAAGTACACAAGGCTATCACAATGGGTGTATCTAAGATCAACGTTAAATACAGACTTTACAGATTGTATTTACTAAGGCAACTCGTGAATACATCGAAGCTGGTAAGGACTCAGCAGGGTAAGGGCTTTGACCCACGTAAGTTACTCAAACCAGGTGCTGACGCAATCGTTGCTAAGGTAATCGAAATGGTTAACCAGTTCGGTTCCGCTGACAAAAGCTTAATTACAAATTGAGTGATATAGAGGCTCATGAGCCTCTTTTTCTATCTCGTTGTATAATGTATGACGCAAACTTTTGCATACATCTAGAATGGATGACGAAAATTCATGTAAAATGCTGTATATGATAAAAGCGGTATTGTTTGACATGGATGGTATTCTTTACGATAGTGAATACTATTATATGCAAGGGACAGTTGCACAGATGCGTGCGTATGGATACGAAGGTCCTGTAGAGAATATCTATCAAATCATCGGTACAACGATGCAGAAAACATATGAGATGTTATATGACATGCTGGATGGTAAAGTTCCTCTTGATGTAATTCGTGAAAATAACGAAAGATACTTTAATGTGGAACATCCAATTCACTTTTAAAGAGATTATGTTTTCCGGGTATACCGCAGTATTACAACAGATGAAAGAGATGGGTTTAAAGTTAGCGGTATGTTCGTGCTATCCTCGTATGACTTTGATTGTGACAAGTCTAAAAGAGATGGGAATCTTGGAATACTTTGACTTTATTGAAAGTGGAGAAAACTGCAAACGTTCAAAACCATATCCAGATATCTATTTACTAGCCCAAGAGGCACTACAAGTACGTAAAGAAGAGTGCTTGGTATACGAAGATAGTAAAGCGTGGATACAGGCAGGTATCTCAGCCGGAATAAGAACTGTTGCGAGAATTGATGATCGCTTCTCACCAGGATCAATCAAAAGCAGATATACTTGTAAAGGATATACACGAGCTGACAGAGCTGGATCAGAAAGGAAAATAAATATGCAGGAAGTTAATTAAAATTGAAGGTGGACATACGCGAGGGAGAAGTCACAACTCTATGCAAAGAATGCGACAGTAGCACTGATTCCTGCTACCGTACTGGGCTCATGGACCGTCACATTGTTGGGGTACCGCAGATTGCGGACGTGGAATCTCTAACAAAGATTCTAAATTTATTAGGTGTTCAGTAGTTGAACGCCTTCTGATCATTTGATTATCGATCCTGTACAAATATCCAAAAATATTGATTGGTAGATGACGCAGTCACAAAGCTTCGTGCATCGTACTACTCATGGTGCATTGTTAGCAGATTTTGGTCGTATGTATGAGATGCCTGGGTGGATGTTACTAGGGCCTAGACCAATCGACTTACACTCAAAGGTTTTGAAGCCTTAGGTGCTAAAGCAACGTATGACAAGGCTTGTTATACAATCGAGCTAAGGAATTAAAAGGGTGAAAAGATTTTCTTGGACATCGCGCGTTGGCGCAACTATCACTATTATGATGGCTGCTGTATACGCAAAGGGTCGTACAACGATTGAAAATGCAAGGAAGGAACCAGAAATCATCGACGTTGCGACGTTATTAAACAAGATGGGCGCACATATTCGTGTGCAGGTACAAACGTCATCACAATCGATGGTGTTATAAGTTACGGGCTGTTTTCGCTGAAATTATCCCAGACCGTATCGAAGCAGGTACGATTGTCATGCTGCTGCATGCAAAGAAGATGGATGATCAAGAATATCATCCCTCAACACTTAGATGCCTTAACTTCTAAGTTACAGGAAATGGGTGTTGATATGGATATTGATGTAGACCGTATTACAACTCATCATACAGATAAACTGGTTGCGACGGATGTTACCACAAGACCATATCCTGGTTTTTGTGATGGACTTACAACAACTCACTTACAACACTCACGACACAAGCACATGGTGAATCCAAAGTTGTAGAAACCATCTACGTAGAGCGTTTCCAGCAGTGTGGAGAGTTACAACGTATGGGCAGATATTGAAGTATCTACAGGTTCTTGCTAGCATTACAGGCCCAAGTTCTCTATTTGGAACCAAGGTTGTTGCGACAGATTTTACGTCGTGGTGCAGCGACGCAGCAGGTCTACTAGCAGAGGGTGCTACAGAAACCATGATGTATATCACATCGATCGTGGTTTTCGCTGGAAATCGACCAAAAGTTATTTAGGTGCAGTAATTTCATGAAACTGTTGAATAAAAAGATTGCACGAAAATTGTTATGGTAGTATAAAGAAAGTCAATTTAGTCACTCTTTGGGCCAATCGGAGGCTCAAGGCAGAAGGGAGATAAAATGAGATATTCATCCAACTTATCACAAGGCGTTAGGTAGTATGCACAAGCTTGTGGTGCAGAATCTGGAAAACAGGTTCTGTACTATCTGAAATCAGCAGATACGATGCTCAAACCGCTAGTCCATTCTATACTGGACGTCAGAGATCTCGCACAGCTCAAGGACGTATCGAAAAGTTCCACAAGAAGTACGGTATGAATAAATAGCCGGTCCGGTATACTCCGACCTTTTCTTGAATACAAAGAATCTAAACCATGTTAAAAGCTGTTATGGAAAACATGTGGAGAATACTATGGATGCAGTCAGAACAAAATTAAGTGAAATAGAAAACAATATAAAGAAATCGTAGAAAAGCTTATGGATGACAAAAGTTAAGTCAGATTCTCAAGCTACTTACAAAATTATCAAAAGAACAGGCAAGACTTACACAACCTGTGAAGCGTACCACCAACTTCTAGAGTTAGACTCGCACTGGGTGCACAAGCAGATGAGATGTTGGAGGAGAGAATGATCCTGAACTCAAAGAGATGGCGCGTATGGAAAAGGATGAGTGTGAACCAGAACGCGAAGCCTTGTTAGAAAGACTCAGCACTTTACTTCGCAGCCACGTGATCCAGATGACGACCATGATGTCATTATGGAAATCCGTGGTGGTGCAGGTGGAGATGAAGGTAATATCTTCGCGGGTGACCCATATCGCATGTATAGTAAGTACGCAGAAAGCAAAGGCTGGAAGGTACTAGGTTCTGAGGCTTCTGGTCGCAGGCTGGTGGATATACACAGATAATCTTCTCGGTTAAGGGAACAGATGTGTATAAGGAATTGAAGTTTGAATCTGGTGTACACCGTGTACAGCGTGTGCCAAAGACAGAAACACAGGGTCGTATTCATACTTCTACCGCAACAGTACTTTGCCAACCTGAAGCGGAAGATACAGATATTGGAAATCGGATCCAGCGACTTAACACTCGAAACACACCGTGCTCTGCGTGCTGGTGGACAGCATATTAATAAGACAGACTCTGCCGCACGTATCGCAATACGTTCCAACAGAGGTATTGCAGCAGCACTGCCAAGATGGACGTTCACAGATTGAAAACCGTGACTGCAGATGCGCGTTTACCTGTGCACGTGTTTACGAAGAACTCAAGCGTATTCAAGAAGAAGAAGCTGGTAAGAGATCTCGTCGTGCCAAGATTGGTACTTGGTGACTCGTCTCAGAAAAAGATTAGAAACTATTATAACTACCCACAAAACCGTGTAACAGACCATCGTATTGGTTTAACAATTACACAGTGCTAGACCGAATCCTCATGGGAAGGTAAAACTTGATGGAGTCATTGAGGGCTTATTAGCAGAAGAAGAAAAAGAGAAAACCTGGAGGAGACAGCAGTGTGAGTACATTTGCGAAAACAATTACAATACGAAAAAGAGTGTCTAAAAATGATCATCCCTGCGGAAACCGTCATGGCATCTCTTTGTGGAAATCTCAACGTGAACGCTTATGATTTGTTTATGCATATTGATGACGAGATGCCAGTAGCCTCAGCAGTGAATTCCATGCAGCATGGAAAGAATCTCGAAGCAGGAACCAATGGCGCATGTATTAGGCTGGCTCTTTGGTCTCTATGGATATAAGATGATTGTCAATGAAGATGTATTAATTCCTCGTTGTGAAACGGAAGAACTCGTGCATTAATTTATCTCGCATTGATGAAATCTTCCCAACACAGGAAACTGCAGAATGTGCAGACGTTGGGACTGGTTCTGGTGCCATTGCGATTACAGTCGCAAAAGAAGGAAAGTCGCGAAGACAGCACGCAACAGATATTAGTGAAGAAGCTAGTCACTGCACGTCAGAATGCGAAAACTAACGAAGTGGACATCGACTTTTACTGCAGGAGATATGTTACATAACCGTTAATTTGACGCAAACCGGTCATTTGGATGTACTCATTTCCAATCCTCGCATACATACCGCAGGATGAACAGATGGAAACCCTCTGTTGTGACTTTCGAACCCTCATGTGGCTTGTTTGGTGGTGAGGATGGACTAAAGTTCTATCGTATGATCAGGATTGTAAGAAAGTTCTCAACGAGAAAGCATTATGGCTTTGAAATGGGATGGGACTGCAGCGAGCGTATGAGCAACCAAGTAGAAGAGATGTTACCGAAGCTCGCTTTGAAATCCTTTAAAGATAAGGAACGGCAAAAGACTCGTGTGTTGTTTGTATATTTTAATTGTTAAAAATGGAGTGAGGATACTCCATTTTATCTTTTTCAGATAAACTTAACATTCATGAATGAACATAGTAAAATAGATACGCTAGGAGTTTGTAAAGTTATGACGAAAGAATATTCTTGAATGGCTAGAAGCCTCGTCAAAACATCTCAGCTGCAAGATTGGTGGTCGCCGAGGAAACCGCAGAGATGATGCATATGAAGAGTTAGTGAGATGCCAAGATTCTGGTACAAAGCAGGATATATATCTCAACCCTCGCCAAGCGGTTGTGATGTATATGGAAAAGGGTACACACACCTGCGTGCGATGTATGGTGCTGTTTATGCGGGTGGATTCTCCTATTCACTGATTGATGCAAGACAGCCAATTGGGCGCATTGAAAAGATTTTAGAAGTATTAAATCCAAATGTTATCTTGAGTAACTGAACGTTTCATGAGGAAGCACGTGAGAAATTAGGGCCTACTGTTAATATTGTGAAAGTTGAAGATATTATTCGTGAAGACAATATTGATGAAAACATGCTTGCAGGTATTCGCAAAGCAAGCAGCTAGTACAGATCCTCTCTACGTAAACTTTACGAGTGGTTCTACTGGTGTGCCAAAGGGTGTTGTTGTTGGACATGGATCTGTCATTGACTTTATTCCGGAATTTGTGAAAGTCTCTGGAATTTGTGCAGATGACCGTATTGCTAACCAAGCACCGTTTGATTTTGATGTGTCAGTGAAAGATATTTATAGCAGCATCTATGTTGGCACTAGAGTAGAACTCATTCCACGTGAATTCTTCAGCAATCCAACGCATTTAATGGATTTCTTATGTGATCATCAGGTGACAGTATTAACATGGGCTGTTAGTGCAATGTGCTTTGTGTCCATTATGAATGGATTTGGCTACCGTAATCCTGAGACGATTCGTTTAGTCATGTTCAGTGGTGAGGTTATGCCAATTAAAAGCATTTAAATATCTGGATGAAGAATTGTCCAAAGGCAGAGTTTATCAATTTATATGGACCTACAGAGATTACATGTAACTGTACGTATTATCGATTAGAGAATCGTGAATATAATGCAGATGAAATCATTCCAATTGGGTCGGCGTTTGATAATGAGAAGGTATTCTTACTATCTGATGAAAATAAATTGGTGGATACACCAAATGAAAGTGGAGAAATCGTGTGGCGGGGCATGTCTAGCGTTAGGTTATTATCATGACAGTGGAAAAAGACAGCATCTGTATTCGTACAGAATCCATTAAATACTGTGTACTATGAACGCAGCTGTATCGTACAGGTCTGACCTGCAAAATATAACGAGCATGGAGAACTTGTTTATATTGGACGTAAAGACTTTCAAATCAAGCACCTAGGGCATCGCATTGAGTTAGGTGAAATTGAAAGTTTAGTGCAAGGACGTAGTGGTGTTGTGCGTGCATGTGCAATCTATGATAGTAATAAGAAGCGCATCTACTTATTCTGGTTAGTGAGCGGATCAAAAGGAATTACATAATGAATTAAAAGGTTGTTATGCCAAGCCACATGGTACCCAACAAGTTAGTACACTTGGATGAGAGATGCCAATGACAAAGAACGTGTAAGATTGACTCGTAGCTGTATTAAAGAAGATGGCATGAATCGAATAATGCAAGAAAAAGAACTAAAGTATATCGTAGAACATTATCAAACACCTGTGCTTTTATCTTTTGACTTTAGAAGCAGTAAAACATCGTGCTTCAAAAGATGAGAGAAAATTGTAGGTGGTGCATATCGCCTATGTTATTCCATCAAGGCAAATCCATTCTTGATTCCGACGATGGCAGAAACTCACGGATAAACTAGAAGTGTGTAGTCCAGGTGAGTTATCTATCTGTAAAGCTCTGCATGTAGAACCACAACAAAGATTCTATACTCAGGCGTTAATAAGACAGAAGTGGATGTCACAGATGCGATGGAATATGGAGTGATTCACTACACAGCAGAATCTTTGTTGCACATGGAAATCGTAAATGAAGTTGCTGGAAAGTACCAAAAGAGAGTTGAGATTCTACCGTTTAAATGCAGGTAGCCATTTGATACGTCCAAGGAAGATTTATTCTCTATCTATGCAAATGAAGAAAAGTATCCAAACGTGATTGTAAAAGGTATCCACTACTTTGCGGGTACACAACGCAAGAAGAATGATAAACAAATCAAAGAGTTGGATATGTTGTTAGAATTAATCAAAGAGATTCAAACAACATTCAATCGTAAAGTAGAACAGATTGAATACGGACCAGGTCTATCCGTTCCATTATTCGAAGGTGATGATTTCAGTGATACATTAAAACCTCTTGAGAACATCCATGCAAAGTTAAAAGAGCTATCTGAGGTTGTTGATTTAACAATTGAAATGGTAGATTTTATTCCACATTCTGTGGAACATACCTGACTCGTGCAATGGATTGTAAGTCTAATGAAGGCGTGAATTACTGTATTGTAGATGGTGGTATGAATCATCTAAACTATTATGGTCAGATGATGGGTATGAAAGTGCCACACATTCAACACTTGCATGCATGTGATGATAGAACAGAAATGAATTGGTGTTTATGTGGTAGTCTTTGTACAACGGCAGATGTGCTAGTCAGATGTAACGCTACAGGCTTGTATGAGGGTGATTATTTAGCCTTCAATAACTGTGGTGCATACTCTGTTACTGAAGGATTCACTTATTTCTAAGTCGCATGATGCCGTTAATTCTATTGCGTACAGCAGAGAATGAATACATCGTTGCAAGAAAGATGCAAGAATCTTATCCAATCAATACAATTCGTACTAATGACCGAAGAAAACATTCTCTCACCTGTCATTCAAATAGAGAATGTAATTGGGTGTATACTAAAAGCAGAGATTTAAACTATTATATTCAACTATCATTACACTGCTACTTATCTTTTGCGTATTTCTAATTCAAGGAGGGGTTTATGAGAAAAAGATGTTATTGTTCAATGTGTTTATTTAGCAGCTTTATTTTGATGGTATCACGATACAATTTTATAATAGATTTATTTGGCAGATATTTATATGAATATTCCGAAGATATCGGTGTTATTACAATTCTCGTTTTAGTGATACTTGTGTTGTTTGTTGGGGTTTATTGGATATATCGAAAATACCAAAAGATCAGGAATGATAGAAAGGTTCTCTACAAAAGAGAACCTTTTAAAAAATTAATTGTTATGTATTTGAAATACTTTGTACAATCGCAATCGCGATATTTGCGTCAAGTGAGATACTTCACCAAGTTCAGGATGGTCTTTTGATGTAAGGCTTCCACTAGCATCATTTAGGATACTGTACTGTAGGGCAATTTTATCCTGTGTTGCCTTTGAAGATAGCTTCTTCGCCGCAAAACGTCCCGCAAAGTATTGTTTTTCTGTGTGGTAGTGGCTTTGAGGAGAATTCTGCCATTTCAGATTGTGCTAAACACATGAAATAATGGGTTTTTCTAAGTCGATCTGCAGCATATCTACGATGTCTACGCCTAACATGGTATTATTATTACATAGTTGCGTGCATTTGGCGAATGCTTGCACACTCAGTCAATCGACTGTAAAATATTGCAGAGGTTAGTATGAAAGAAAAGAAGAATAGAAAGAAATTATCTAGAGTGGGAAGAATCGTACTGTGATATCATCATGGTTGTGTGTTTAGGTGTTATGATTTTTCTGGCTACCAGTTATATAAAGGTCTAGCAAGTTATAACCAAGCAGGAAATGCGTATGATAACTACGTAAAAGATGCCGTTACAACAAAGAAAGACACAGATAAAGATGATACAGTCTACATTAGATTTGCAGTTATTATCTCAAAACCCGGATTGTGCAGTGTTGGATTACACTTCCAAACCTAATGTGGACTATCCGGTTGTGTTTTGGTAGCTAGTACAGATGAAAAATAAATATGGAAATCAGTTACTACTTAGACCACTTATTTGATGGTACATACAATCTAAGCGGAACTGTATTTATTGGACTATAACAATGGATAGAGACTTTACTCATAAGAATACAGTTATTTATGTCACCATATGTTAAATGATTCAATGTTTGCGGATATTGAGAAGTATAAAAGATCTAAATCTGCCATGATAGTCACAAGGAAATGATTTTCCAAACACCAAATGGTACATATAAGATTTATCCTGTTGCAGGATATTCTACAACGGGTACTGGTGAGGGTGCACGGTACGACTTAGGCAGTGATATGACTTTTTGAGTTAGGTCGATCGCTTTGTTTCTGCATCAACATTTAAGAGTGATGTAACAAACTCACGGCAGAGCATCAAATTGTAATGTTATCAACATGTTCATGATGTTGAAGATGGAAGATATGTATTAGTTGGAAAGCTGGTAAAAGCTCACAAACAAGGTAATGATTTATGACTGAACAAAATCCAAACAGAGTAATCTGAAAAGAAAAAGCGTAAGAAGATATATCAGCGCCAGATTTTATGGTTGACTCTTTTCCTTGCGAGTATCGGGATTTGCGATTGCATTCTGGCGGTATGCCGATGTTTCCAACAGTGGAAATTTATCGCTGTACTGCCCTTGCGGTAATTGACTGGTTAACGTTCTTGTTAACATCTGAAGGTAAGACCTAGTAAATATTTTTGCGCAGGTAGTGAATACATGCGCTTTGCGGTAGCGCTGATTATCGTTAATACTGCATCGTACTATACGATCGTCTTAGCAAAATTTTCCCTCTGTTTTGGGTAACGAAGTTAGAATTACATCTATGTATGACAGATGCGCATAAAAGCAAAACATAAAGACACATTCGCAACTTGAATACAAAGAGATGGTTGAAGTGTATGAACAGAATGTGACATTTATTTACGGCAATTGGTGTAGATGGAAATAACCAGAATTAGCACACCAGAACAGTTAGTGGATTTAAAGAATGATAACCCAAAGACAGTGAAGGTAGCTCTGTTCAGTCAGCTGCAAAGAACCCGATATACCAATCAAGGTGATGTACATTATTATTGAGTGATTCTTATTTATATCAAACTCGTTTTAGAGACAGATGAATTTTAAGAACTTTAAGACAGACACAAAGCTGACTGGCAGTTATTTCCGCAAGGTGTGCAACGATGACGCCGCTAGCAGACGACGTAGACCAATCTTGCGAACACGCCATGACGTACAATCTTATTGCGGGTAATGACCACAATCACGGGCGATTTAAGCCTAGAGTGTAGAACGGACGTTGATATTGCAACAGTAAATCCGACGTCCAGACACAGCTGAGGATAACACTGATTTCGATTTCTACCACGTGATGCCTATATTCAAAACCCGGCATATCAAAACCGGGAAGGGATAAGTCACGCATCTAGGGATTAAGTGGTATTCAAACATACATTACAGTGAAAAGGTAGCTAACTTACTTGGTAGCCAGAGTATTACATGTTGGTAAACTTCACACAACATTTGAAGATATTATCAATTCAATCAATGGTGTTGATATTGATAATCCATTTGAATTTACTGCGACATTTACAGGACGCACTTATCCACAGGGTACATTACATCTTGATGGAGAACTAGCGTTAGAGTATGTTCGTGAACGTTATAGTCTGCCAAACGGTGACTTTGACCGTAACCTCACCAACAAATCGTGTTATCTGCGATTATTCATGGTTATTAAGTCCTGAGTTGATTAGTTCGATTAATAATATTCTGGGGCCTTACAAGGTAAATTCTTAACCAATGTTTCTACAGATTCTATTTATGCATTATGTAAGAAACAGTTGGATCAGAATATCCAATGGAATATTGTGAAGTATCATCTTGATGGTGATACAGGTAGTGATTACTGTGCATCTGCACCGGATCAATTATTATCAGTTGTTTACTTGTATCAAAATCAGGTTGATTTCATTAAGGCTGAGATTGATAAGATTATGAATGATGAAATTATTTCCCAGGAAACACTACCTGAGGGAACATATGATAATTCCACAAACTAGGAGGATTTATGTACCGTATTAATGAGATGTATGATTTAGAACACACAGCTGCGAAAGAGTATTTATCACATGTTATATATCCATGGGAAGCTCTTTCTGGAATTAGACCTCATTTTAAAGTTAGGTGAAGGATTAGACAAGGAAGAATACACTGAAGTATCTGAACATGTTTGGATTCATAAGACAGCGACTGTATTTCCATCGGCCTATATTGGTGCACCATGCATTATTGGACCGCGTACAGAGGTACGTCATTGTGCATTCAATCTCCATGGCGTTAGTTGGTGCAGATTGTGTGGTTGGAAATAGTTGTGAGTTAAAGAATGATTCTATTTGACCATGTTCAAACACCGCACTATAACTATGTAGGAGATTCTATCTAGGATATTATTCTCATATGGGTGCAGGCTCAGTCACATCAAATGTGAAGAGGATAAGGTCCTGTAACAATCGTAAGATGGTCATCGAATTGATACAGGTCTTGAAGTTTGTGCAATGCTTGGAGATTATGTTGAGGTAGGATGTAATTCTGTGCTTAACCCGGTACTGTGATTGGTAGAAACTCTCGTGTATCCAACATCTTGTAAGAGGCTTAGTACACGAAAATAGTATTTGGAAGAATGATGGTACAGTCATTTCAATTCATGAATAAAGAAAAATAGTTGCGTAATCGCAACTATATTTTAGTTAGTAAGTATTCAACGTTTTCGCGCTTTGTGCAAGGATGTCACGCGAACAGCAGTATGTGTTTATCAATTTTACCCAAGGGGTAAAGGTGAACTTTGAAAGTTCTTCTAGCTTTGTGTTGAAAATTGAAATAGTTGGTTGGTTTCGACAGGAAATAAAACGATATCCTTGATAGAAATCCTTCTGTAAGTAATCTGCCATATCCATAGCGTGTTTTGAGATTGTAAGATAGCGGTTCTCTTTAAAGAGAGTTCTTCAATTGAATACCGAGCATTCTACCTTTGGCTAGCATTCCGCCGTGTTGCTTGATGGGTAGCGGAAGTCTTTTGTATAGGTCACTAAGAATGACGATGCATTCTCCAAATAGAGCACCAACTTTTGTGCCACCAATGTAGAATATATCGCATAGATTTGCGATATCTTCAAGGTTACATCATTCTTCTTGTATAAGACCATATCTAGTCTTGCGCCATCAATGAAGAGTGGGATGTATGCTTTTGGCAGATGTTGTATAAATCTTTAAGTTCTTGTTTGGTGTATAGGGTACCACTTTCAGTAGGGAAGGAAATGTACGATACCTGGTTGTACAGTGTGTTCTGCACTAGCATCGCTGTAGTGCGGTTATGCATCATGTATCCAACTTCTGCTCGGCGCGATCTGCCGTTGGATGTGGTAGTGTTAGACATTTGCGTCCCACGGATTCAAGTGCACCTGTTTCATGTGCGTTAATATGCCCACTTTCTGCACAGATTGCGCCTTGTGTGGTGTTTTTAGAGATGGCGTAATGTATGACAGCGATATTGGTTTGGGTGCCGCCAACCATGAAGTGGACATCCGCATCTTCACGTTTGATTGTTTGTTTGATATGATTTGCGGCATTTTGGCAATGGCTATCTTTGCCACATCCGGATCGTCTGTCTCGTCATTTGTGTTTGTTAAGGCTGCTAAAATTTCGTGAATACAACCCTCAGTATAGTCACCATCGAATCGAATCATCTGATACCCTCCATATTTCGCGCCATGCAAATTATAAGGCATAGAGATAAAAGTAGAAAAGAGGAAGTATATGCGTCGTTTTAAAGCAGAAGTTAGATTCAAGAAATCGAGATGAGATACTAAAATGATGGCGTCATCAGTGTACCAAACCGATACGGTGTATGTGTTTGTGTCGCAGGTTTCTAGAAATCATCAAGCAGAAGAAAATCTAAGAAATGTGAAGCATCGTCAACAAAGGCGTTTCCGGTGATGTGTGCAGATCTGAACAGATTCAGAGGAGATTGCGGGAAGTTGATGAAAGAGCTAAGAAAGGGGATTGAAAGGCTTTATGCCAGGCCCAATCACAGTTATCCTCAAAGCGGAAAGATGGAGTGAATCTATCTCAAGAAAGCCTAGATATGATTGCGATTCGTATGGCAGCATCTACTGTTAATCTTGCCAAGATTATTACGAGTCTAGGAGAGACCAATCTTGTAGACAAGTGCGAATCAATCAGAGAACCAACTGTACATCACTAGATGAGATTGAAAAGAGTTGTCCAGATTTGGATGGAATGTTAGAAGGTGATGTCTCCTTTGGTGAAGCAGTACTATCGTAGATTGTGCAAAAGAAGAGTTAGTTATTTTGTGACTGAGGTCCAATTACCATGCAGGATATTACAGAAAATTGATGAAATAACAACGTGATATCCTGTGACGTATAGGCAGTATCTTCTTACATCATTTAGAACAGGAAATACGGAGAAAGAAGATAATGTTAGAAGTATTGAATCATCCTAATTACACATAAGTTGGACACAAATGTGCCGTAAAGAGGCGGAACGAAGGATTTTCCGTGAGAATCTTGACGAGATTGCAGAACTAATGGCGTATGAAGTATGCCGTGATTTACCAACAAATCCAATTGAAAATTGAAACACCGGTTGTGAAAGTGTACTGGTTTATGAATTAAGTAAAGATAGTCATCGTTCCAATCTTGCGGTGCAGGTATTGGTTTATTAGATGGTATTGACGTTTAGTTCCTACAGCTAAGGTAGGTTTCATCGGTATGTACCGTGATGAAACAACTTTGAAACCTGTAGAATATTTTGCAAAGTTTCCAAGCCACTTTGGAAGACGCTATCGTTATGATTGTTGACCCAATGTTGGCGACTGGTGGTAGTGCAAAGGATGCGATTGCGCAAATCAAGAGCGTGGTGCAAAGAATATTAAAGCTAGTATGCTTAGTAGCTGCACCAGAGGGTGTAAGGTAATTCAAAAGAGCCATCCAGATGTAGATGTATATATCGCTCGCATTGGATGACCATCTCATGATGAGCATGGCATATCGTACCCGGGATTAGGAGATGCTGGCGACCGTATCTTCGGTACAGTAAGTCATGTCCAATCTGCATTTTTATCTTGCGTTCTACTGTGTATCTGTTGGGATGTTCATTGTGACTTGGTTTGCGATGGACGCAATCAATTAGTGAAAAGTATTGCGCAAAAATAAGGTGAATCAAGCACAGGTGCCCATTTCATCCTAGTGATGGCAGTTATATCTAGCAGGTTCATTTATATTAAGTTTTTCCATTTTGGATAGTAAACAGGCAATCACAATCTGTGGTTGCCTGTTCTGTCATATAATTAATGCTAATTTAATTAAAAATATTGAAATTATATGATAATTATATATATAATTATCATATAGATGTAAGTGAGTATCTTGATGTATTCGTTTGAATGGGATCAATATAAAAAGTAAAATTAACCAATCTAAACATGGTGTGACATTGAAGAAGCGATGACAGTGTTTTATGATGAAATGCATTGTTAGAATATGATAATTTGCATTCAAATGATGAAGACAGATTTCGTATCTTTAGGAAGTAGTGAATTAGGAAACATATTGTTGGTTGTTCACTGCATTAGAGAAGAAAATAATAAGAAATCATATCGGCTCGAAAAGCAACGTTAACAGAAAGGCGGAATTACGAAAAGGATATTTGAGTATGACAAAAAGATGAATATCTAGAAAAAGAGTTTAATTTTGAAAAAGCGATTAAAAATCCATATGTGAAGGAATTAAAACGGCAAGTTACGATTAATATTAATAAATCTGTGATTGACTATTTTTAAAAATGAGTCGATGCATACGGGAATTCCTTATCAAACATTAATTAATTTATATTTAGCAGACTGTGTAAAGGAAAAGAAGAAACTAAAAATAAATTGGGAATAATCCTTGTTTTATTCAATTGTTTTTGGTTGTAGAAAAATGAAACATAATTATATTTTTGACTTGAGATAATAACTGATTCTATCACTTGACCATTTGTGGATATGCATTTGGTCTTTGTAGTTATATCTATAAACTTTTAAGAAATGATGTGGAATTTATTGTTTTTCTTCTGAATATAGAAGTAAGGGGAAACAATTATATGAAAGATAAGGCACAAAAATATGATTTATGAGCACCATTACATGTCCTACCGCAAGGATCTCTACCGTATTATACAACCACACAATATTGAAGCGGGTATGATATCTGAAGCAAACTGGGTGATACGTTCCCGTTATCAATCGGGAAAGGGATATTGGTATCAGTGTAAAACCAGGTGATATTTGTTATATCGAATTTGGTCAATCATACCTGAATGAAATGGGTTATCAACATTTTGGTTTAGTCGTATCTGTATGTGCAAAGAAAGCTTTGGTTGTTCCGATGACTTCGTAATGAAGCGACATATCAGAAAGCCTATGATTCTATCTATCATCCACAGGGAAAATATCATCTTATGAAAGATTGGTTTATAAAGTGGGTTAAATAAACCATCAGTTTTATTTTTAAATGATATACGCTTTATAAATACTGCAAGAGTGATTGATATTAAAGCGCATATTCCTGTTACAGCACCTATGTTTAAAAAGAAGTACAGAAAAGAATGTTGAGAGTGATGTTCAGCACAGAGTGATGGGATATGTTATTATACTGGCATGGAAAAACTACAAGGAAAGTGGTTAGTTGCGGTATCGTCTGGACCAGATTCGATGGCGCTATTACAAATGTGTATTGATGCTGGTGTTGATTGTGCAGTCGCACATGTGAACTATCATCATCGTCCAGAAGCGGATGAAGAAGAAAATTATATCCGCAGTTTTTGTGTGAAAAGACGAATACCAATTTTTGTACACAACGATCCATTTACATATACTGGAAACTTTGAAGCTGCAGCACGAGAGTACGCTATCGCTTTTTTGTGGAGATTGTAAGACGTGAAGGCTATCAAGGTGTATTGATTGGTCATCATCAAGATGATTTGTTAGAAACATATATCATGCAGGAAGCGAAAAATATTGTGCCAGAGTATTATGGTTTACGTGAAGAGATGTTAATGCATGGTGTATTGTTTAAACGACCTCTACTACATATGACAAAAGAAGAGCTCATAACATACTGTAAGGAACATCAATTACGCTATTATATCGATGTGACAAATTTGAGTAATGAGTATACACGAAATCAGATTCGTCATGAGATTGTTGAGCCAATGACAACTTTTGAAAGAACTGCATATCTACGTGAGATTAAACAGCGTAATGCAATTATGCACGAAAGAAGATGTCGTGTTAAAACGTATATACGCAAGGAGAAGATTTTACTTGAGACGTATCGCGCATTATCGCAAGATGATAGACTAACGATGTTAAGAATGTTTGTGGAAGTGACACCACATTATTCGTTAAAGCATTTACAGGGTATAGATGATACAATCATGCATGCAGGTGACTTTATAATTCCAATGGATGGCTTTTCGCTAGTGAGTGATGGAACATATCTTTTGAAGTATATTCCAGAAGAACCATACAACTATGTATTTTACTCGCTAGATGAATTACAAAATATTCGTAAGGAACATTTCTATACAGAGCAGGGTTCTCCTGGTGTATTTGCGCTAACGTTGCAAGAATCAGATTTTCCAATTCGGATTCGCTCGTTTCAAGCAGGAGATAAAATTCAAATGCGCTTTGGTCGTAAGGAAGTTCATCGTTTCTTTATTGACCGTCACATTCCTCAATATCAACGACAAACTTGGCCAGTTGTAGAAAATGCGTTAGGAGAAATCATTCTAGTGCCTGGACTAGGCTGTAATGTGCAGCATTACTCTACAATGCCTAATTTGAATGTGATACAATACTAATATTACAAAGGAGCTATTTGTCATGTGGGCAGAAAAAGATATAAAGAAAGTGTTGGTTAATGAAGAACAAATTAGTGCACGTTCGAAAGAGTTAGGCGCGAAGATTACAAAAGATTATGCGGGTAAACAACCACTACTCGTTGCGTTATTACGTGGATCCGTTCCTTTTTTATCTGAGTTAATCAAGCACATCGATTTAGACATTCAATATGATTTTATGGATGTTAGCAGCTATGAAGGTACAGAATCAATTGGCGACATCAGAATCTTGAAGGATCTAGATACATCTGTTAAAGGACTGAGATATCTTACTTGTAGAGGATATCGTTGATACAGGAAGAACAATTCAGACTGGTATGTGAAACACTAATGCACAAGGGTGCTAATAGCGTTAAGATTATTACTCTATTAGATAAACCTAGCCGTCGTGTTGTAGATATTAAAGCAGACTATGTTGGTTTTGAAATTGCAAATGAATTCGTTATCGGATTTGGTATGGTTTCAACCAGAGATATCGTTGCCTTCCATACATTGGTGTATTGAAGGACAGAATGTTATCAATGTAATGAGGAGTAAATAAATGCAGAGAAATAGACTAGCGAACTTTCTTCCATATCTTGTAGTCATTCTTGCGATTGCAAGCTTTATTGAAGCTTAAACATGGGCGCTTCTTCAGAGCGTATCAGTTATTAGGAATTGCAGAATGTAATTGAAAAAGAGAATGTGGAAGAAGTATCTGTCTCAATTGGAACAAAATGTGACTGTCGTAAAAGGGTGTTTACGAAAAAGATAAACAAAAAGTAACATTTCACTGCGACAATTCCATCTACTTCTGATGAAATTGGACAGGTAATTAAAAATCTTGGAAATGATTCCACAAAGTTGACGATTGTTGATGCGGACGCATCCAATATCTTCTTAGAGACAGTGGCATCCATTATTCCATTTATCTTATTTGCGGTATTTGCGGTTTGGATGTTAAACCGTATGAATGGCGCAAACGGTGCCAATGCGAAGGCATTCGAATTCTCGAAATCTAGAGCGAAGTTAGAAGGTAAGATTCGTGTTCGCTTTAATGATGTAGCGAGTTGTGATGAAGAAAAGCAGGAAATGGCAGAAATCATCGACTACCTCAAATATCCTAAGAAGTTTGAGAAGATGGGTGCGCGTATTCCTAAGGGTATCTTATTAAGTGGTCATCCAGGTACAGGTAAGACATTACTTGCCAAGGCAGTTGCTGGTGAAGCAAATGTACCATTCTACAGTATTTCTGGTTCTGACTTCGTTGAAATGTTTGTCGGTGTTGGTGCAAGCCGTGTTCGTGATATGTTCAAGAAGGCACAACAGACAGCTCCATGTATTATCTTCATCGATGAAATCGATGCAGTAGGTCGTCAACGTGGTGCTGGCTTTGGTGGTGGACACGATGAACGTGAACAGACACTGAACCAATTACTTGTTGAGATGGATGGTATGGAAGAAAATACAGGTGTTGTTGTCATTGCGGCAACAAATAGACCTGACGTATTAGACCCTGCATTATTACGTGCTGGACGTTTCGACCGTCAAATTACAGTAGCACTTCCAGACCGTAAGGGTAGAGAAGCTATTCTACATGTACATGCTCGTAATAAGAAGTTTGTAAAGGACTTAGATTTAGGTGCTTTAGCAAAGCGTACTCCAGGATTCTCTGGTGCTGATCTTGAAAACGTATTAAATGAAGCTGCGATTTTAGCAGTACGTGAAAATAAAGATGAAATCGGCATGAAGCAGATTGATGAAGCGATTGACCGTGTCATGATGGGACCTGCAAAGGTAAGCCGTACATACGATGATAAGACAAAGAAGTTAGTTGCTTACCATGAAAGTGGACACGCAATTATCGGTTTATTCTTAGAGAATGCACAGGTTGTACAGAAAGTTACAATTATTCCTCGTGGTCAAGCAGGTGGATATAACCTCATGACACCGAAGGAAGAAAAGATGATGCATACAAAGAATGACTTACTCGATACAATCACTTCCTACATGGGTGGTCGTACAGCTGAAGAATTATTCTTTGATGATATTACAACAGGAGCAAGTAACGATATTCAAAATGCGACAAATATCGCAAAAGATATGGTTACTCTCTATGGTATGAGCGATCTTGGACCTATTAAGTACAATGCAGGAAATGAGAATGTATTCTTAGGTAGAGATTATAATCAACCAAACAATGTTTCTGGTGAAGTTGCGTATGAAATTGATCAGGAAGTACGTAAGATTATTAATACATGCCATACAAAAGGCAAGACAGATTATCAAGCACATAAGACAGAACTTGAAACAATCGCACATGCATTAATGGAATATGAAACATTAACTGCTGAGCAAATTCAAAGAGTTGTAAAGGGTGAAGATATTTCTGCAGACTTCAAGTATGAAGAAAAAGAATCATCAGAACCTGTTACAGAAGAAACAGTCAGTGAATAAAGAAAAGGGTCACATAGATATCTATGTGGCCTTTCAGTATTTTAGAAACTAGTACGACAAGATAATACTTGTCCAATAATTTTAACTGGTAATTCTTTGATTTCCTGTGGAGTGAAATAACGACTCTCTACATCTGGATTCGCAGCTTCTAGAATCATCATTCCTTTTTTGTAGATAACACGTTTCACGGTCACTTCTTGATCAATCATGACAACGGCAATTTTACCACTGGCAATAGAGTCACATTGACGCACTAAAACAAGTGAGCCATCCATAATACCAATTCCAGACATAGAGTTACCGGTTTATACGTAGGTAGTAATCACCATTTTTCTCTTTCTTTTGAGTGTTGTTTCTTCTTCCCAAGATAATTTTTCTTCCGCAAATAAGTCATATCCTGCTTTTGCGTAGCCAAGAATTGGTAAACGAATGGTTGTGTCCATTCCCATTAGGATAGGAGTAATATTATATCCAAGTAAATGAGAAAGGATTTCAGCGGTATCATCATTTACTTTTTTAATTTCGCCACTAGACCAACGTGCAACGGTAGAACGAGAAACGTTACATCTACGTGCAAGTTCAGAATCACTACATCCTGTTTTTATTTTGTATTGGTGAATCATCTCTTTTAGTGTCATCTATATTACCTCAGCATTAGTATAACAGATTTGCGAGCAATTAAGAGATAAATTAATTAATAATTGTTGCGTATATGATTGAAATACGCAACACAAATCGATATAATACAAATAACAGGAGAGAGGGGTATGCAGCTATATAAGAAATATGTGGATGTTGTGGTGATGCAAAGAAAAACAGGAGAATTACGCCCTCTCTATCTATGCTGGAATGATGGGCGGGAGTATAAGATTGATAAAGTGTTAAGTCATTCTAGGAAAGAGTCTTGTGTTGGTGGTTGTGGGATACGTTATGTATGTATCATCCAAGGCAGATGCAGGAATCTGTTCTTAGAAAAAGATCGATGGTTTTTAGAAAGTTATCAACCGTGATTAAAGTAGTTTTAAACATGCGTTATTATTTTGATATGAATAACTTAGACAATTTCGAAATTTTTTTATACATTGTAAAAAACAACAAGATCTGATTATTAATAATTTATTAATTTTTATAAATACAAAAACGATAAATTTAAAAACCATATAATAGTAAAAGATAGCCACAATGTATAATTATTGAAGACATGGGCTTTATGAAAACTTAATAAACAAGAAATAGGCAAAGTAAAGAATATTTGGTAATGATGATTTTTGGGGGAAGAATTATGCTGAAGAAAAAAATTATGAGACTTGTATTATCGATGCTGATGGCACTTGTAATGTTATTTCAAGGTGTCAATTTTAATGTCTATGCTGGAAGTGAAAAAGAAGTAGACCTTGAAATACAAAACATAGTCATCAAGAACGGTGGGAATCCTGTTAATAGTATGCAGGTTGGTGATGAATTCCGTATAGAAATGAATTGGAAGGCAAAAGCAAAAGCAGCGACCATTAATGAAGGGGATTATTTTATTGTTAAGCTTCCTGATAATATCCTTATCAAAAATGATGCGGGGAATTTAAATTTCTCATTGACTGCACCAGATGGATCAGTGATGGCAAATGCTCATGTCACCCCAAAAGCAGGTGGCGGTGCTGAGATTAAAGTTACATTTACCAATTATGTAAATGGTAGATACGATATTAAAGGAACCTTGGGCATGAATGCCAATTTCAATAAAGATAAAGTTACAGTAAATCAAAAAAATAACTTTGATATAGAAGCTGGCGGGAAAACAACACCATTTCAATTTAAAGTAGATGGTGGTCCTACAGGAAATAGTAATGAAGTACTACATAAGTATAGTTTTGCAGCGGCATCAATCAATGAAGCAGAGTGGCGAGTACGTATTAATTACAAAAAAGCTAACTTTCCAAATGCTGTTGTGACAGATACACTAGTAGGAACAACAGAAAAATTTGTTAAAGAAAGCTTTTCAGCTTGTATCGTGTAAACTACACTAGTGATTTAAAAAGAAAATAATCGTGTCAGAATTGATTTATCAGATAAGATTGTATTCTCGAATAATGATCAAACATTTACAATCAACCTAGGAAACATAAATGGAGAACAATATAAACTAGAGTATAGAACAACTTATACTCCAGGTACCGATCTAAGAAATAACGTTAAACTTACATCTAATAACAATAAAGTAGATGAAAAATTTGTTTCCTTTAAAAAAGAAGCTGCTGGTGGAACAGGCGTTGGTATCTTAGCGAATAAGATTAAGCTAGTTAAGGTTGATGCGGAAGATAATACTGTTGTTCTAGCAAATGCGGTATTTGAAGTTACAGGAACTGATGGAAGTAAGTTTGAGCTTACTACGGCTGCAGATGGTACGGTAACATCACCTGCTCTTGTGGCTGGTACATATAAAGTGAAAGAGAAGACAGCTCCTGCCGGTTATGAATTAAGCACAGAAGAATTTACATTAACAGTAAATTCCACTACAAATGTGATTCAGACTGTTAAAGACAACCCAATCAAGATTTCTGTTAAGGCCACAAAACAATGGGTAGGTCCTATAGGATCAGCTGTTACAGTACATCTTTATGCAGATGATGTAGATACAGGTAAGACAGTTACATTGAATGCCGCAAATAACTGGGAAGATACATTTACAAACTTGAGAAAGTACAAGCCAGGAACAACTACTGAAATTAAGTACACTGTAAAGGAAGATGCTATCGCTAACTATAATGGTGTAGTCAGTGGTGATATGGCAACAGGCTTTACAATCACAAATACCAATACAGAGAAGACTACTGTCAAAGTTACGAAAACTTGGGTAGGAACACCAGCTGCTTCTGTAACAATCAAGTTATTGGCAGATGGAACAGAGAAGGAAACAGTTACATTAACTGCAACAGACAACTGGACACATACCTTCACTAACTTAGATAAGTATGCGAATGACGGTCATGAGATTGTTTATACAGTTGATGAAACACCAGTTGCTGGATATACAAAAGATATTTCTGGAACAGCAGCTACTGGATTTACTATTAAGAACACAAACACTGAAACAATCAATATTCCAGTCACAAAGACATGGGTAGGTACTGCAGGAACATCCGCAACAATCAAGCTATTGGCAGATGGTGCAGAGAAGGAAACAGTTACATTAACTGCTGCAGATAACTGGACACATACATTCAGTAATCTTCCTAAGTTTGATGCAACAGATGGTCACGAGATTGTATACACAGTAGACGAAGTTGATGTTCCAAATTATACAAAGGGTATTTCTGGAACGGCAGCTACAGGCTTTACAGTTACAAATACAATCACAGGCAAAGTATCTGTACCAGTCACTAAGGTATGGGTAGGACCACAAGCTTCTTCTGCTAAGGTAACTCTACTTGCAGATGGTGTTGAAAAAGATTCTGTAACACTCAACGCTGCAAATGGTTGGGCACATACATTTACAAACTTAGATAAGTACAATAACGGCACAGAGATTGTTTATACAGTTACAGAAGAGCCAATCGCCAACTATGATTCTGTAGTTACAGGAGATGCAGCGACAGGCTTCAAGGTAACAAATACAAATACAGAAAAGACATCTGTAAATGTTACAAAGACATGGGTGGGAACACCAGCTGCTTCTGTAACAATCAAGTTATTCGCAGATGGAACGGAGAAAGAAACTGTTACATTAACAGCAGCAGATAACTGGACACATACATTCAGTAATCTACCTAAGTACGCTGCAGATGGACATGAGATTGTATATACAGTTGATGAGACTCCTGTTACAGATTACACAAAGGCAATTTCAGGAGATGCAGCAAATGGCTTTACAATCACAAATACAATCACTGGTAAGGTTAATATTCCAGTTACTAAGGTATGGGTAGGACCAGAGGCTTCTTCTGCAAAGGTAACACTTTACGCAGATGGCGTTGAAAAGGATTCCGTAACACTTAACGCTGCAAACAACTGGGTGCATGTATTCGCTAACCTCGATAAGTATAATAACGGTACAGAAATCGTTTATACAATTACAGAAGAGCCAATCGCCAACTACGATTCTGCAATTACAGGAGATGTAGCTACAGGCTTTACAGTCACAAATACAAACACTGAGAAAGTAGCAGTAGATGTGACAAAGAATTGGGTAGGGCCAGCAACAGATTCTGTAACAATCAAGTTACTAGCAGATGGAGTAGAGGTTGAAAGTACAGTCATTACAGCTGCAGAAAACTGGATGCATACATTCAGCAATCTACCTAAGTACGCTGCAGATGGACATGAGATTGTTTATACAGTTGATGAATATGATATACCAAGTTACATCAAAGCAATCGAGGGAACATCTACAACAGGCTTTACAGTTACAAATACAATCACTGGCAAGGTAGATATCCCAGTTACTAAGGTATGGGTAGGACCTGCAACAGATAGCGTTACAGTAAATCTATACGCGGATGGCGTTAAGGTTGATACAGTACAGCTAACAGCAGCTAACCAGTGGAAGTATACATTCGCTAATCTAGACAAGTATGAAAATGGACGCGAAATCGTATATACAGTTGATGAAGTATTAATCCCTGGATATAAGACAAAGATTACAGGTGATGCACAAACAGGCTTCACAATTACAAACTCCAAGGAGACACCAAAGACAGCAGACCACGTTAATCCAATGGCATATGCAAGCATCTTTGTGATCTCACTCATGGCAGCAATCATTACAATGATTGAAAAGAAAAAGTTTGCAAGATAATTTGTAAGTAAAAACACTTTAATATGATGCAAAAAGGTAGAGATAGTAGATGAAAGTTAATTTACTGTTTCTACCTTTTTATCTACAATAAAAGAAAGTAGTTATGTAAACCTATCACAAAAGAATACATATTAAGAAAAAGATTAATAATTTAGAGTGGGCATATCGATTGCTAGCCCATACATTTGTTAGATATCATTAAAGAGATAACTCAAGATGTATCAATAAGGGCGGAAACTATAAAGGGATTTACATAAAGAAAATGTAGATTGAATCGCTATAAAATACTTGAGAAAAGGAAACCGGCGAAAGAGTATGCGTCGAAGGAGGGAAGAAATGAAGGCATCCAATAAGAGAAAGATCGTCAGCAGTGCAGCTTTAGGACTTGCGCTATTGATGACACCAACACTAGCGTCTAGAAGTGCAATCCATACATATGCGCAAGCAGCTTTAACAGCAGATGAAGAAGCTAAGATTCAAGCGTTCTTGGCTACTCAACCACAAAATAATGACACAACAAATATTGGTAAGGTAACAGTTACTCAACCATCAAGTTACACATTCCCAGGTGTAAATAACTATACTTCTTTATTCCAGTCTCGTAGTACAAAGGTTAATATTGATCAAGACTATGAATACGTAATTGAGTCTAGTGATGCAAATAATGGAAAGACAGTAAGATTAAGAATTGGGCAAGTGTTGATGCCTATGATGTTTTCAAGATGGGTGATGGAAGTCCAACTCCTATAGGTTATGAAGATAAATTCCTTTATGCTAAGGAAGTAACTCTAATTGATACAGCAGATGGCTCTGAATTCACTGTTAAGAACGTAGTGTTTCCAGTAAATAATCCTGATGGTGATCGCGCATGGGAAACATTATGGTATAACCGTTACACATTTGATTTGCCTATTGAGGAATCAGATCCAAGATTTAAAGCTGAAATTGAAGATGCAAGTTTGATTCCACTATTTGGAAATGGATATTGGACATTACATGCGACAGTTGCTGAGATGGTTCCTTATGAGACAATTGTCAAAGTTGACGAATCCTTAAAGACAGGTGAAGTTGAAGAAGACGTTGCAGGTGCACTTGGTAGCAAGGCAGGTAAATACGATATTATGTATAGTCCTTATGAAGATTTACCAGGAGATACATACAAGCAATATACATCAGACGTAATTTACGCTGATTTACTTGCAAATGTTAAAACTGAACCGGCGGTAAATGATATGTTATCTAAACCTTGGGGTGATGCAACAGTCACAGACTTCACATCCTCACCAGCTACTAACCGTGTACTTCGTGTAGGTATTGACTACACACACTTTGTAACAGAAGATGGTACATCTGTTGTAGCAGCAGATGGAACTCCAGTTGATAAGAAGTTTGGCTTACAGCCACAAGAAACATTTGCAGGTTATGAATATGTTACAACACGTACTGAGGCAAATGGTGATAGAGTTCATGTGTACAAGAAGGCTTCAGCTACTCCAGTAACACCTTCACCTGCCACACCTACAACTCCAGCTGCTCCAGCCCCTGAAGCTCCAGCAACACCAAAGACAGGTGATACAAACTTATTCGCTGCTTTCGCTATGTTAGTAACAGGTATGATTGCAAGTGCTGCAGCATTCTTTACTAAGAAAAAGAATGCATAATTAAATAAATATTCATTACAAATCCTATTGAGAAATCAGTAGGATTTTTTTGTTTGAACTATGTATAGCATCTATTAGATATATAATTATGCAATTGTATACATATATATTGAGTTAAAAATATTAATAAATTATATGAGCATATGAATTGCCGATGAGTGATATGTCAGATACAATAGCCTAGCATTTCGAGTCGTTTTGATACGCAACCGGTTAAAAAAATCGAATAAGGAACTGTAGTGATTACAGGTACTGGTTTGTTTGTGTACAGTCGAAAGCACGCAAAATATCAAGATAAATCGAAGGAGACCAATATGAAAAGAATTAAGAAGAGAGTGATTAATACAGCAGCGTTAGGTTTGGCGTTACTAGTTACACCAACTCTAACTTACAGAAGTGCAATTAATACTTATGCACAAGCAGCTTTAACAGCTGAAGAAGAAGCTAAGATTCAAGCATTCTTAGCTACAGAACCACAAAATAATGACACAACAAACTTAGGTAAGGTTAAGGTTGACCAACCTACAAGTGGTTACACATTCCCTGGTGTAAATAACTACACTTCATTGTTCAAGACAAGAGGACAGAAGATTACTTTAGACAAAGACTATGAATTTACGATTGATGGTGGTAGTCATGCTGGGAAAACAGTAAAGGTAAAAGATTGGGCTAATGTTAAGGGTTATTTAGTAAATTCGATGTCTGATAGCGAACCTGAATTTGAAAATGGTTTGGATAAATACATGTTCACTGATGAAGTGACATTGATTGATCAAGCAGATGGTTCAGAGTTTACTGTAAAGAATGCAGTCCTATCACTTGAGGGTGAAGAGGGTTACCGTATGTTCGATTCATTATGGACTGACAGATATGTATTTGACTTACCATTGAGGCAGTCAGATCCAAGATTCAAGCTGAAATTGAAGATGCAAGTTTGATTCCACTATTTGGAAATGGATATTGGACATTACATGCGACAGTTACTGAGATGGTTCCTTATGAAACAATTGTTAAGATTGACGAATCCTTAAAGACAGGTGAAGTTGAAGAAGACGTTGCAGGTGCACTTGGTAGCAAGGCAGGTAAATACGATATTATGTATAGTCCTTATGAAGATTTACAGGGTGATACATACAAGCAATATACATCAGACGTAATTTACGCTGATTTACTTGAAAATGTAGATACTGAACCAGCGGTAAATGATATGTTATCTAAACCTTGGGGTGATGCGACAGTCACAGACTTTACATCCTCACCAGCTACTGACGTGTACTTCGTGTAGGTATTGACTACACACACTTTGTAACAGAAGATGGAACACCAGTTACTGTTAGTGGTGCAAATGTTGATAAGAAGTTTGGCTTAAAAGATAAAGAAAACTTCGAAGGTTATGAATATGTTACAACACGTACTGAAGCAAACGGTGATAGAGTTCACGTGTACAAGAAGATTGTAGAAACTCCTACAGAACCAGAGAATACACCAACTCCAGAAACACCGGCTCCAGAAACTCCAGAGACTCCAGCGCAGCCATAAGCACCAGCTCCTGTAACACCAGAGACTCCAGCGCAGCCAGAAGCGCCAGCTCCTGTAACACCAGAGACTCCAGCGCAGCCAGAAGCGCCAGCTCCTGTAACGCCAGAGACTCCAGCGCAGCCAGTAGCTCCAGCTACAGTAGCTCCTGCAGTACAGTCAACACCTAAGACAGGTGATGCTGGTCTATTCACTTCAGCATTCATGTTATTCACAGGAATGATTGGAAGTGTAGGTGCATTTATTACTAAAAAGAAGAATTCTAAGTAAAAGATTACGGATAAAAAGCCTGTGATGTAAAGAAGCACATCGATAGGTTTTTATTAGAATAAAAAATTATAGAATATGATTGCAAAGAACAAGAACGTATGTGAAAATGTGTTCGCATGGTATGCTAAGTATTTATTTGGAATCATCATAAAACGTTGTAGAATAAACTATAGCGATAATGATGATTTTTTAAGTATAAAAACACATCGTTCGTTATCTACGGGAGGTATATATGGTAGAACCACTTATTTCAGTTATTATTCCAATTTATAATGGTGAAAAATATATTGATAACTGTTTGTCAAAGGTAGTAGCACAAACATATAAGAATCTTGAAATTCTATGTGTTATCAACGGTACAACTGACTCAACTGAAGAGAAAGTCAGAGAGTGGATGAAAAAGGATGACCGTATTCGTGTATTAGTAACGGAGATTGCTGACCTTGGACGTGCATCAAACATTGGAATTGAAAACACAACAGGACCATACCTATCATTTATAGACGTCGATGACTGGGTGGAACCTGATTATATTGAAAAGCTATATAGCGGTATTCAGAAAGGTTATAAAATCTGTAAGGGTAACTGTATCATGTATGATGGAGTTAAAAACCTACCAGCATACCAAGGAAGAAGTTCAGGAGAGATATCTATCCGTGGAGCGTCCTTCCTGCTCCCATGTAGACACAGTTCAGTTTATGATAGATCACTATTTGAGAAATTAAGATATTTAGAATTCTCCTATTATGAAGACCTTTCACTATGGCCAATTTTAGTTGCGACTGCTGGATGCGTATACTATATAAATGACATTGTATACAACTACAATCAGACAAATGAAACATCTATCATGACAGTTAGGAATGAGAAGCACCTAGTTTTGGATAAAGTTTTTGCACATATCTTCTCAAATCTAACACCTGATTTAGATAAGGAAGTGAATCTTTTAATCACCGCTTTATTTATTCAGTCCTTCTGGACATCAAATTATCAATATGTACCGAAGGACGAAGTAGGACAGGCATATTTGAAACGTGTGAAGCAGGTTGTAGATAATAGATTGGTAGGGTACTACTACATCGTTGAGAATTTACCTGTTCCAAAAGAAATGAAGGAGAGAATGATTCGTTTCTACCGTAACTAAATCTTATTGATTTAAGGGATGTAACGATGAAAACTATAAAGAACTTTCAAAAAGAAAAGTAAAAATATAATTGCATTGGTGATACACAAATGCTGTTATCAACACTTTTAGTTGGCAATGCAGTATCCACCACTATAGTAAAAGCTACAAAATGGATGTTGATGAAGAATGTACTTCGTCACATCCATTTTGTTGTGAAAATAAGTATAGGAAACAAAGATAGAATTTACTAAAATAGTAGTAGAAAATGAGGCGTTTAAAATGAATCAAAAGACTTACCAGTCTTACAGAAGCAGATATTTAGATTTTTGTTTAGCTATTCTAGTGTGTAATTTTTCTGCCTGTTACAAACACTATGCATTGAAAGCATTCTTCCAAGACCTGCTGGATTATTGTCTAGTGGTTTTACAGGATTGGCTATTTTGATAAATGTAATTGGTAGTCAGCATAATATACAGATACCTATATCATTGATGATTGTTTTATTAAATCTGCCAGTTGCGATTCTATGTGGTAGATCGATTTCTACAAAGTTTACGATTTTATCTACTTTACAGTTTGCTTGTGTATCACTGTTCTTGGTTATCCTTCCATTTAACACACTGTTTGATGATATTATACTGAACATTATTATCGGTGGTGTTGTGTACGGACTAGGTCTTGTGGCTGCACTTGCTGGAAATGCAAGTACAGGTGGTACCGATTTTATCGCATTATATGTATCTAATAAAACAGGCAAAAGTATTTGGAATTATGTATTTATCTATAACTGCATCTTGTTATGTATCTTTGGATTTGTTTCTGGTTGGGAGCGTGCTGGATATTCAATCATCATGCAGTTTGTTTCTACAAAGGTAGTTGAAGGATTGTATAGGAGATATGATAGAAGTACCATGCAGATAACAAGTACGATGCCAGAGGAGATTACGGCTGCGTATACGAAAAAATATAGACATGGAATATCGGTTTGGGAAAGTTATGGTGGCTACTCTCATAAAAAGAATTACATGTTGAATACAGTTGATATCAACGTTAGAAGTGAAAGGAGATTGCACATTTAATTTTAAGTGTAGATCCACGTGCAATCATTAATGTTTATAGAACTGATGATTTTTATGGTGGTTTTTATAGGAAACCAATTGATTAGGAGGATGCTGAAATGTGGGGAATCATTGCGACATGGAGAATGGCTTTAGAAGGTGTAGAGGAAGCTGGTCAACTATTAAAAGAGGGTAAAAGCAGTGGAGAAGCAATTGAACATGCAATACGCTGTGTAGAAGATTTTCATTTTTAAAATCCGTTGGATATGGTGGCTTGCCAAATGAGGAAATGATAGTTGAACTAGATGCTGGCTATATGGATGGAAACACAATGGCTGTTGGTGCTGTTGCGGAATTAAAGATTTTGCAAATCAATTTCCATTGCAGAGGAACTATCGAAAGATACTGTGATAGTGTTCTTGTGGCTGAAGGTGCTGAAAAGTATGCTAGCAAGAAAGGTTTTGAAAGAAAGAACTTGTTAACAGACCGTGCGAAACAGTTATATCGTAAACGGGTTAAAGAAATTAAAGAACGAGAATTAAAACCATATGATGGCCACGATACGGTTGGTGAAGTGGTTTTAGATCATACCGGAAGAATCGTTGCAGGTACTTCAACGAGTGGTTTATTTATGAAGAGAGCTGGACGTATCGGTGATTCTCCTATTGTTGGTGGTGGTTTCTATGCGGATTCTGAAGTGGGTGGTGCAACTGCAACGGGCCTTGGCGAAGATTTGATGAAGGGATGTATCTCTTATGAAATTGTTCGCAAGATGAAAGAAGGTTTGACACCACAAGAAGCTTGTCAAAAAACAGTCAATGAACTAGATGCAAAGTTAAAAAAGAGTCGTGGACTTGCGGGTGACTTAAGTGTTGTCGCAATGGATAAAAATGGTAACTATGGTTGTGCAACAAACATCCAGAATTTCTCTTTTGTGGTATATCGAGAAAATGAAGAGCCTACAGTATATCGTGCACAGAATGTTGATGGAAATACGATTATCTCGAAAGCTACACAAGAATGGATTGATGAATATATTCGTGAGAGGATGGCACCGATACAAGAATGAAGACAGATATTTTTGAGGTATGTGCTGGAAGCGTACAAGATTGTATCAATGCTGAACTAGGTGGTGCTGATCGAGTAGAGTTAAATAGTGCATTATATCTAGGTGGGCTTACGCCAAGTTTAGCTATGTTAAAGCTAGTGAAAGAAAAGACTTCACTTAAGGTCATATGCATGAATCGTCCACGTGCAGCAGGTTTTTGTTATGACGATGTTGAAATCGAAACAATGTTCAAAGATGCTGAGATTTTATTAGAAAATGGTGCAGATGGGATTTCATTTGGATTCTTAAACCCAGATGCGACAATTAATATTACACATACAAAGAAGATGGTTGAATTAATCCATCGTTATCGTAAGGAAGCAGTCTTCCATAGAGCATTTGATTGTGTATCAGATCCGTATGTAGCGATTCAACAACTTATCGATTGTGGAGTAGACCGTATTCTAACAAGTGGGTTACAGCCGACTGCATTACAGGGTTGTGAACTACTAAAGAAATTACAGTCTGAATTTGGGGAACAAGTTGAAATTCTTGCAGGCAGTGGTATTAATGTAGATAATATAGAAACTTTGCGTGAAAGAACCGGGATTCATCAGTTTCATGGAAGCTGTAAAACTTGGAGAAAGGATCACGACAACATTAGGTAATATAAGCTATGCATATCATGAAAAAGATGATTATGATTGTGTGAGTACTACAAATGTTTTGCAGGTAGTACAGCTATTAGAAAAATAAAATTGTGAAAAAAATCCATTCAAGCACTGAAGTGAACCCCAATAGTTGGACATGTACCGACCCCCAAAAGTTAGACCAAGAATCTAACGAATGGAGGTCGGTATTTTTATGACAAAACATAGTTTTGAATTCAAGAAAAAAATAGTTTTAGAATATTTGAATGGTAAAGGAGAATTCTATATCTTTCATATGGATTAACCTCTAAATCCCAGCTACACAAATGGGTGAAAAACTATAAAGCATTTGGAAATGATGGTTTATTGCGCTCACGAGAAAATGTAGTTTATTCTTTCGAAATGAAACTTTCTATTGTAGAGTTGTATTTAACAAGTGAAATCACATATCAAGAGTTAGCTATACAGAACGGCATTAAGAACCCAGCTACGATTGGCAACTGGGTTAATCGCTTTCGTATAGCAGGTCCTGATGCGTTAAAATCACGCCGAAAGGGTCGGAGGAAAGCTATGGATAAGATAGATAGGAAGACTCAAAACAAACTCGTAGAAGAGACCTCTGTTAATACAAGTGTAGAACACATAAAGGAATTAGAAGATGAACTTCTTCGGTTAAGAATAGAGAATGCATTTTTAAAAGAACTGAGGAGGCTGCGTTTAGAGGACGAGGAAAAAATGAGAGAATGGCACTCGTCATCAACAGTCTCCGACAAAAGTTCAAGCTAAAAGACCTTCTCTCTTATACCGGAATGCCAAAAGCGACATATATGTATTGGCAAAAGAGATTTGATAGAGAAAATCCTGATAAAAAGCTTGAAGAAAACATACAAGAAATTCGTGCAAATAATAAGGATTATGGTTACCGTAGAATCGTTGGAGAACTTCGCAACCATGGATATATCATTAATAAAAAGAAAGTACAGAGAATCATACAAAAGCTTCACTTACAGGTAACGTCTTATACTCGTAAAAGCAGAAAATACAGTTCCTATAGAGGAACAGTTGGAAGAGTTGCGCCTAATAGAATTCACAGACGCTTCAAGACACATATACCGCATCAGAAAATAACAACTGATACAACTGAATTCAAGTATTATGAAGTCGATAAAAAGGGTCATATGACAATACATAAGCTTTATCTAGATCCATTTATGGATATGTGTAGGGGTGAGATACTTAGTTACGAAATTGGTAAGAGACCTTCTGCAGAAAACGTGATGAATGCATTGGAGAAAGCTATTACAATCACTACAGACTGCCCATATAGAAGAACGTTCCATTCTGATCAAGGATGGGCTTATCAGATGAACGCTTATACACGTAGATTAAAAGAAGAAAGAATCTTCCAGAGTATGTCTCGAAAAGGAAACTGCCTTGATAACTCAGTTATGGAAAATTTCTTTGGACTGATTAAACAAGAAATATACTATGGAGTCAGTACTATAGTTTCGATGAACTGAAGTTAAAAATAGAAAGATATATAAATTATTACAATGAGCAACGAATAAAAAGAAAAGTTAGGATGGATGAGTCCCATGTTCAATACAGACAACATCTCTAACTTCATAAAAAGAGATGACCAAAAGTCATCTCGTAAAAAAGTCTAACTTTTTAGGGGTCACCTCAACAACAACTTAGGAGGTTCACTTTTATTATGAAATTTACATTTGAAGATAAAGTCCAGATACACAATGAACGTAAACGTGGATTCACAATTCCGCAACTCCATTTAAAAATGGAAAAATCACAAAATCTAAAAATTAAATATATTATTAGGCTAGTTGATAGACATGGAATTGATATTCTACGCCATATTTATCATGATTACTCTACTGAATTTTAAAGAAGAAGCCATCTATAGAGTATTAACACTTCATGAGTCAATAAAGAGCGTGTCAATAGATTTAGGATTATCTACCGATAGTATTCTACTTAGATGGATTAAAGAATACAAAGAAAATGGATATAATGTCGTTATAAGGAAGCGAGAACGACATGCCAAAGAAGAAAACAATCGAGGAGTTAGAGAAAGAAAACAAGTTCCTACGCGAGCAGAACTTGAGGTTATTAATAGAGAACGAATTCATAAAAAAATTAGATGCCTTAGTTGCGGAAAGAGAAGCACGAGAAAAGAAGAAATAGTTAGAGCGATATCGGAGCTAAGGCAAGAACTACAAGTGCCTGTTAGATTTATCATTCAAACAATCAATGACAGCACACACTTGCCGTATCATATCAGCCGTTCTGACTACTATTATTGGAAAGACAAACAAGATAGTGATTTCAAATATGATGATGTAATGAATGATATCATCAATGTTTTCTATACCCATAAGGGAAGATACGGATATCGACGTATTTATCTGGAAATCAGAAAGCTGTATCCAACGATCAATCATAAGACAGTACAAAGACTCATGCATAAGATGAGTCTATTTGGAAATACACCTAAAGCTAAATACAAATCATACAAAGGCAATATGAATGGTACAGTAAAGAACCACTTGCTAGATGTCGTTATTGATGAAGAGAATCATAATACATATTACAAACGTAACTTCTCAACAAACACAGTGAATGAGAAATGGACAATAGATGTATCAGAGTTCCATATAGCTGCTGGCAAGCTGTATCTATCACCAATCCTAGATATGCATAATAGAGAAATTGTATCTTGGGACATATCCAAACACCCAAATTATGAACAGATTTCCAATATGCTTACTATCGCATTTCAGAAACATCCACATATAGAAGGACTAATATTCCATTCTGATCAAGGATGGCAATATCAAATGAATCAATACCATAATACTCTACGTGAATATGGAATCATCCAATCGATGTCACGCAAGGGAAACTGCTTAGATAACTGTGTGATGGAGAACTTCTTTGGAAAGATGAAGAATGAGATGTTCTATGGACATGAATACGAATTCAAAACCTTAGATGAGCTAGAAAGTGCGATGAATGAATACATACACTATTACAACGAAGAAAGAATACAGACAAAATTAAAAGGCCTAACTCCTTGCCAGGCAAGGAATCAAGCCTTATCATGTCTGTAAATTACAGTGTCCAAGAAATTGGGTTCACTTCACACAAAGAATGGGTTTTTATATGCATGCATGATTACAATGTATGGGAAACAATCATAAAATGTGTGTTATTAGATTGTGTGATATACAACATTCTATGAGGGATTGAAATGGAAGTCGAGGTTTGCTATACTAAGTCGCGTAAATATTGAAATATATATTTGAAAGAGGGGACTATTACATGAATTTCTTTGATATCTTTGTAAAGACATTATCAAACGAAAAGATCAATTCGGCTATTATTTCTAGCGTAGCGATTATCCTATTAGGTTATGTTATGCGTCGCAAGAAGGTATTCGATGATCGCACAGCGAAAGTATTAACACAGGTTGTACTTTCAGTATCAATTGCTGCATTGGCATTTAAGTCATTTATGGCGCCAATCAAACCAGAAACATTTACACAGGGTTTAAATGTATTAATCTGGGGTATCGTAATTTATATCTTACTCATCTTCTTAACAATTCCGCTCTATGCGAAGTTTGAAGGCGATGAACAGGATGCTTTACGTGTACTAAGTATCTTCGGTTCTACAACATTCTTCGGAATTCCTATTGTAAGTGCAATCTATGGTGCAGAAGGTGCGCTATATGCGTCTATCTTCAACATCGGTTACAGAATCTTCTTATATTCTTATGGATATATCAAGATGAGTGGATTAAAGATGACATCTAAGAATATCAAGTCTATGTTCTTAAATCCAATCGTTATCGCTACATTCTTAGGTCTATTCTTGTGGCTAGCACAAGCATATTTACCACAGGTTACTGTAGCTGTTAAGGATGCCACAACAGGTGAAATGGTAAATAAGTCAGTTTCATTCATGCGTTTAGACCTTACATCTCCACAGATCACTCAGATTTTAACTTACTTGGCTGGTTTATCTTCTCCACTTGCTTGGTTAGCAATTGGTTCTACACTTGGTTCAGTAAACTTCAAGGATGCGATGACAGACAAGAAGGCATTGTACTATACATTTATTAAGTTATTGATTATCCCTGCATTCAACATCGTTGTATTAGCAATCTTAACAGTAACTCATATCTTACCAGTTAATCTTGTTTCTTTAGGCACAACAGTTATTATGATGGCTACACCTCCAGCAACAGTTGCGGCTTCTTATGCAATTCGTTTTGATAAGGGTGCCCTCATTGCGTCTAACACTTCATTGATTGCGACATTAGCAGCTGTTATTATGGCTCCTATTTGGATCGTTATCGTTGAATTAATTGGACATTTAGGAATCTTTTAATTAAGAATAGTATATAATAAAGCGAGATAAATATCCCGCTTTCATAAATAATAAATAGAAGGAGTAAAATTATGTCATTTAAAGTAGTATGTTATGGTGTTCGTCCAAATGAAGTAGAGTTTTTCCACAAGTATAATAAGTATAACTATGACTTAAAGCTTGTTGAGGGTTTAACAACACATGAGAATATCACTGAGTGTGAAGGTGCTGACGCAGTTTTACTACGTGGTAACTGTGTTGGAGACCGTCAAAACTTAGAGAAGTTAAAGGAATATGGAATCAAGTATGTATTTACACGTACTGTAGGCTTCAACCATATTGACTTACAAGCAGCAGCGGATTTAGGGTTAATTGTTGCACGTGTTCCTGGTTATTCTCCAAACGCTATCGCTGAATTATCCTTAACATTAGGTATGATGTTATTACGTCATACAGCAGCTGCGACAAGTGCAACTGCTGCAGGAGACTTCCTAGTTTCACCAACATATTTCTCTAAGGAAATTCGTAACTGTACAGTAGGTATTATTGGTACAGGTAGAATTGGTTTTACCGAGGCTAAGATGTTTAAGGGCTTAGGCGCTAAGGTTCTTGGCTATGATGTTTATGAAAATGATGCTTGCAGAGAAGTATTAGACTATGTAACTCTTGATGAATTACTAGCACAGTCTGATATCGTAAGCTTGCATGTTCCATACTTCCCTGGTCAGAACGACAAGATGGCTAACGCTGAATTCTTTAGCAAGATGAAGGATGGTTCAATCTTCTTAAATACTGCTCGTGGTGAATTACAGGATAACGAAGCAATCTTAGCTGCTCTTAAGTCTGGTAAGTTAGATGGATATGGAACAGATGTATTCGCTAATGAAACAGCATTCTTCTTCAAGAAGTTAGAAAGTGCTGCAGAAATTTCTGATCCAACAGTTCGTGAGCTTGTTCAAATGTATCCAAAGGTATTGGTAACACCACATATCGGTTCTAATACAGATGAAGCTCTAGCAAATATGATTGAATACTCAATGGATAACTTCAATGAGATTCTGACAACAGGAACAACTAAGAATCTTGTAGCTCTTCCTGAAGCTAAATAATAATCTTTCTTAAGATACTCGAGAGAGTATCTTTTGTTTTCCTGGGAAATGCTATAATTTGAATATACAGGAGATACAATTATGAACACAAAAGAAGCTGCTCGCAAATGGGAATGTTCTGTAAAGACGGTAACAAAGTTATGTGCGGATGGAGTCATACCATTAGCAGAGAAAGATGAAAGAGGAAGATGGATGATTCCAGATGAATGTGAAAAACCACCAGTCTCTCGCTTTCGACTTTGTTATCTGATGGATATGATTAACCAACTCAAAGAAGGTGTTGTATATAAACATATCAAATGGGGAATCAGTGAGAAAGAACTAGTAGAGGGATATAAGTATCTCATTGAAAATGCAATGGTTTCTTCGTTTAACGTGCATCAATTAGAGAAAGAACTTCCTAATGCAACTGTTACGTCACGTGGTAAAGTACTTATGGAAAGAGAAAATAAAGAAGGTTCTAGCCAACGCAAGTTCAATGTAAACTTTAAAATCAATACAGGTATATTTAGTTTTGAGACAGGATATGAAAGCAGTAAAGGAAAGTAATATGGAAAGTATTGAAACTGAACGGTTGATTCTTCGTAAATTTGTATTCTCGGATAAAGATGATCTATTTGAAATAATGTCTGATGAACAGACGAGTTTAGATGACGGTGGTTATCATGCGTGTAAAGGACAAGATAAAGAATATCTTGCGCTGATGGAAATCCTTAGTGCACAAAGAAGATTCAGTATTATCTTGAAGGAAAACCAAAAGATGATAGGAATGATTAACCTTCAAGATGACGCAAGAGCAGTCGCTTCCTATGAGTTAGGTTTTGTAATGAATCCAAACTACCGAAGAAAAGGATATACATATGAAGCGGTAAATGCAGTCATAGAATATTATTTTGCAAATCAATTGGTGCAGATGTTTAGTGTATCCTGTTTTTCGTACAACAAAGCGTCACAACATTTAATTGAGAAGTTAGGCTTTGTGTATGAAGGAAAAGAACATAAAGCATTTAATCATGCAGTATACGGTCCGATTGATTTATTATGTTATTATAAGGACCGGGATGAGTGTGTAAGATGAAGAAAGTAATTATAATAGGATGTTGTGGTAGTGGAAAAAGTACATTTGCAAGACAGTTGCATGCATGTACAGGAATTCCTCTGTTTCATTTAGACCAATTAAACTGGAATGTGGATAAGACAACAGTAGAGAAAGCCGTATTCTTACAACGTGTTAGAGATGTAATTCAAAGTGATTCATGGATTATAGATGGAAATTATGGTTCTTCCATGGAGATGCGTATGCAAGCATGTGATACTGTATTCTTCTTAGACTACCCTGTAGATGTATGCATTCAAGGGATTCATGAACGTGTAGGCAAGGTACGTACAGATATGCCGTGGGTGGAAGATGAAATAGATGAGGATTTGATTGAATTTGTTAAAAACTATGAAAAGGAAGATAGACCAGAAGTGTATGAACTGCTTAAAAAATATAATGAAAAGGACATTCACATCTTTCATTCCCGTGGAGATGGCAATCAGTTCTTAGAGTCATTTAAATAGCCATTATTTGTCACAACTTTGTTGTGACTTTTTTGATGGAAATCTCATTTGACGCACATTGTGAAAGTGACTAAGATTGATGTGTAAATGAAAAAGGAGGTGGAAATATGATTCTAAGTAATGAGAAGAAATTAGGCCCTACACCTAAGACGGTAGGTATTGAACAAGAGTTTCAACAGATTGCGAAAACACAGGAATCTAGTCTTCTACAGGAATTAGGTTGTACGCGGAATGGTATTAGCGATGAGGAAAGAGAAGAAAGACTAGAGAAGTATGGCTATAACGATTTAGCAGCGATGCAGAAACATAGTTGGGCGTATTTCCTCGTACATAGTTTTGCGGATGCGTTTATTATCGTTTTACTTGTACTAGCGATTGTAACTTTTGTTGTGGAGTCGGATATTTTATCTGGATCAATTATTCTTGCACTGGCGTGTATGAGTGCGGTAATACGTTTCTTCCAAGACTATGGTTCCTATCGTGATATGCAGAAGTTAAAAGAGATGGAGCATGATACAGTTAGGATTCAGGTTCCAACAAAAGATGGTACAGAGGTAAGAGAAGTACCGGTGGAAGAAGTTGTCCCTGGCGATATTCAATTGATTGGATCTGGCGATATTGTCAGTGGGGATTTGTATCTTCTTGAAAGTAAGGACTTATTCGTTTCTGTTTCCGCCTTTACAGGGGAATCGATTCCAGTAGAGAAATATACAGGTGTTGATGATAGGGCTGTCAATGCGGCAGAGTTAAACAATATCTGTTTGAGTGGTTCGACTGTAAATTCTGGTACGGGTATTGGTGTTGTTGTTCGTACCGGAAAGAGTTCTTATTTAGGTAAGATTTCTTCTACGATTCATACAAAGAAGAAAGAGACAGATTTTGATAAGAGTTTGTCGAAGATTACAAGAATCTTAATTACTTACATGGTTGTGGTAGTTATCTTTGTATTATTGATTAATGGATTGGTGAAGAAGAATTGGTTAGAAGCTTTCTTATTTTCTATCTCTGTTGCGGTTGGTATTACACCAGGTATGTTACCAATGATTGTCAATGGTACACTTGCCAAGGGTGCTAAATTTCTTGCAAAGAAGAAGACAATTGTTAAGAATATGTCTGCGATTCAAAATTTGGGTGCTATTGATGTTCTATGTACCGATAAGACTGGTACACTAACGATGGACCATGTTGTTCTTCAAAAATATCTTGATGTAAATGGTGAGGATTCACATTTAGTATTGAATTATGCATGGATGAATGCATACTACTACGGGAGTTAAGAATCTAATTGACCGTGCAATCTTGGCATATGGCGAAGAGAGTAATGCACAAAAGTATGCTGGCGGTTATGTGAAGTCTGATGAGATTCCATATGACTTTGAACGTCGTAGAATGAGCGTTTTGATTTCTAATCCAGGTGGTAGGCACTTGGGTGGAAACGTAGAAGAAATTCTCCCGATGCCACAGGATGAAGTCCTTATTACAAAGGGTGCTTTAGAGTCTGTATTAGAGTGCTGCAGTCGTATTCGCGTGAAGAAAGAATACATGGATATTCACGAAGAAGATCTTGCGAAAATCAACGCTCTTGCGGAACAGTTAAATAAGGAAGGAATGCATGTTATTGGTGTTGCCGCAAAGAAGAAGAGTGTGGGAGATACGACAGTCTTCCATGCGGAAGATGAAACAAACATGACATTCTTAGGCATCATTGCTTTCCTAGATCCAGCAAAACCAGACGCAAAAGAAGCGATTCATGGTTTGTATGATGCAGGTGTTCATGTAAAGGTTATTTCTGGTGATGCACCTGTCGTTGTTGAACATGTATGCAATCTTGTTGGTATGAAGGTTGGTGATCAGGAAGCTGTTACAGGTTCTGATTTAGAGAATATGAGTGATGCGGAATTGTCTTCTGTTGTAGAGAAGAATGATATCTTTGCTCGCTTATCTCCAATGCAAAAGAAACGTGTTGTCGATGCGTTACGTAATAATGGTCATGTAGTCGGTTATATGGGTGATGGTGTGAATGATGCACCAAGTCTACATGATGCGGATGTTGGTATCTCAGTGGATAATGGTACTGACGTTGCCAAAGCTAGTGCGGATATTATCTTGTTGGAGAAGAGTTTGACGGTTATTCTCAATGGTATTTATGAAGGTAGACGTATTTATGGAAATATCTTGAAGTATATGAAGATGGCATTATCCAGTAACTTTGGAAATGTCTTCTCAGTACTCATTGCATCGATTTTCTTGCCATTCTTACCAATGTTGCCATTGCAGATTTTGATTCAAAATTTGATTTATGACTTTACGCAGATTGCGATTCCATGGGATAACGTCGATGATGATTTCCTACAGACACCGCATAAGTGGAATAGTGCTTCACTTGTTTCATTCATGAATGTTATGGGCGGCTTCTCATCTGTCTTTGATGTACTGACGTTCATAGTATTGTGGTTTATTTTAGGATACAATACTTTGGCTATGCAGAATTACTTCCAGACGGGTTGGTTTATTGAAGGTTTAATTTCTCAGATTTTGATTGTACAGTTTATCCGAACATCAAAGCGACCTATCATCGAATCCAGATGTGATTCTAGATTAGCTCTAGCATCCGCGTTCGGTATCTTTGCGGGTATTTCAATTCCATATATTTTTGATGATCTTAAGAACACTGTATTTACAGAAATGCCATTTGTATACTTTATATATTTGATTATCATCTTGGCACTTTATAGTACTACGATTGAAATCGTAAAGAAGTTCTATATCAAGAAACATGGTTCATGGTTATAAACAATAAGAGAATATTGGAATCTAACAGTTTCAATATTCTTTTTCTTTGTTGCTTGATGGGGATTGGACATAGTAGGAAGGCAATGAAATATGATAAAATACAACCATCAGGAGAATTTATGCAACAGGAACAACAAAATGCATTTAATCGTCAATGTATTAGTGAGGCGCTGATACGCTTGATGGAAACAAAGGCATATGATGATATTTCAGTCACGGAAATTTGCCGTATGGCTGGTGTGTCACGTATGACCTATTATCGAAATTATAGTAGTAAGCGAGAGATATTCAGCGATTATATGAAGATGATTGTTGATGAGTTTGTTCGCGTACAAAGAGCGAAGGATTTAAAAGTACGTTCGTATGAAATGATTCTTGCGGGATTTTTATATTTCTGTAATTATGAGCGCTTCATTGAGTGTTTAGACCAATCGAATTTATCTTCTATCCTACAGGATGGACTCAATTACTATATCGATAGCTATGTCTTTGAGCAGGGTGAAGATGAGTTACGTAGATATCATCTGTATTATTACTCAGGAGCTTTATTTAATATTTACACGGTTTGGATGCATAATGGTAAGAAGGAAAATGTTGAGGATGTGGCGAAAATTGTTTATGAACATGTAAAACGTGAACATCAAACACTTTAATTATCATGTATAATATTTAGTAGAGATTTTAGTATTACACGACAAATAGGAGGAATTACAATGAATTGGAAAACGTTAGAAGGATTTGATGAGAAATTAGCAAAGGTCAGCTTTAAAGCACATAAGACTTTTGATGGTAAGGTTGTTGAAGTTTTATACGGTGCAAAGGATGAAAATGGTAATTTTATATTACCAAAAGATGATCAAAATGATGGACATGGTAGATGGTTTGGCATTGAAACAAATGGAGAATATAGAATGTTCTCTTGGCAAAAACCAGCGTATTTAGGTGGTGGCATCGAATACGGTACTTCTCATAATGATACTGCACTTGAAGATATGGAGAATGATCTTCGTAAGAAGCAGGAACTATGCCGTCAAGCAGAGAATATCTCTACTGTAGAAGAATTTGAAGAAATTCGTAAGCAGTTTGAAGCAATCGAAAACTGGAATACTCCAAAGGATGAGGAGTATGCAATTTGGTTTGATAAGACTTTAGAAAAGTTCAATGTAAGAAGCCAACGTCAAAGTGCAAATGCGGAAGAAAAGAAGAAGTTGACTGAAAAGGCTGCTAGTTTAGTAGATTCCACAAACTGGAAGGAAACACAGGCAGAATTTAGAAATCTACAGGATGAGTGGGAAGCACTTGGTAATGCAGGTGTAGAAGATGATTCCTTATGGGAGCAGTTCAAGGGCTATCGTAACCAATTCAATGATAAGCGTCGTAACTATTTTGATAATCTAACACAAGTATATTCTGAAAATGAAGCGAAGAAACTTGATTTAATCAAGCAAGCAAAAGAACTTGCAAAGGGACTGATAACTCCGTGAGACATCTGAAAAGATGAATGGTCTCATGAATGCATGGAAAACAATTGGTAGTGCAGGTCGTGATAAGGATGATGAACTTTGGAATGAGTTTAACGTATCCGTCAGAGACTTTCTGTGATGAAAGAACAACGTTCTTTACAGGAGCGTGATGAAAAGCAGAAGGAGAGCATCCGTATCAAGAATGCCTTAATTGAAGAAGCGAAAGACTATCGCTTTCGCTGCAAAAGGATTATGGTCGCGAAAAAGACAGATCGCATGAAGGCATTAGATAAGGAATGGCGTGCTGCTGGATATTCTGGAAGTGATGAATGATGCGTTAGTGGGATACGCATTTACACGGCAAAAAGAAGTATTCTGGAATGGTAGCGTGAAGATAGTCAAAAGCGTCTTCGGGAAGCCTACGACCATGAAGTCAACTTCCAATCGTAAGAGAAGAATTAATAGACTTCAAGAACAAGAATATGAAACAAGTGACTATGAAAAGAATTCGCAGTATTCAACGCCAAGTTGAAGAAAAGCTTTTCTTAGAGAAGTTAAAGAGTGATATCGAAGATATCGAAAGAAATTAAAACGCATAATGAAAGACCTCACTTCAAATGAAGTGAGGTTTCAAATCGATGAGAAAGTGAGGATGTTGAAGAATATCGCTGAGAACATTATACAGAAGCGATGCGTATGGCGGCCAGCTACGTGCTGAAGGGTGTTTTGTGTCTCTTGCAGGTATTATTGATACACTTATGGTTTCTCTGTGGGTACATGTCGTGATTTGCGGCGACGGTTTGATTATTCAACCAAAGTTTCTTAGTCTAAGTTTCTGCGATTAACGTTGCGGTATCTGCATTTAGTTGCACGAAGACTTGGACAGAATAATCGTAGGAATGCAAACTCAGGTGTTGCGCACTCGGCGATGATTGTTAATGCTAATATGGCGTTGCCGTTGACGATTGTATTGACAGTTATTTTGGAAATCCGTTGATGTGCGATATGCGACCGAACACGGATACGCATGAGGGTGCAGCGATCTACTTTCGTGCGATGCTGCGTTGCGTCTGATATTCGATGCTGTTATCGCTTGTCATTAATGCGGCACAGCGCGTGCAGTGAAATACAAAGATTGCGGTGGTGCGAATGTGACATCATCGATCGTGAATATTATTTTAACCATCTATTGATAGGTGGTAAACTCTCGTTTTCCTAGATGGGGTCGACTTTGGAGCAGCCCTTTGCGATACAGTATTAGGATTACGGTGATTTGCTTAAACGCGTAGTGTAGTGTACACTCTGATTCCAGAAGGATAGTTATGTTTCAGTTATCTTATATTTTAGAAGAGAAGATTCGTCCAGACTTTGGACGTTTCATGCACTCAAAAATTAGTGCGAATATTCTTTTTGAAAACTGGGCGCGCGCGTGGAAGGTTTTTATGACAACGAGCTGCACGTGCGGCAAAACTTGGTACAGACGATCTGCGGCATATCAGACTGGCAATGAACGTTATGTCGCGGTGCGTTTACTCTGGATGGCGCATAGCGCAGGTTGCGGCAGTGTCACTCATTGGTAAGAGTTTGGGGACAACGAAAAACCAGAACTTATGCGACATACATGGACATGCATGCCATTCATTGGTGTAGTACTCTCAGCGGTATTTGCGGTGTAAAGCCAGTCGCAGGGTGGAAGAAGAGCTGAATCAGTTCTTCTTTGCCGGATGAATCTGCAGATTTTGAAATGGGCGTTGCGAGTTGCTCCGGTTTGTAGCAGTTGTTGTACTGTTCAAATATCGCGAGATTATATACAGGATGCTGATGAGTAAGGGCAGCGTGATGTAAAATATACATTGTTTGTGGCGCTTGATTAGTGCTTTAATTATCCGACCAATTTTAACCTGGATATTGACTTCCGTATTCTCACTTGGTCTCAGTAGGAATTTGCTGAGTGTATTATCGGATCGTTTACAAGACGTACGTTAGACACGTATTCAGTTTCCACCCAAGGAAATGGGCTGAGTATAAAATATAGAGAGAAGTGTCATTCAAATGGGAATAAAACAGAAATTCGAAAATGAAAGCGATTCGAGCATGTTTATAGCGATTGAACCCATTACGTGCAATGAGACCAATTAGCTATATCTTAGCCTAGGGTGCACTTCCATTACGACAACGCATTACACCTGTTATCTTTGCAGGTTTCTTACTCGGAGCCAACTGATGGTGCAATATTGGGTTTTGTGGAATGACAAGCTTTTTGAAAGCGTCCTTTGCGCCAACGATAACAAGTTTCTGTTTCTCAACCATCTCTATCCAGTAGGTGATATTCATGGAAATTTCTGGAGTTACTCATTGCCTGGCCTCGTATTTGTGTTATATTTCTGGTTTGTTATATACAAAATCGGCAGAAAGTTAAGAAGAATACTTTTATCGTGCAGAATCCAATTCATCGCAAATTAGGTATGTGACATTATTACATTACCCCGATGGTAATGGGAATGATTTGGTTATTCTTTGGTGAGGTTTGTGCAAATGTGATGACAGGTTTAGCTGTTTCTTGGCGGTGATTGTCACGTGATTACAAGTAATGAGTGGCTTGGAAAATGATTGTGGCAGGATTTCTCATTCCAATGATGATGCGGCGGTCACTCAGTCTTTAGATAAATTAGAGTTAGGTAAATAGCAGTGTGTTTCTAATCACCTAAACGATGACGACAGCGCACCTATTTCTAATAGTTTTATTCAAAATGGTCTGTAGCAACACCAAGGATATGGGCGCGACGCGGCCAATCGTAACTCCACATGTATCCGTTACGTGGTGGCCCATGCTTCAATGTTTTCCGTACCCTAGGTAAATAGCAACGTGAAAAATAGGAGCGTATGGACCTGAAACTATAAGTGCAAATATGATCACCGTCTTAAAGTCTGATGTTGAAAACATGTGCCATCGGTGTATATGCCCAAAGTGTACGTGAATCATATTCATTCTCTGGTTTTGCATGGTGAGAAGGTGTTGCAGGATATGGATCAAAGCCAGCCGCATATAATGCCTGCATGACAAGTCCGCTACAATCAACCCCATCACTCAGGGTGGAGGAGGGTGCAAATACGATATGTTGTTCCAAACGGTATTCGCCATGCACGAGCAATCATAGCTCAAATTCTTTCATGCGCTTGGCATTGAAAATTGCCGGTCTTCATCGACCACATAATAACCGTTACTGGTAAGTTAAGTTGTGCGTTGCGGTGGTCTGTGTATAGTCGTGTGCTCCACCGGCTCTAAAGTGATACCAAGTACCATTTTCAAGTAGCCAGCCATTTTCAGCCATCATACCATTGGCCTTGAAATAATAGGTAGTACCATTGATAATTTGCCAACCTGATTTCATGGAACCATCATTGCTAATCACCTAGGCCAATATGATGAGCCATAATAATATATTGCCAGCCACTTAGCATGACTCCAGACGAGGCCTATGGTACCAAATTACCATTGATGAACTGCACAACCCGCAAGCATTGACAGCCAGACGACTGCAGTAGTAATGATGAGAGGTTTAGTCAACCTGTCTGCATGCATTTCCACCATCACCCAAGTAATACCAAGGTATTGTAAACATTTTGCCAACTGTACTTTTGAATGCCGAAGGCATCTAGGTATTGCAGCATCGTTTGTATAGACCCAACCAGTAGCCATCTCACCAGAGGGACGCAAGTAGTAGTTTCTTCCATTATATTGAATCCAACCAGTTTCCATGTTTCCATCGGAATCTAGTAAGTACCATTTACCATTAATCATTTGCCATCCAGTTTGTTGGATTCCAAAAGTATTTAAATATTGATAATGACCGTTTGTGAACACCCAGCCAGTAGCCATTTCTCCAGATGGACGCATATAGTAATTTCTACCATTGTATATAATCCAACCAGTTTCCATATCGCCATTCTCATCGAAGTAATACTAATTTCCATTGATCATTTGCCATCCAAATTGTTGAATGCCAAAGTCATTTAGGTATTGATAATGTCCATTGGTAAATACCCAACCTTTTGCCATAGTACCGTTTGGATGTAGGTAGTATTTACGACCATCATAAGAAATCCAACCAGTTTGGATATTTCCATTCGTGTCATAGTAGTACCAATTACCATTTGAAAATTGCCACCCTGTTTTGGCTACTGTATTCACTCTTGCAATTGTAACTGTTTCCTTGGCATGAGTGACTGTAGTCATACACATAAAAAAAGTCAGACAAGCAATTGCAATAGCTGATTTTCTCCTCATAAATTCCTCCCCTTAGCTTTTAGAATCTTATGATTTTCCTAGTAGATAATACCAAAGAAACTGAGGAAAAAGCAATAATAGAATATTGATAATTACATATTAAGAAATGTTATCCAGTGAGAAAAACTACTTTTGTGGATATATATTTTGCAAAAAGAAATACGACTAATGATACGTTATAAAAATAAGTTAGTATTAACAAACAAAAGGAGATATAAAAATGAAAATTGTTTTTGTGACAAGAATGGGAAATACAGATGAATTAGTAAGACAGAAGCTAGGCTATACTAGATGCGATGTCAAAATCGTTGATGGTAGCGAAAAGGTTGATGGAGACTATGTGCTCTTTACATATACAGATGGTTATGGTGAAGTTCCAGGTGTAGTTGAAAGTTTCCTAGAAAACAACAAGGCTGGTTTAAAGGGTGTTGTTGCGACTGGTTCTATGGATCGTCATGCGGATACATTCGCATTGGCTGGTGATAAGATTGTTAAGGACTTTGGTGGTGTATTAATCGCTAAGGTTGACGTTCAGGGAACGGAAGAAGACCACGCTAAGATTAAGTCTGCAATTGCGGCTTTTGATAGCGAAAAAGAAAACATCAGTACGCCGATGTTTTTATAGTTTATAGAGTCTTACAACAGTTTTCATCATCGATACCTTCGATGGAAACATCAATGAGTTCATCACGAGGTTGGTACATTCTTGCCAACGAAGTCAGGTCGTATTGGTAATTCACGATGACCACGATCAATCAGTACCGCAAGCTGTATAGCTTTTGGACGACCATGCGAGAATACTGCATCAATCGCAGCTCGGATGGTTCTACCAGTGTAGATAACATCATCGACGAGTATTACTACATAATCTTGAATGTTCTCTGGCAAACTGATATCAGTTGTCTTTTGGAGTTTCACTCAAGTTCTGTAAAGATCATCTCGATATAAAGAGATATCTACCTCTCCAACAGGAAGTTCAACATTTGTGTACTCTTGATGTTTTCAGCTAGTTTCTTTCGCTAGTGGAATGCCATTGGCGTTTGATACCAACCAAAACATACATTTAAAGATGAACTATCTCGTTCGATAATCTCATGAGCGATACTGTGTTAATGAGCGTTCAATTTGTGCTTGATCCATGAGTTCTGTAATCAGTTCCATATCATACCTCGCAACCTCATTATACAAAAAATTAGATAGAAAGTGATAGGTAATCCCATGAATGAAAAGATTAAAAAGACTATATTAGAAACGGAATATAACAAACCTTCAAAAGAAGAATTAAAAGAGAAGTTAACAGAGTTACACACGAAGTAACACAGAATGCGAAGACAGAAACGTCCTTATCAAAATGAATATGACGATTTATTTCAAAAGGGTATCTATGTGGATATTATTTCAGGAGAGCCATTGTTCTTGTCCACAGATAAGTACAATTCTGGCTGTGGATGGCCAGCATTTTCTAAGCCAATTATTCCAGAAGTAATTACTGAGAAGATTGATTTACAGTTTGGTATGATACGAACGGAAGTGTGTAGTCGTTATGCAGATAGTCATCTAGGACATGTATTCAATGATGGGCCAAAAGACAAAGGTGGTTTACGTTACTGTATCAATAGTTCTTCCTTACGCTTTTATTCCGGTTGAAAAGATGGAAGTGGAAGGCTATGGTGAGTTATATTGAACTATTAGATAAACTACGAAAAGTAAAAAGGGAATTTGTATTTATCAAATTCCCTTTTAAGTTCTTTTGTTATTGAAATGTAGATAATTTTTGTTTCTGAAAATCCAAAAGTAGCATAGCTGCAATCGTAGAGAATCCAAATAGTGTAGTGTACATTGGAGTGCTTGTTGTATCAGATGTCTTTAAGTTAGTGCTAGCTTTTAGCGATGACAGTGACAGTCGCTACTTGTGTAGCACTTAGACCTTCGTTATCTATCACCTTATATGTAATGGAATAGGTACCGAGTATATCTTTGTTGAAGCCGCCGTCATTGATAATTTGTACACGATTTAGGATATTACCATCTTCGTAGTCATCTGCGGAAACGACTAGTGTCATAAGGTCAAGATTATCACCTTGGTAAATTGTTGTGTTCTTTACTTCTAACACCGGTGCTTGGTTAACCGCTGTATAGATTGCATAAACTGTTGTATCGTTATTTACAGTTGTACTTCCAGTAAATGCAGTACCTGTACCATCGGCAGCGGTATTCCATTCTTTAAATGTGAAGAATCCAGTTCTGCTTGGATTTAAAGGCATCGATTGAGTAGTTAGTATATCTGAATCAATGGATTTACCAGGTTCTACATTAACAACTGCATGAGTTGTGCCATCATTCATAAATGTAACTTTGTTTTGGTTGACTCTGAGCGAGTATGTAATGAGTTCTGGCTTATTTGCGTCGCCTCCATCATCTTTGCCACTAGCGAGTTGTCTTCCGGCAAATACGATTGTATTACGATCGATATGATGTCGATTATCGTTTTCTGTTGCGGTGGCGTCTTGATTTAGAATTGCGTTATTGTCGGTTGTATGAATCAGTTCATATGCGCCATAAACATATCCTGTTACAGTACTATTTTGATTAGGTTCAATATCTGCAGTTACCTTGAGACCATTGACGCTTAGTTTCACGGAATCTACTAGACGTATCTTTGCGTATACATCTTTTAACATCTCGTAATTTGCAGGTGCGTTGAGTCTAGCTTTTACAACGATTCTTCTGCCGTCATTTTCTTTCGTAACGGATAGCGTTAGATTATCAATACCAGTTAGTGTATAAGTGGTTGAATCAAGAGATTCTAGTCCCTTTGGTAAATCCATTACGAATACCAGTTCACCATCCGATTGTGTAATTGCAGTCTCAGGCATATTATCCTTCATCATATAATACGCAGGGAATTCGGAGTTTAGAATACTGATAAATTGGGTAAGTAATGTCTTCTTTAAAAGAGATACATCTACATCAAAATCTAAATTGACTGTATCACCAATCATATGCTCAATGACAGCTGTGCTAGATAATCCTCTTTCTCGTATATCTGCACGTGCATTATAGTCGGTGATTCCCTCATTTAATAATTCTGTTGCGTAATTAAAGTTATATGGATTCCACTGTTTTCCACCAGGCCAACGATTAAGAGTAGGATCAGTAGGTTGTCTATGTGGGAGATCTTTCGCGTATGTTCCAAACCATTGATTAATCACATCAAGCTCATCAGAATCTACTTGTGGACTGCTTGAAAATCCGGTACTTGGGAAAAATGGAACCAATTCATCGTAGTTCAGTCTGTTATACCAACTTAAAACGACTGCTTGTAAAGTAGTCATTTAGATATGTAGGAACTACCCCCTTATAGTTATCATTTTGGAACCAATTTAACTCAGCCCAGTAATTATCTTTAGTGTATTCTTTGTAATCATCAGGCATTTCTTCTGCATGTACTGCGACATGCAAGAAAGGAATTAGCATTATGAAACATAGTACGGACACAAAAAGTTTTTAAAGAATTTTCTATTTTTCTTCCTCCTTATAAAATAAACAACAAAATTATATGGGTTGATATTTTCAAGATAGAAAAATATCATTGTTGAATAAGTCATCATTTATTTGGAATAAATGAGCAGAAGTAATTAGACAAAGTGTCTAATGTGTTACATATACTATACTCCTATTTTTACAGTGTACAAAGCATTTTTGTAATAGAAAAATACCCTGTAACACATTGTAAAGTGCAACAGGTATTTAGAATGTAATTTATTTTATGCGATGGAAGCTGCGTAGATTTTGGCGATGGCTGCTTTTACAGTTGCGTCAAATTCTTCGTCTGTCTGTTGGTAGCGTAAATCTTGTGCAAATGCACGTGAGAAGGATGCAATCATACCATGGTTCAGTGATAGTAGGTGACAAGCTTCATCTTGAGAGTATCCACCAGATAATGCAACGACACGTACGACATGTGGATCTTTCATTAAATCCGCATATAAGTTATTCACAGTTGGAATTGTTAACTTAAACATCACTTTTACATCGGAATCTAGTTTTGCTAGATGTTCCTTGATGACTTCTAACATAAAGGCTTCGGACTCAGCTTTATGTGGGTTATGAATATCTACTTCTGGTTCAATGATTGCGACTGCACCAGCATGCCATACCTGTAGGGCAATATCAAACTGTTGGGCGATAACATCGCGTATACCTTGTTCATCGTAGTCGTAGATTACAGAGCGTTCTTTCGTTCCAAAGATATGACGATCTTCGACTGCATGTTTGAGTGTTTCCGCAAGATTTGGGATAGGCTTCATCAGCTTGACGTGATTCTTTTCTTCCGCCAATCCTTTATCGATTTTCAAGATTGGAACGATTCCTTTCTCTTGCCATAAATAGTCAGCAGTATACTTGCCATCAATCATACGGTCCATTGTATTCTCGAATAGAATTGCGGCTAAGATACCGTCTTTGTTGAAGGATGGTGTTTTGATGATACGTGTGCGCATTTGATGTACACAATCAAACATCTCCTCATCATTTGCATACGCTGTCTCATCTAGACCATATGCACGTAAGGCTTTTGGTGTTGATCCACCAGATTGGTCTAAGGCAGCAATAAATCCTAAATCTGAATGCATTCGTTCTAGTTGTTGTTGATTCATTATCTTACCTCCTAGTTAGTTATAACTAATGTTACATATATTATAATCCTTTTCACGAATCAGTTCAAAATATGTGAATGCAGTGTGAATCGTGTGAAATTTGATAAAAATGATATTTTTAGGTAGAAAATAGTGTAATTTTATAAATCTGCACTATAATATTGAATGTTATTTTTGTATGAATGGAAAGATATTTATTTATGAATTTATCGTATAACGCTTTAGGTTATTTAGTTATATTTCTGCCGATTACGATGTTGTTATATCAGATAGTAAAACAGAACTATCGTTGGATGGTACTGTTAGTTGCGAATCTGATATTCTTCGGAGTATGGTCACAGTGGTTGGTGCTGTATTGTATACTAACAACACTTATTACCTTTTTCATCGGTAAGAAATTAGGAGAAATGAAAAAGGCACCGGAAGGTATAGATAAAAAAGTATTTAAGAAACAGAAGAGTCGTATTTTGACAGCTGGTATCTTGTTGAATCTTGCGGTACTTTTTGCTTTAAAGTATACAAACTTCTTTGCGACAGGTATCTTTGCGGTATTACAGCAGTCATTTACGCCGTTGAAGATTTTAGTACCTATTGGTATTAGTTACTATACATTGCAGCTTATTTCGTATCTTGCAGATATCAATAGTGGAAAGATTGAACCAGTGCAGTGCTACGCAAAACTGCTATTGTTTGCGACTTTCTTCCCTACGCTTGTTGAGGGCCCTATCGCTCGTTTCTCTGAGATTGGTGAAACTTTAACAGAAGGTAAGCCAATTAGCCAAGAGAATATGATTATTGGTTTTGAACGTATTCTTTGGGGTATGTTCAAGAAGGTTGCGATTGCAGACCATATGGCTCCCGTAGTAAATGCAGTCTTCTCCAGGTATGAATCCATGGGTGGACTTGTATTAGTTGGGGCAATCTTCTGTACGATTCAGTTGTATATGGACTTTGCTGGATCGATTGATATTGCGATTGGTAGTGCGAGAATCTTTGGTATTATATTACCAGAAAACTTTACACAGCCATTCTTTGCCAAAGGTGCTTCTGATTTCTGGCATCGTTGGCATATTACATTAGGTACATTCTTTAGAGATTATATTTTCTATCCAGTATCACTTTCCAAACCTGTCATGAAGCTAACCAAGTGGTGTAAACAACATCTAGGCAAGACAGTCGCAAAGTATATTGGACCTGCAATTGCTTTATTTTGTGTATGGATATCAAATGGTTTGTGGCATGGTCCACAGTGGAATTACATTCTGTATGGTATTTACTACTTCATCTTGATATTTGCTGAATTATTCATGGAGAAACCAACAGAGAACTTCTGTAAGAAATTTCATATCAACCAAAATGGATTTGGTTACCGTATCTTCCGTTTTGTGAAGCTAATGTTAATTGTATGCTTTGGTGAGATGGTATTTGCGGCTTCTTCTGGAGGACAGATTATCACGATGATACAATCCTTATTCACACGCTTTGATTGGGCAGACGCGTGGTCAACAATTCCATATCTTGGTATGGATGCTTGGGATTACATTACCGTCGGAATTGCATTTGTGATTGTGGTGATTGTAGATGTCTTAAAAGAGATTGGTTATCCAATTCGTAAAGTATTTGAAGCTAAACCACTTGTTATACGATGGAGTATTCTATATCTTGTGATATTCTATATTATATTCTTCGGTGCGTATGGACCGGGATATGATATTATCAAAATGATGTACGCTGGATTCTAGCGTCAAAAGGAGAAAAGTAATGGAAGAACTATTAGAAATTTTAAACGACATTAAAGATGATGCAGATTTTGAAAACTGCACAACATTAATCGATGATGCAGTATTAGATTCATTTGATATCTTATCAATTATCAGTGCTTTGAATGATCACTATGATATTCAGATTCCAGCATCTGATATTGTACCGGCAAACTTCAACAGCGCAGCTGCGTTACTTGCGATGGTACAAAGACTACAAGCTGAATAAGCTTATATTAAGTTTTTAGTAAGGAGTATGTATGAAGAAAGCATTAAAACCAGTTGCCTTTCTATTGGTTTTGGTATGTTTACTGATTGGTACATCATATCTTGTTGCACCAAAGGGATATGAAAATGTATATGACATTCAGCTGGTAAATCGAAAAATAAATGCAGTGAGCCAAGAAAAAGAGAATACACTGGATGTCTTGTTTACAGGTGACAGTGAGGCCAGTAATACATTCTCTCCGTTCCAGTATTGGAAAGAACAAGGTATCGCTTCCTATAATCTAGGTGGTAGTGCACAGCGTTTAAATGACTGCTATGCCGTTCTAGAAGAAGTATTAAAACACCAAAAACCAAAAATTTTAGTGTTAGAGCCAAATACTTTATTCCGCAAGAATGCGGTTTATAACAAGGAAGATTCAGTATTGATGATGGCAGAACAGATATTCCCTGTACTACATCATCACAATATCTATAAGACAATTAACCTAGGTGTTAATTTGCTTGGCGCAACTAAGGAAAACGCATATGCGGACCAATGTAAGGGTTACTATGCGCGTGTCAAGATCCGACCATATCAGGGCTCTGATCAGTATATGAAGATAAATAAACGTGAAACAGCAATCTATCCTGAGACGATGGAGTACTTTGAGAAGATTGTAAAGTTATGTAAAGAGAATCATGTTGAACTGGTTATGGTGAGTTCTCCATCTCCAAAGAACTGGAGTGATGAGCGACATGATGTGATTCAAGCGCTTTGTGATAGCTATGGTATTACGTATTATGATTTAAATAAGTTAGATAATGTACTTGCGCTCGACTGGACGACAGATACATTAGACCGTGGAGACCATTTGAATATGAATGGTTCTAAGAAGGTTAATGCTTTACTTTTGGTAAGATTTTAAAAGAAAAGTATCACATACCGATCATCGTGGAGAAGCGGATTACGCTATCTGGGATCAGCAGGAAGCTGAGCTAAAGTTATATTAAAAGAAGGTTCTCATAATATCGAGAACCTTCCTTTGATGTGTGACGGGCATGTCGCAAACCTAACTGGTGAAAGTCCAGCCGTAGGTAGTTACCGCCAAGCGTAGCGAACCACAAGCCATAAGTCGTGAGACTTTGGGTGAAGGAAGTGAGAGGATTCTTTCGAGGTTACGAACAGAAACCCTGATATAAGGCTAAATGGTGGGTGAGATTGCATTACAAATCAAAGCCCAAAAAGGTAAACGTAAAAACCAAAACAGTAAATCAGGAACTTGTGAAAGAAGAGAGAAAGGTATGTGACTTACCCCGTGAGGTCTTGTGGACGATGAATCCTAGACGTTTTCAAACAACTATAGTACCATCGGGCGGAAAAAGGTTTATCACAAGAAGTCAGCTGAGCCCATAGTAGGTATACACCAATACCGAAGGGGTTAATGTTTGATAGTGCAAAATCGCTATATGTAAGAAAATGAATACTTGGAATTGAGATATCACCAGAACCATAGGAACGTAACTATGGATGGTGAAAGGCAAGAAGAGATTTCATTATTTGTGCAATAGAAGGAGGAGCAGCTATGGAATTAATGGACAAGATTCTAAGTCAAAAGAACTTGCAAGAGGCGATGAAAAAGAGTCAAGAGTAATAAAGGTGCATCGGGCATTGACAAGATGTCTGTGGAAGAAATTGACGAATACTTCAGTAAACATATAGAAGAAATCAAAACTTCGATATGGGAAAAGAAATATAGACCTCAGGCAGTGAAAAGAGTTTATATCCCAAACCAAAATGGAAAGAAAAAGACCATTGGGGATACTGCTGTAGTGGATAGAGTAATCCAACAAGCAGTGGCACAAGTGTTTAGTGAACTCTGTGACGAGTGCTTTAGTGAGCATAGTTACGGATTCAGACCAAACAGAAGTGCCCACCAAGCGATGGAGGAAGTGCTCTTCTACCTAAACGAAGGATGTGAATGGGTAATAGACCTAGATATCGAAAAGTACTTTGACACAGTGAATCATGATAAGTTGATATCCATACTTAGAGAGAAAGTAAAAGATGATGTAACGCCACATCTCGTAAGGTCCTTTTTGAGGGCTGGAATCATGGAGGATGGAATCATCCGCAGAAATGAGGAAGGCGTTCCACAAGGAGGTCCGCTCAGTCCAATATTATCCAATATCTACCTAGATAGGTTTGATAAGGAACTGGAGAGCAGAGGACTAAGATTCGTAAGATACGCAGATGACTGTAATATCTTCGTAAAGAGTGAGATGTCAGCCAACAGAGTCATGAAGTCTGTATCAAGTTGGCTAGAAAGAAAACTATTTCTAAAGGTCAACATGACAAAAACAAAAGTAGTAAGACCTAGCAATAGTTCGTTTCTTGGCTTCACGTTCTGGAGAAACAAAGATGGATGGAAAAAGTAAGCCTACATATGACAGGAAACAAAAACTATGTAAGAAAATAAAAGAAGTGCTATGCCGTAAAAAGGCAAGCGCACTTCCTTTATCAGCTGTATTCACCAAAGTAAACCAAATCGTGAGAGGATGGATAAACTACTTCAGGATTGGTTCGATGAAGACCTTCTTAACAGAATTTGGAGAATGGTTGCGACACAAGATACGTGTGATAATTCTAAAACAATGGAAGAAACCAAAACGTATCTATACCAACCTACAAAAACCTTAATCGGATACTCAAATTAAATATCCCTGATGAAAGAAAGTCCACAGTACAGCCAATATTAGACTAGGGTCTGTAATCGACAGACAAAGGGGAACACACAACTTCTATTAAGTCCAAAGGTACTATCGATGAAAAACAAAAACAGACCAGGATTAATCAATCCACTAGAATATTATCAATCTAAGTAAAGGTAGAAACAATACAAATGTAGCGCCGTATACGAGACCCGTACGTACGGTGCAATGAGAGGGTCGAAGAATATCTGAATAAGATATTCTCACTCTACTCTATTAATGATATGAATATGCGTCTGAATTAGCATTTTGGCGGTACCTGTTAGATTTACTGGATAACGATAGTACGCCGCAACCGCAATATCATCTGGGACATTCGCATTCATATATGCGGCGGAATCATTTGGTAGATTGATACAACCATGAGATCCTGCATAAGTATAACGGTCACCACCGAACCATGGTTGCCATGGGGCATCATGGAAGCCGATGTTATATGCAAATACAATGAAGTAGTTTACCGGTGAATCATATTCGTATCCATCGTAATCTGTACCTTTTTAAGTGTGTGTTTGTGACACGGTACTTAACATTGAAGACACCATCTGGAGAACCACTACCCATATTGATATTTCCAGATACGATAGGTGATGAGAATACACGTTCACCATGTAATACGTAGTACATGACTTGGTTTGTGTAATCGAGTTCAACATAAGTATCACCGATATCATTTTCTAAAGTACCTTGTGCTGTTTGTGACCACATTGGTTGTCTTTCAACCATCATGCCAGATTCAAGATCTGACTTTAACTGTGTAAACTCAGAATCCTTATCTAGAATATAACCGTAGTCACCCCCACCGATTTGAATATCATCGCCAGCTTGTGTTCTAAATGTACGAACTTTACCGTAGGTATTAAAGTTTGTGGCTAGTTCTTCTACATATGCTTGTAGCTTAGCATCATCAACGGTCACATCGTATGTATCAGAAATACTTAATACTTTTAGTACAGATGCTTTATCCATAACTTTCTTGGAAGAACCAATTGTGTAAGATACTGTACTTTGGCAACTTTCAATCTTCTTTTACAGCATTTGTAATCTGCTCAGATTCAGATGTGATTTCTGGTGCTGGGAGTTGTTCTTGTTCAGTGTTAATTGGTAGGTTTTGCTATTGATGGCCTTATCAATTTCCTTTGTATTGCAGTTGCTATCTGCACCATACTTCGCTTCAATAACTGTATGTATCATCGTGAATTGAGATTGTTGCGTTTACAGGATCTTTTGTTAATGATAACAATTCTTCTAATTGTTTTTGGAGCTTTGACTCACTGTATTCTACTTTAATCTCTTTGTGTTCAGGTTGAATCAAAGAGAGAGGCCAAGTAAATACATTCTGTGCTTTGATTTCTTTTCTATAGATGCCTTTGCGTCACTTGCAGGCTGAGTAGATATCTTACCTCTTTACCGTAAACCTTTCATCTCCAGGGGCAGTCACTTTAATTTTTATAGGTGTAGAATTTGTAAGTGTATCAATACTTGAATCTGCATCCATGAAACTTACATCTGTATTACCAACTGTTGTGCGTAGAAGAAGTGTTGTTGGAAATAGATAACACCCTGCAATATATACGCCGATAGCGATGATACCCACAACCCTAAGAGTATGAGTAAAACCTTACCGATGCCACCTTTTCTTTTTGTTGTTTTTGATTCATGCAGACTATATTCACCTCTGCTAATGTCTTAATATTCTTCAAAAATATACATGACAAGTATAGCATAGATGTATAAAAATATCTCATGTAATACCTATGAAATAGGGTATAAAACTGATAAAATAGAAGGGATATTATGGAGGAAATGATGAAGGCTTTAGAGATATTAATGCAGTTCTAGTGAGGCATATTGTGTTTAATTGGCACAATTGTGTTTGTAATACGTTTTGAAAAGCATTTGGAAAGAGTATCTGAAATGCCAGCTACGCTTGATTGTGATGAATTGTAATTACTGAACAAGGTAGTTATGCGATTTGGTTCAGAATGACATCAGGGAGATTCTCCTACCCGAGATTGAATATTGTGATAAACGAAGTGGAAACTGGTAGAGAAATCCCTTTATATCGTACGACGTTCAAAGTAGAAAGAAGCAGCTTTACACAACATTCTAGACAACAATTTTGGTTTGATGCTGAACCTGCAATTATCTGATGACGATTCAGCGTAGTACAGATACAGAGAATATTCCTTTGATAGATAAGATATTTAGGACGGTGAACAACCATTAGATGGTCATGACGATTTATCACAAAGAGAATAAATCCTACTTTGATAGTAGCTGGAATTGTGGTTTCAATTGTTGCTGTGAATGCAATTATGTTTGCTATATTCCTACTTGCAGGACGATTCTAAGCAACAAAGCAACTGTGTAGTATAATAAACGAAGAACATTGAAGGAAAAGAGGCTATTTATGAAGGAAAAAATCTATCCATTGTTATTTGTGGTGATATAAACGTATACTCTGTGCAAGAGCGTTCCATGAAGCGTATGGATTACGTTCACATGTTTTTGGTAATATTTATCTGGACCTGCTTATCGCAGTTCCATTATTGATTATCATGCATGTGAAAATAATGAAGATGCAGATGCGTATGTAGAAGAATGTTGTGACTTTTCGCAAACAGTCACCAAGATGGAAAAGTACTTGTCATAGGTTGTGGCGATGCATACGTAAAGCTGGCTGCTGAAAATAAGCACTTATTTCCAAAGAACTGTATCGTAGCAGGGATTAACGCGGAACTTCTAAATATCCTTATCAACAAAGAAAAATTCTATGAGATGTGCGATAAATATGGTTTAGACCATCCAGCAACTTTTTGATCTATCACAAAGAGATGGGACATGATTTTACATTACCATTTACAGCACCATTTATCTGTAAACCTTCAAATTCCGTTACCTATTGGGAACATCCATTTGAAGGCAATGATAAGGTATTTATCTTACAGACGATGGAAGAATTATACGATGTGCTGATCGTTGTTATGCGGCTGGATATCCAGATACAACGATCATTCAAGATTGTATCCCTGGTGATGATTCCTATATGCGTGTATTAACAAACTATTCTGATAAGAATGGACAGGTTAAGATGATGTGCCTTGGCCATGTCTTACTTGAGGAACATACACCTCATGGATTAGGGAATCATGCGGTTATCATGACAGAGAAAAATGAAGAAATCTGTATGAAGCTAAAGAAGTTCTTAGAAGATATCCACTATGTTGGATTCTCTAACTTTGATATGAAGTATGATGAACGCGATGGTAAGTTAAAGCTATTTGAGATTAACTGCCGTCAAGGTAGAAGTAACTACTATGTCACAGGTGCAGGCTTTAATATCGCTCGCTATCTAGTGGAAGATTACATTGAAGGTAATGAACTTCCATTTGAAATCTGTGAGAATGAAAGCTTATGGCAGGTTGTACCATCAGATGTCGCAAGAGACTTTATCGTCTCAACATATCACGATAAGATGAAACAACTCGAAAAAGCTGGTAAGATGACAAACTCTCTTGTATATAAGGGGGAAAAGAATCTCTTCCATCGCTTATGGGTTTGGTATAACTTAAAGAGACAAAGAAAGAATTACGAGACATACGCAGTAAAGAAATCATAGAGGTATCATGTGTGGAAATAGACAAAAGATAAATTAGGTATCTTAGGTGGAATGGGTCCACAGGCAACACAACTTTTATATCAGTGGATTCTAGATCGTACTGATGCATCATGCGACCAAGACCATATTCCAACTATGATACTATCGGACACAAAGATGCCAGACCGTACAACTGCAATTCTATCTGGTAATGAGAATGTTGTATATGAACGCATGTTACATGATTGTCATTTGTTAGAGAATTGAGGTAGCTGCTGTATTGCGATTCCATGTAATACATCGCACTACTTCGCAGATCGTTTACAGAAGGAAATCTCTATTCCAATTATTCATATGCCACGAGAAACGGTAAAACGATTGGCACAAACAAATCATAAGAAGGTAGCGATTCTTGCGACTGATGGCACAATTAAGACAGGCGTATATCATCGTGAAATCGAAGCAGCTGGTATGCAAGCATGGCAACCGGATGCCGAGACACAAAAAAAGGTTATGTCCTTAATTTACGATGAAATTAAGCGTGGTGAAAAGGGTAATCGTCATAGTTTTGCGGCTATCGATAGAGCAGTAAGAGATGCTGGTTGTGACTGTGCAATCCTTGGTTGTACAGAACTATCTGTATACCGTGAATATCATGGACTCTTCATTCTATATTGATGCGATGGAGGTTTTGAGCAGAGGAATGCATTCGCTTCTTTTGACCGTGAACCACTACATGTATAGGGAGGTTTAGATGAAGAAAATATTATTAAAAGATTATATCTCACTTTTGACAAGAGAAAAATGTATTAGGTGATGTTAACTTATCCGATACATGCATGAATACTGTTGAGGAACTTGTATCCTGTGATTCGCAGCAGGTTGTTAGTAATACATTATTCTTGTGCAAAGGCGTGCACTTTAAAGCGCAGTACTTACAAGATGCGGTTAATAAGGGGGCCTTTGCATATTTAAGTGAAGTAGAATATCCTGAAGTAAATATTCCATGGATTCCACTAACAAACGTACGTTATGCAATGGCAAACCTTGCGACGATGTATTACAACGATCCATGGAAAGAACTGAATGTCATTGGACTAACTGGCACAAAAGGAAAATCCACAACGACATATTATGTAAAGACAATCTTAGATACATATCTTAAACGTATTGAGAAACAAGAAAGTGCAGTGATTTCTTCGATTGGCACTTATGATGGTGTTGAGCGTTTTGAATCACACCTAACAACACCAGAGCCACTCGACTTAGAACGACACTTCAGAAATGCAGTTGAGTCGAATATTGACTTTGTTACGATGGAAGTATCTTCACAAGCATTGAAGTATGACCGTGTATTAGGTGTAAACTTCTCAGTAGCTGCGTTTTTAAACATTGGTTATGATCATGTATCTTCTGTAGAGCATCCTACATGGGAAGATTACTTTGCGTCTAAGTTACGTATCTTTGACCAGTGCACATATGGACTTGTAAACTTAGATTCTGAGCATTGTGAAGAAATTCTAGAAGCAGCGAAAGCTAGTAAGAAAGTAATTACGTTCTCAGAAACCAATGAGGCTGCCGACTTCTATGGTTACAATGTTCATAAAGTCGGAAATGATATTGTCTTCAATGTTCGTGGAAGTGACCTTTTGATGACGAGTTTAAACCATCGATGCCAGGATTATTTAACGTATCCAATGCACTATGTGCAATTGCAATAGCACGTTTGTATGACATTCCTATCAGTGATATTCAAGCAGGTCTATATCAGGCAAAGGTTCCTGGACGTATGGAAATCTATGCATCAAACGACCAAAAGATAACTGCAATTGTAGACTACGCACATAACCGGTTATCCTTTCAGAAATTATTTGAATCTGTACGAAATGAATATCCCGGATATCGTGCAACGATTGTCTTTGGGTGCCCTGGTAAGAAGGCACAAGATCGCCGTCATGACCTTGGAGAAATTGCAGGTAAATACGCTGACTACATCTACTTGAGTGAAGAAGATGCTGGGGAAGAAGATCCACTGGCAATTGCACAGGAAATTGCAATAGCAGTTGAAAAAGAAAAGACACCATATGAAATTATTATCGACCGTGAGCATGCCATTGCACGAGCAGTGGAAGACGCTGCAAATGCACAAGGTAATACAGTAATCTTAATTACAGGTGGCAGAAACACGTCAAAACGTGGCACAGAGTATATTCCCGTCATCGTCGGATGTTGAGTGTGTTCATTTAGAGTTAAAGAAGTATAATGAGAATAAAACAAAAAGCATCTTCCATGCATGCACAAAGGGAGATGCTTTAATCTAATAGTGCCGACAACAGGAATTGAACCTGCGACCTACGCGTTACGAGTGCGTTGCTCTACCAACTGAGCTCAGTGTCGCGCGACGTAACTATTCATGCGCTATCAATACTGAATTCAAAACTAGCTGCAGAAATATGGTACAGTGAGAATACAGAAAAACAAGAGGTATAGTATGAAGTTTACAAAGTTAATGATAGTAATGTTATTGGTTTTAGCAGGTTGTGGTAAGGCAACACCTGAAGCACAAGCAAAAAAGACAGCAGAAATATTTATCAATGCATTAGATGCTGGAGATATAGCAAAAGCAAAGGAACAATCTAGCGGAAGAAGTTCAGAAGATGTGTGATGCGATTGAATCATCATTTAAGACACCAGCTGGTTTTTCAACATCAGCAGACTTATCTGATGATGCGAAGAAAAAGCTAGCTGAAATTGAGAAGGAAATTAGAACTTCATCTTTTGAAAACCCACAGATCAAAGAAGTAAAAGAAGTAAATGAAAGAAAGTATGAAGTAATCTTCCCGATGGACTACCTGAATACAACAGAAATTAGAAAATATTTTACAGGTGAAGAATACAAGGCACTGATTGCAACGCTATCCGTTGAAGCGACACAAATTCAAAATAAAGACGGTAAAGAAGCTGCTACAAAGTATATGATGGAGAAACTGTAGAGAATATTTATTCCGTATATAGCAGAAAATTTCAAAAACAAGAAATATACTCAATGAGATTCTGTCATTACACTTGAACAACAAGACGATGGTAAGTGGTTTGTGACAGATATCAAAGGTACAAACCAAAATAAGTAGTACTAGAGGAAAATCAAATGTCAAAGAAGAAAATTGCATATATTGGTGCAGGACCTGCAACCCTATATAGTATTCAAACACTTTTAAAACTTGGCGAATATGATGTTGAAGTATTTGATATGAAACGATCGTGCAGGTGGTGCTTGTTATACGGGTATCCCACAGTTTCGCTTCAATACAAGCTTTATTGATAAGTTGATGGATGAACTTACAGCTGCGGGTGTTCAGTTTCACTTTCAAACTACGATTGGAAAAGATATTCCATTTAGTGATTTACAAAAGAAGTTTGACCGTATTGAAGTCGCTATTGGTGCTCAAGTAGAAAATATGTTTGGTCTTGAAGCAAAAGGTGGCTGTGTTGCAGGATTAACTTTACTGCATGATTTAAAACATTAAGCACATGCATGATTTCTACAAAAGAGAACTACCAACACGCCGTTGGATGTGGTGGTAATGTTGCGATGGATTGTCTCAAGAAGTCATTGTACGCATCATGGATGATGTAAAAATCATCTCATCGCCGTAGCGAAAAGCAGAGATGCCAGCACACAAGGGCGAAAATCAAAGATGCACAGCAATGAAAGATGTTATATTCCATTTCTTAGAGAATATTAAAGAAGTATTGCGTGATGAGACTGGAAAAGTAACTGGTGTAAAGGTTATTACAATGGAACTTGGTGAACCAGATGAAAGTGGAAGAAGATCAACGCACGAAGTGGTAGGTAGTGAACATATTATTCCATGTGACCTTGTCGTTGCAGCAATTGGACAAAAAGTAGACTTTAGTGTTCTAGATGAAAAAGGTAAAAATTTGACTTCTGGTCAACATCAGAATACAATAGGAAATGTACTAATAACAGGGGATGCATATTTAGGTCCTCAATCTATCGCAACTGCAATTAAAGACGGGCGAGAAGTTGCGGCAGAAGTACATGAATCGTTTAAAGAAACAGAAAGATAGAGGGAAATATATGGATCAATATCGTACAGGAATCAATATGTTATTTGCGGCCGCAATTGGTAGAGCGGTTATATTATGCACACCATTAGCTTGGTTGGCTCCGATTAGATATTTATTAGTTCTTGCATGTTTGGCAGTTGCGGTTGGTGGTTTATGGTATCTATACCAAGCAACTGGTGGACAGAAGATTACAAACGGTTTGATTTACACAGTTTTAGCTTTTGTTGCATATCAAGTTGCGTTGGGAATCATTCGTGGTATCTTCGGAAGTATCATCACACTCGTGGTTGTAATTTGTGTACTCAGTTACCTACACGCGCATACAAGTATGAAGATATCTTAAAATTTGTAGAAACAATAAGAGTAAAACGTAAATAAAAAGCCGAACGGAAACACGTGAATATTTATCTGTAGTCTTTCGGCATTAGGAAATTAAAGTAATAACGATCTTAAAATTATAAAGACTTAAGGATTTCAATGTGTTCAACAATATATAAATGTGAGAAGATTAAATTAGTCTAATTGATATTAACAACAAAAATATTATTAATACTATTCATGAAAAATATAGGGTATTCTTATGAACAAGAAATTTTTAACAGGATTATGTGCAGGAATCATGCTTGTGGGTTTAGTAGGATGTGGACCTAAGGAACCAAAACAAGATACTACAACAAGTACATCTACAAACGATACAAAGGAAACAGAAAATAACACAACAACTACAACAAATAACTCTGAAGTAACTGAGAAGAATTTTTAAAAGACTTCCCAGAGACAGATGAAAAGTACTTCACATATGAAGAATGGCAAGAAGGCTATGGCGTGTATGGTTGTAGTTCAGAAGATAAAGTTATCAATGTACCAAAAACCATTAATGGAAAACCAGTCATTGCGATTGCAGAGCGTGGCTTAGCAAATAATCAAACTTGTGAGGCAATTGTATTACCAGATACAGTTAGAGTCATCTCTAAATCTGCATTTACTCTTGATGTAAATTTAAAATTTATCCATTTAGGTAGTTCTTTAGAACGTATAGGTGATAATGTATTCAACGGATGTAATTCCTTAGAATTCGTTAAGTTCCCAGAGGGAATGCAGGAAATTGGAATTAATGTATTTGCGAATGTAAAAGTAATTAAGCATATAGAAATTCCTGCAAGTGTAACAGAAATCACGGATGTATTTTATTTCACAGCAAGTAATAATCCAGATGTCGAGATTCGTACACCTAAGGGATCAAAGGCAGAAGAAGTAGCGAATAGTTTAGGACTCAAGGTTGTAAACAATTAATGCAGTATTAAAATTAGTATTCATAGAAAGATAGTGTAGAGAAAATTCTACAATTATCTTTGTTTATTTTCATAAATGGCTGATATATCCCTGGATAAAGATCCACATGATGATAAGTGGAATAATATAGGTCACATATAGGCGTGCCCATTTAGGGAATTTGATGCCTTTTCCTTCATTTGCTTCTGCAAGGAAGTTACCAAAGCCCCATCCATATTTGCTATGCAGTATAGGAGATAGATTAGACAGCCAATCGTAGTAGGTTATTACTAACGATAAAAGTCTTCTAAGTCCATAATATTTGTGCCTGCACCTAACGGTAATGTTTTGCAACATTAAACCTAATACATGGTAGTGATAATACAATAATGACGATTGCGTTGATGAGTGAGGATTTCTTAACGGATACTTTTTGTTGATCAGAGCTAAAGCCAATCATATTTTGGAAGATAGCAGATAACTACAAGAAAGAGCTGCGAAGGACATGAACAAGAAGAATAATGCCCCCATAATTGTCCTAAGAACATGTGGTTAAATATATTTGGTAATGCTGCACAAATATGTTTTGGTCCTGTGATGGTTCTACACCAAATGCGAAAACATGCTGGGAAGATAATGAAGCTCGCCATGATTGCCAAGTGTATCTAGTCCTAGTACGTGATGCTGTCGCCAGCTAGTGTACGTCTTTTTATCGATATAGCTGCCGAAGATTGTCATTGCGCCAATACCGATACTAAGTGTGAAGAAGGATTGACCAAGCGCTGTGAAGATAACTTTACCAATCTCACCTCTTGAATCGCTGCGAAATTTGGTTTGAGGTAGAACCTCGAGTCTGCTTAGTCCTCCTTTAAGAAGATGAGTTGATTCCTAGTGCTACCATCAAGATGAGTAGGCAACCATCATCTTAGAAGTGATTTTTCTACTCCGCTTTTGTAGTCCTTTAGAACAGATACCAAACAGAGTATGACTGTAATTGCCATGTAGATAAACATTGTAAGTGGTTGATCCATTAGGTTACTAAATTGTTCAGCGCCAACTGCAGCTGCGTTCTGAAAACCATTGAAGTCTCCACGCAATGTCTTCAAAAGAAGTATAGAGTAACAACCAGCCTGTGATAGTTGTATAGTACATCGCAAAGGTAATTGCCGCCCATACCGAACCATTTGTAGATATGCCACTTGGTTCCTTTGCCCTAATTCATCAAAGGCGAGGGCAAGACTTTGGCTACCCTCACCAACTGCATATTCCATAATGATGATTAGTAGACCTAGTAATATTAAACATGCAATATAGATTAGTACGAAGGCTGCTCCACCATATTGTCCGACGATGTACGGGAATCTCCAGACGTTACCTAAGCCAATCTGTACAACCTGCGGATAATAAGATACAGCTGAGGCGTGATGAGAGTCACGTTCCATAAGTTATACCCTTTAATAATGTCCTTATCATACCAAATTTTTTAGAAGTTTTATATATAAAATGTAAAAAATATGAAAAAGATATAGTTTTTATGAAAAATAATTACTATATCTCAAAAATAATATTTTAAGTATTTATACGGCTTTTTCAATCTTTTCGAAGAAGCGCTATTTGTATAATACAACCTATCACAGTATCTGGATGATTTGCGTCTTCGATCTTAGCACGGTCGAAAGTACTAATTTATCACCAGCATGGATAACATCATCTTGTTTTACAAATGCTTCAAAGCCTTCGCCATTCATCTGTACTGTATCAACCCCGACGTGAATGAGTACTTCTAAACCGTCCTTAGATTGTAATCCAATTGCGTGCTTTGTAGGAATAACATCATCACTGTTCGCATCACAATGGAGCGTAACTGATTCCTTCTGTTGGGACAATACCAACGGATTGACCCATTGCTTTCGCCTGCAAATGCGATCTGGGATTTCACTCTGGGGATGGAACAACTTTTCCTTTACTGGAGATAGGACTGTACCTTTTTCTGTAGTGATGATAGCTTCTGCTGCAGTGGATGGTGCTGGTGTTGTAGTTGTTTGTGGTTCTTCTGTCACATCATCCTCGTGCCAGAACAAGAATGTTAGTATAAAGGATGTTCCGCCTGCTACAAGTAGCAGGATAGAATATGTGAGTGGATTTGAAGCGATGAGGAAGCCTGGAATACCTGTTACACCGTTGGCTGTTGCGCCAATTTGGAAGATAGCTCCTACAAGAGCACCAACTGCACCTCCAATCGCAGCGAATACAAATGGCTTCATCAAGCGTAGATTTACACCGAAGATAGCTGGTTCTGTAATACCTAGAGAAGCGGATAATGCGGATGGAATTGCAATTGTCTTACGCTTTGCGCTCTTTGTCTTTAGACCGACTGCTAAGCAGGCGCCAAATTGTGCAAAGTTTGCAGCAGAAGCGATTGACATCCATGTGTTCAATGCGCCTGTACTAAGCATTCCTAATTCAATCGTGTTATACATGTGATGTAGACCCATGACAACAGTAACTGGATATAGAGCACCCATTGCTAGAGCTCCAAAAGGATTAGCAACGAGTACTGTTGCGGCAGATAATACCCATGTTTCTAGTGCCGCAAATACAGGTCCAATAATCATGAATGTTGCTAGGGCTGTTAATAATACAGTTGTAAGTGGTGTTACGAATAAGTCAATCATTTCAGGGACAATCTTATGTAGTTTGATTTCAATCTTACTCATTACCCATACGGCAATCACAACTGAATTACGTGTCCTTGGTAGCCCAATTGGTTTACTTGCCCAAGTGTATAGCCGAAGATATTGATACCTTTACCAAATAGATACCAAACTTCATATCCATTTGCGGCTGACCAACCGTTTGTTAGTGCTGGGTGAACCATCATAAGTCCAATAACTGCACCTAAGAAGATATTTCCACCGAATACATGTGCCGCAGATACCGCAACAAGTACTGGTAGGAATGCAAAGGATGTATTAGAAGCCATATCTAAGAATGCATACCAGTCTGTTGATGCAAAGGATGGGATAGCCTTACCTAACGCTTCTACAAGACCCATCATTAAGCCAGCAGCTACAATCGCTGGTAAGATAGGTACGAATACATCACCAAGTGTCTTGATGAGTTGTTTCCACCATGGCATTTGAGAAGCTGCTGCAGCCTTAACATCATCCTTACTGCCACCAGTTACTCCGCTAATCGCAATAAATTCATCATAAACTTTATTAACAGTGCCAGTTCCAATGATAATTTGTAGCTGTCCACTGGAATTAAATACACCCTGTACACCTTGAACATTCTCTAACGTTTTTACGTCAACTTTACTGTTGTCCGCAATCACTAGACGTAAGCGTGTAGCACAGTGCGCAGCATCATAATACCTCTTTACCACCTAGTGTCGCAAAGATTTCTTCTGCACATTTTCTATAATTAAGTTCCAGCAAATTGAGCCCCCTTCTTTTTTATGTAATAGCTCGGTTTTATTGTACATGAAAAATATAAAATAAAAATACGTTGTGTTTCAGAAGGACATGAGTATCAATACACTCCATGTTTATGTTTGTACGATTATCGATACTGATTAGGTGTACTACCTGTATGTTTCTTTAAAGAATGTATAGAAGTAATTTGAGTTTTCTAGACTCGAGTTGTGCAGAGATTTCTAAACGTGGATAAATCTGTATCGGTGAGAAGTTCTTTTGCTAGTCTCAACACGGCTGATATTGATGTATTCTTTCATAGACAATTCTGTATTGAGACTTAAAGATTCGGTTTAAATAGGTAGCGTTATAATCCATAGAGTCCGCAACACTATCTGCAGTTAAGTCTGTATCACATAAATGCTCATCAATATATGCCTTCGCATTTGATACAAGATCAAGTATCTTTTCTTCTTTCATATTTGTAAGATACTGACTATATGCATGCATGAGATTTAGGATATATGCGTTAATCTCTTGAATATCTGTAATTGTATTGAGCTTATTTTCAAACTGGTAGGTTGGTAAGCTTGATATGGATGCGATAGAACGAATACGATCACGTAAGCTAGAATATAACTTTGTATAGAAGAATACAGTGAATTGTAATGCAAGGATTTCATTAGATTAAACCACTCTTGGAAGGATATTGTTATTTCTTCTTTGCGACCATGCTCGAGTGTATATAGTAATTGTTGTTCTGCTTCTTGAATTGTAGAGAAATTTGTCATGAAATGTGGCATATCAGATTCTGTATAGAAGAATTTAGTAGAATCTAAGATACGTGGTAATAGAGTTGGGATAGTTTTTGATACGAGGTATATACTTTGAGAAAGGTTTGGGTCACTGAGGAATACCTTTTAATGTGATGTGTTTTCGCATAATTAGAAAGCTCAACAATATCTACTGTATTTGAGATGACGGTATGTAGGTTGTTAATGGTGTGTACTTCTTTATTGTCACCAAATAATGTAAGGATATTTTTGTTGGTTAGATTATCTAAGATACAGATGTAGATGTCACTTGTTGTGTCAAAATCCAAGTTATTTTCTAATAGAGGAAGCTTTTGATTCATGAGTAGCTTTTGAAGATAGTCTTGTTTGGCTTTATGTGTCGCTTCTTCCATCTTATGTTGTTGGTCATGGATCCAAAGTGTAACAGCGTTATTTACACTATTTTTAGAAGATGATTTAAGCTCAAACTTATCCATAATTTCATAGAGAGGTGTGTAGTAATACTTATTGATGAAATATCCCAGAATTAAGATTAGGATGAAGGTAATGACAATAATCTCTAAAAATAATGGAAGATACGAAGAAATACTACTGATGATAGTATTGGATTTAACCTGTTTGATGATATATAAACTATAGTCCTGTTGGTAAGAGTAGAAGTATACATAGTCACCGATGGTTTTGAAGTGACTATCATTATCGGAAGTAAAGTCTAGGGTTTCAATCGGTAGACTAGAATCTGCAGATGAACTAAAAAACTTATCCATTTCTGGTTCGTATATAAATTCAGTAGCCTCTGTATCTCTAAATAGGGAACGATTGAATAAATAAGCGTCAATATTTACAACCATGGATACTTGTGTATCTCGAAAATCCGTAAATTGTAATGTATAAACCCATACGTTCTTCGATAGTTGGCGTAGGCGCAATAAATGGCTGTTAGGCGTAAAAGCATCCTTATCATGAAATTGATCTAAAACGGATGAACCTGAACTGGTTGTATATACCGTATTCGAAGCTTTGTTTAATAGGTAAATAGAATGAATAAATGGGTTTGTACTATCTAAAGCATGTAAGGTACGTAGGTATTTTGTGGCTTGTGTTGGGGATAAATCTGTTGCGTTACGTAAACTGATGGCTTCACTTGAATAGAAGGTATTATATGCTGCATAACGAACAGTATCTAAGGAGTGTGCCATCAGATTTCTGAAGTTTTCGTGTGTTTTAATGTGATAATCAATCAAACTTTTCTTTTTTGAGTCATTGATACTCTTAAACAACAATAGAGTTACGAAGATGAAAAATAATGCGATAATCAGAATCAATCGCTTTCGTAATCTATCAATACTGTTCTGTACTCGTAGATTCATTCATAAGTAGGCACTTTTCAGATATTTAAATAATTGATATTCACATAATATCGCAATCTTTTAAGTTTTAAATATGAACCAGTATTCCTACAATATGATTAGTAAGTGAACTCAGGAGGAAAGAAATCATGAAAAAATTTTTCTTACTACTTGCGGCATCCGCAATGTTAATTGGATGCACAAACAAACCTGCATCAACTTCCACTACAACAACTGAAAATACTAACTCAGGTGGAAAGTCAAAGGTTATGTAGTACTCTCAATAAAGGAACAACAGTTAGAAGCTTTAAAGGAAGGATTTGAAGCTGCTCACCCAGAATATTCTTAGACTACTACGCAGTCTAGGACATATCTAAGGTTGCGACAAAGATTGCTACAGAAAAGCAGTCCGGTCAAATCGCAACTGACTTAGTATGGATTGGTGACCCATCCAACTATGTAACTTTCAAGGAACAGGGAATCTTAGAAGCTTATGAATCACCAGAAGCTGCTAGTATCGACGCAAAGTTCAAGGATCCAGAACACTTCTACACAGGCGCACGTCTTGTCGTTATGGGATTAACAACAAACACAAACACAGTTCCAGAAAATGAAGTTCCAAAGACTTGGAAAGACTTATTAAAGGATGAATTCAAGGGCCAGATTAGCATGACAGACCCAGGTGAATCCGGAACAACATTCTACTTAGTAGCTAGCTTGATGAACAATCCAGAATATGGTGTTGAATTCTTTCGAGAAGTTAAAGGAACACGGTGTTGAATTAGGAATCAGGCACAACTTCTACACATACAAAGGTAGCAGCAGCTGCTTATAAGGTTGCGATTGGTAAGTTGACTACGTTACAAGCCCCAGCAGACAAGGGTTCTACACCATGCCTCACATATATCCAGAAAAGGATCCAACGCTGTATTCAGTCCAATCGCATTACTCAAAAAGACTCACCAAACCCAGAAGTGGTGTAAGTTTATATGACCACATCCTTTCTAAGGAAGGACAAGAAATTCAGTGAAGAATGACACAATGCCAATTCGTGGAGATGTTAAGAAGGAAGGCACTTGTCACTAGATGAGATTATCTGCTCGTGCAATGGTTGCGGATGATAACAACGCTGAACAGAGTGCAGAAATGTAGAGAAGTTCGACAAGATTTTTCAAACAAACAACTAGAGAAAACCAATGGATAATAATTTAACGATGTATCTTTTAGCTATGGAGACAAAAAGATTATCCAAAACCCTATCATTAGAAGCAAATGATGGCGAAATTATGGGTGTAATTGGGACCTCAGGGCGGTAAAACTACATTGATTAGACTTCTCTGTGGTTTTATCAAGCCTGAAACAGGGTCCATATTGGAGAAACTTGTGCTTCGACGCCAAAAAGAGAATTAATATCCCACCAGAGAGAAGAATAGTGTTGTATTCCAAGACTATGCGGTATGGCCACTATTTAACAGTATTGGAAAAACGTAAAGTATCCATTAAAAGAAGAAGAGAATGGATAAGAAACAAATGCAGGAAATCGCAATGAATGCGCTCAAGCAGGTACAGATGGAAGGTTATGCAAACCACTTATCATCACAGTTGTCCCTGGTGACAACAGCAGCGTGTAGCGATTAAAGCAGAGCACTTGTATCATCAAAAGAATTAATTGTTTTTAGTATGAACCAATCACAAACTCTAGACTTGAAACTACGTCAAGAGATGTTGAAGGAAATCTGTGAGATTCAGGCAACATGGTACAACAATCGTATATATCTCACATGACCAAGAAGCTTTTAGAGCTATGCTGATCGCTTTGGCGAAATCGCTGGAACAAGCGTAACATCCGTCAGTTAGGTAACGATCACGAATATCGTTATGAGCTTTCAAAAGATCGTTATATCTTTGAATCTGTAGGTATTTCTAACTTCGTAGATGTTGTGACGAAGGAAGATGTATCTATATTAATCACGCAAAATGGTTTTGTGAAGTAGATGAAAAGTCTGCACTGGAAATCCTACAAAGCGCATATCAATTAGCATTTAGACCATACGGATGCTGGATTTGATAATGAAAGTCCTATCAAGGGTAAGGGTAGTTAAGAAACTTTCCTAGAAATATTACAAACTACTTTATTCAATTAGGTGATAAACAAATCCGTCTTCAACAATTGCTTTAGATGTAATGAAGTATGGTAAGAGCAAAGGAAGGCCAGGAAATTGGCTTGAAGTTTGTTCGTAAAGTTCTATTATGAAAAGGAGCGAGGTATAATGTTTTAAGCGTGAAAACGTTGAATAATGATTTAGCTGCGATAGACGGTCGTAAGTTTTTTAGATAAAATTATGATTATCGCAAGCTTTATCATTCTTATGGATTATTGCACCGTCTCCAGTTGGCTCCATTATCGTGAATGCTTTATTCGTAGATGGAAAACTAGCATTAGATAGTTTCTTCAAAGTTCTATTGAATAAAGAAAATATCGGTGCGATGTGGAATACAATCTCCACTCGCATTCTGGCAACAATTGGCACTATCATGGGCTTGTTCTATGCATGGTTACTAGACGTAGTGATATTCTCATGAAGGATTCATGCGTGCATTATTTAGTATTCCCACATGTTCCCTCCATTCTTGAGCCATGGTTGGGACTTATTGTTATCGGCAGAGGTGGATATTTAAAATAACTGGTTAATGTCTCACATTCCACTTAACAAAGGCACCACTCATATTAACTCCATCTGGGGAATTATCTTCGTTGAAGTTTTTACTACTTCCCATTTGTATTCATGGTAGTAAGTGCATTAGAGAGAATGGACCCAACACTAGAAGAATCTGCACGTATTGCGGGTGCTTCACAGGGTATGTTATTCGTAAGATTACATTACCACTTGTTAAGCCTCGCAACTTCATCTCCGTGCGTTATTGATTATGACCATCATTATCACACTGGTGTTCCTTTCTATCTTTAGATTCTCACAGTATATCTACACATTACCAACACGCATCTTCCAGCTCATTAACCGTGCGGTCAGACTTTGATGGTATTCGCGAAGGACAATTTTATCTATCTTATTAGTTGTTGCTGTATCTCGTAGCACTTGTATTACAGAAGGCTATCTTGAAATCTGGAAGTTATGACATTATCAAGGGTAAGAGTATGCGTCCAACCGTAATTAAATTACGTTCCGCTAAGATTCCTCTCGATTATTTCTATCGTGACATTAGTTATCATCGTAGTAGTTCCATTAGGAACGATCTTCTTAGTTGGTCTATTGAAGTCTTACGGTCTACCACTTGTTCCGAAGTAACTTTGACTTCAGCAACTATACAACTATCTTATTCAACAACAAGATGGTTCGTGATGGTAGCTTTCAACTCCTCGATCCTAGCAGCAAGCTCAGGTATCTTTATGATGTTACTGGTGTAATGATTGCTTATGTAATCATCAAGATCAAGCCAAAAGGGAAAGGGTGCTTTTGGAATTTCTAGCTACACTCCATACTTTTACCAGGAACAGTACTTGCAATCGGTGTCATTCTTGCATGGTCTGGTAAGATTTTAAATATTAACTTATATAACACATTGTGGATTATCTTCATTGCATATATTGCACGTTACTTGTCATTCTCTATGAACGCAGCTCTGCTGCCTTAAGACAGGCACACTCCATCCTTGGAAGAGGCTTCACCGTTCTTTGCAGCATCTCACACAGAATCCTCAAGGATATTACACTTCCACTCATCCGTCCTGCGATGTTATCAGGCTTCTTCCTAATCTTTCTTGCCAGCAATGCGTGAATTAACAACAAGTTCACTTGATGGGACCATATACAAGAACATTGGTGCATATCTCACATGTTACGTAGTGATGGATACATTACACAGGTTTTGCAGCACTTTGCAACTCTAACAATCTTATTGATTGTTGTTGTAAACTGATTATCAACTTTATTACAAAGGAAAGAAAAGGGCGTAGTAAGTATGAATCAGATTGAATTAATAAATGTAAGAAAGACTATACGACCAAAACATTAGGTACAGTGACAGCAGTAAATAACTTCAACCAACGATCAAGAAGGGTGAATGTTTTCGTTTTTAGGTCCTTCTGGTTGTGGTAAGACAACAACTCTACGTATGCTTGCAGGTTTTTGAAGATTTAAGTGATGGTGAAATTCGTTTAGAGGGTAAGGTTGTATCCAATAAGTACGAAGAACTTATACTGCTCCACCCTGAACACCGTAACTTAGGAATGGTGTTCCAGGCATTCGCTGTATGGCCACACTCTAAACGTATTTGATAACGTTGCATTCTGCTAAGTTCAAAAACGCCCAAAGGCAGAGATTGAGGAACGTGTAAATCTTTGCGCTTAAACAGACGAACTTATTAGACCAAGCAAAGGTATTCTATCTGATTTATCTGGTGGTGAAACAACAGAGAATTGCGTGTTAGCACGTTCTATCGTTGAAAATTCAACCCAGGTATCTTATTATTAGATGAGCCTTTATCAAACCTCGATCCAAAAGTTAAGAGAGAGTATGCGTTTTTGAAATCGTCTGCTAAAGGAACACAACTCACAACGTATTCGTAACGCATGACCAATCAGAAGCCTTAGCATTATCTCGATCGTCTACTTTGTGAAGAACAAGGGTGAAAATTATTCAAATCGGCACACTACAAGAACTCTACATCAAGCCAGTAAAGTTTATTCGTGCATGAATCTCTTAGGTGAATCTAACTCACAAAGGTTGAGTATAGAGATGGCAAAGGTATATGCGATGGTGACAAACAGACAACCACTACCATGTGATATCAAACACATGGATAAAGCAGTGAAAACTTGCAACTAGACCCAGTGAGATTGAAATCAATCATGAGTCGGTATCAAGACGAAGATCACAAAGGTATTACTTTTATCTGAATATACAGAATAATACTATGTAAAGCTTTAGGTACACAGGAATTAAAGGATTCAAGCACCTCACACCATCAAGTACTCTTCAGCAGTGGGTGATGAATGTTATATCCGGTTTAGTAAACCCTGTATATTGCGATGCGAAGAACGTACCCAACACACTGGAGTTGTCACAAAAGAGGAAGCAAATGATTAAGTAAATTTTATGATTTACTTGAGGCAAAGTACAGCCTCTTTTCTGTGCTAAGTCATATGTTGGTGCAAAATTTTTATAAAAAGTAGATGTTTTATATCTATTTTGGGCACACTAAAAAACAACCTGTCCCATAAAGTTATTTTAGATAGTATCATCCGTCTTCGGTGATATTTCAGACGAAATCCCATACCAAATAGAGCTTCAGCTTCACATCTCCATTCTCTTCATGGACTTCTATATTGCCAACTCCTGATTATTCCAAATGTTCCTTCGGCCTGCGCGTACCATCTCTGTTGTCTTTGAGTTGTATTCCGGCTGCACTATCTCAAGGAGTTCCTTCTGCATGCCTTTCAGTCACTCGAGAATCGTTAATATGGAACTTCTCGTTTCTTGGCTTTTGTACGATTCCTTTTTGAGTGGACATCTGGCCATGTCGCGTCCACATCTTGTGTAAATGCATGGACAGTCAGCTTTGCTTATTTCACTATCACGTTTGTATGAGACTCTCTACCTCGTGGACTCTCAATTTTCCGTTTTCTTCTGTCAACAGGTTCTCTTTCGATAGACGTCTTCTCTTGAACTTGGTGTCTTTTCATATCGATAGTTTTGATATTTGCAGCATGCTGGGATATCTTTTCTCAAACAGTCGTATAGTTGTCATAATCCTCCGTATCCGCGTACGCTACGACGATGGCCTGGATATCTCTGATGATCTCCTGATAGGTGTGCATGAACAGAATGAATGTCTTCATATCACTTCTAGCATTGCTTACGCGACATTCAGCGATGAATTCATCCGATTCACCGCTAGCGTGTGCGTTATACCCAGGCTCGAATACTCCTGTATTAAGTTGTGAAAGTGAGTCATGCTTCCTTATGCATAAACGTCGCATCATGGTCTGTCTTACTGTAACTGTTTCTATCACTTCCACAAGCATCGATACGCTCTTGGCATTCCTTCAATCTCACTGAGCTTCCTTGGGTTCATGGCGCCTCTGTATTCCAGCATCTTGCGTGGCGTCCTTTCCTAATACGAGATTGGACTTTTATTCTTTGAACACCACGTTATATTGAAACGATACGTATCCTCCGACAGCTCCTGTGTATCTTCATAGCTTGCGATAGGAGATGCTTGTTAGTGTTTGTAAGCTGTCCAGTGTCTCTGCTATTCTTGTGAGTGTCTTTTCTTTTGTCTTTACAGCTGTCTTCTTCCATACGAAGCTCGAACTTATTGGCCACTTTGCGTGGAGTTCCACCGATACAAGATACGTGCATTTGCCTTCATCTTCTCATAGATGACCAACACGATTCTATAAATATATCTGAAGCTACTTTTGATTTGATTCGGATATGAATCTTTGAAAGGCCAGAAGATGGTCTCATCTTGGCATAGAATACACAAAAGCGGATATCCGTCTTACACTTTTTCTTTCGTATGACCCGTAGACTATAGATATGATTCATATATGCAAATAAAATGACTCTCATCATCATGATAGAATACACCTTGGTTACCTTTATGAGATCGGATAAAACCTCCTCAAGTTGATACTTGTACTATCTCTAGGAAAGACCACATTGGATCAAGTTTATCAATGACCAATGATAAATCTATTGGTAAACGCAATTGATATGGGGTACAATCTAACGCGTAGGTTGACTATACTATTGTGCTTCCACACATACATTATATCTAAAAATAAAATGTCGTCCTCTTAATTCTGAGGTTGGACATTTTATTTTTCTAGGCTGTGCGTGTTACAGCTGAAAGTTGTGCTTATCTACTGATATTAGTGCTAGAGTTCGCATACCTATAGCTCTGTTGCCAAGCTTTTGCTTGATGAATTTGTATACCATCGCAAAGCCTGAATAACATATTTTTGATATGCTATATTGTTAAATACATATTCTTGATTCATGATTACCACCCCCAAGAATGAATAGTGGTACGTTAAATACGTGTGTTAATGAACATAAACCACCGCAATTTGTTCCAGTCCAAGCATCTCAATGCTGCTTTGATTTCAGGCTCATCTAAATTATGCTCAAACTAGAACTCTTTCCATTTGTACCATGCATGGATTAACTTTCAGCATCTCTTGATGAGTGCAGTTGTAGAATGCGACGAGATTCATAACTGCCATCCCATGGTTTATTAACTGTATTGTGGAATTGCAACATCATACCACCCAACACGCCTGCAGATTTACTCTGCTCCATAGCAGTATGGCTGACCATTTAGGTATACACCTCCCACCAATGCCAGTGCTATATAGGTGAACATATGAAATCTTTGTAGCCTTTTACCTGCGCTGTAATGATTTTCCACCACGAGCTCGCGGCGTATACATCAGCTTTTCAACTGTAACTTTGACATGCGCAGCTTCGAATATCTTTACTTGCATGCCGCATATTACCTGGCATGTTTTTCATTGCATGTAGTGGATAGAACCATCATCGTTATTGGCTTGTCCACGAGAGTGTACTAATGCCGATGCCATCGTAGGTATGTATTGTTTGATAAATGGCACACAGCGGTCAATTACAATCTTTGCGCCTTGTTTTGCAAGCGTTGACTTTCGCTGCCTGATACGAGTACTTCATGTCAGAGATTCCCACTTTGATGTTTGTAACACCGGATGTCTGAGTAATAATCTTACGCAGCATCTAGCCGCTTGTAAACTACTTTGTGATTTCAAGTGGTCACCAGTGATTTGCGTGAACCTACAACGACGGCGTGTACACCAATGTCCATCGTATGTACGGCACTGTTCAGGTGTTGAGAGTGCTTTCCTTCCGCAATAACAGGTTTACGCACTGTTCTTACCCAGTGTCCCAAATCATTCTGTATGGGTGGTAGGCTGCAGCCTTTGTGTACTCTGTATAGCCCGCCATCGTTGTGCAGTAAGTCCAAAGCCAATCTCTGCCGCATGAGATGCCTTCTTCAATGTTGGAACAATCTGCCATGAATAATCGATCTCGGATATCACGTAGCTGCCTTGAAGAAGGTATCACAGGTCCTAATTGACCAGAACGCGTACGCTCGTGGCGTCCATGGCTATGATTTCCAACACCAATTTCGACCTAACGCATCAACTCCTTCATTGTTGGTGTGTTGCCTATACATCTGGTGCATCTTCATAGTCAGATTTTGGATAATACCGATAACCGGTAAATCAACTGTCTTTGATCTCAATAGTATATCCTCACGCTATTTGCGCATGAATTCGCTTCAGAACCACCTACATGCGGCATGGGCTCATTCTAGACATGATGTGTCTGTTGCACGTCTGCTAGGGTACTTCAAAGTTGCTTGTGACAAGAGACAATTAATTCTGTCCCTTGTTGCATGCTAAAATCTGTTTATTTTTCTGCCGTTCAGATGTTTTACTCCTGATGATAGTTTCATTGTCTATACACTTCAAAGAGTCTGACAATCTGTTCTTTTGGGTAAGCATAACTAAAAGCAAATACAAAGGATGGAAAGTGCGAAACGATATCAATATGGCGCAAGAGAGCCAAAAGGTGTTTAAAACCTATGATACTGTCATTGTCGGTGAGTAGGTGCGTAGTTCTGCTGGATTATACTTCAGCCAAGAATGGCTTTTCTACATTGATTATTGATAAAGGGCGATTCGATTGGGTGGTAGTGCCAATAAAATGTACGCGATAACACCAATGATGCGATCCTTTTACAAATCATCATCAGAATTTGCTATGATACTTGAAAATGAGATGAAAAGAAATATGCGAAACACGTGACCAACACGGAACCGGCATCAGATGGTTCTCCGCTGAAGGCAATGGCAGATGCATGGGAAGCTCTTTATACAAGAGCTGTGTGGAGAATTGTCATGATGCGTCTGTTTGTGATGCGATTTAGAATGATTAAAA
>BNJS01000526.1_pt1 | contig 103679 bp, 137 predicted proteins | sample 8540461 | NCBI WGS metagenome assembly BNJS01 (sample SAMD00202454, study PRJDB9452) | human saliva metagenome | isolation source: human saliva | place: Japan
TTAACTTTCAGTATTTTTTTGCAGAAAGAGAAGTAAGTTATGAAAATCTTGGATATTATGAAGAGAATGAACTTGTATATGTTATCGATGAAAAAGAACCTTTTACTGGGATAGGAAAAGATTATTATGAGGACAAAAAGTCTGAGATTAGTAGCTCCTTATTTAAATGGAAAAACTTGAAGGAATAGTAAAAAGAGTATTATCCTAGTGGTAAATTAAAAGCTGAAGAAAATTATATAGATGGTCAGGTAAATGGAAAAAGTCATAACTTACTATGAAAATGGAAATATAGAGTACGAACAAAACTATAAAGATGGAAAACCTTGAAGGTTTAACTAAAAACTTATTATGAAAGTGGAAAAATTAAACCTAGAACTTAATTATACAAAATGATCTGTTAGATGGACTTTCAAAAAGGATATTATGAGAATGGACAATTACGTATTGAAGAAAATTATAAAGATGGAAAAATTAGAAGGCGAGTCAACTAATTATGATGAAAAAAAGGAATATAATATTAAAATTAATTTATAAAGATGATGAAATAGATGAAGTAATTGAAAGTACAGGAGAAGAAGTTTTAACTACAGAGAATAAATTTGAAAAAAATATCTAGATTATGTCATTTTTTTGGGACTATCTTAGCTTTTAATTACATATTTTTGTTATTTTTTTAAGTTAACAGCTTTTTCCAAAAACTAGTAATTTATCAGATGAACAAAGAGAAAAAAATATTAAAAAAATTCTAATACAGCATGATGAAAATAAAAAGAACTTTTTTCAGCTTCTAGATTTTGTGGAATAGGGACAAGTTATTCTAAAGTAGGCTCTTTAGTTGTAGATAGTGAGAAAGTGTATATTAAGGCAAAGATATTTTCACTTTTTTTCGCATACCATTTCCAAAAAGTTTTTTGGTTATATTCTTAGCTATGATGAAGATCAAATTTTAGCTAGTTATTCTAATCAAACTTTTTAAAGAAATAAAAAAAGAAATAAAAAGAAGTAAAAAGATAGTGTTTTTATATATCTAAATCAGTGAAAATAAATATAAAATAAAACTGCACTCAAAAATCTTACATAAAGATTTTAGGTGCAGTTTTTTTATATTTTTCTTTATTTATTTTCATTGAATTGAATATCATAAAGATTTTTTTATAGATTCCATTCATAGCTATAAGCTCAGAATGAGTTCCCATCTCTTTAATTTCTCCATTATCCATAACAACAATCTTTATCAGCTCTGACTATAGTAGATAGTCTATGTGCTATAACAAAAGTAGTTCTTCCTTCCATTAAAATATCTAGTGCATCTTGTACAAGCTTTTCAGATTCACTATCAAGAGCCGAAGTAGCTTCATCAAGTATCATAATTTCAGGGTTCTTAATTAAAGGCTCTAGCTATTGCTATTCTTTGTTTTTTTGACCACCAGATAACAATGCCCCTCTTTCTCCAACCTCTGTTTCAAATTTATTAGGTAAATCTTCTTGTATAAAGTTATAGGCATTTGCCATTTTAGCAGCTGTAATAATTTCTTCATCAGTAACTTCTTTACCAAAGCTTATATTTTCTTTAATAGTTCCACCAAATAAGAAAGTTTCTTGAGGTACTATTGCAAACTTATTTCTATAAATACCTAAAGGAATATTTTTTTGATATTTACTCCATTTACAGTTACACTTCCCTCATCAGTATTAAAAAAATCTTGCTAATAGATTTACTAGTGTAGTTTTTTTCCACTTCCACTCTTTTCCAACAAAAGCAACTATTTCTCCAGCTTTTTACATCTAAATTTACATTTTTTTAAGACATACTCATTAGAATCATCATATTTATAGTTTACATTTTTCAAATTTTTATATTTTTGAATTTTTTTCATCAAATTTGACTGCTTCTCCAAAGACATCAGTTTCAATCTTTTTCATCAAAAATTTCAACAACTCTATCTGCTGATGGTAAATGAATCTTGTAAATCATTGTTTTTACTGATTAATCTTTTCAATGGTTGGTGCATAAGTCCCAAAGGCTGTTACAAAGGAAATTAAATCTCCTGATGTAATTTTTTTAGTAACTAATATTTGATATCCACCATACAAAAACAACTAGAAAGTACCATAAATGTTGTTATAACTTCATTTATAGGAGATACTTTTTGCTTTTAATTTTTTTGTAGTCTTATATGCTTGTTCAAACTCTTCCTTAGTTAAATCTTTATATTTATCAATAACAAAATCTGTGTTATTAAAAGCCTTTTATAACAAATATTCCTGAAAGAGTTTCTTGAGTAAAGGCAGTAACCTTACCTGTTGTATCCTGTCTTTCTCTACCATATTTTCTAATTTTTTTAGTATACTTTTCTAACAACTCTTATAATTAAAGGTAGAAGGATAAGAGAAACTAAAGCTAAAAATATAGTCCACTTGAAACATTCTTCCAGTAAGAATTAGAAACTGTCAAAAAGTTCTTTAAACATATCAAAAATGATAAAACCTATTCTTCCCTAATGAAGTAGTATCATTAGTTAATTTTGAGAGAGTATCTCCCAATTTATTTTTTTAAAATAATTTATCGGTAATTTCTCTAAATGAGAAAATATATCTATTTTTTTATTTCTCTTTTTATAGTTTTCGGTTACAAAGTTAGAAGTTATTTCAGAATAATATGACGATATAACTTTAATTACAGTAGCTGCAAAAATCCCCCTATTATCCATAAAAAAACATTTGTTTATCTTGATTTTATCAATACATCATCAACAAATTTTTTACTTAACCAAGCAGGTACAGCACTCATTGCTGAGGCAATAGTTGATAAGATAATAACAGCTATCATATGCCATTTATATCTGTAACTGTAACCTAAGAAAACATTAAGAGATTTATTTTTTTAAAATTTTAATATTTTTCATTTTCCTTCCTTAACAAGAAAAATCTGCATAACTTTCTACAACAGCTTTTTCCTTCAATTTTTTCTCATATTTTCAATTTTTTTCTTCAATTTCTGCAAATTTTTCCAGTATTTTTTTCATGTGCTTTTTCAATATTCTTTTGCTTCACAATCCTTTTTGAATAAGCTCTGGGAAAAATTTCATCATTTAAAAACTAAATTTGGTAAAGATATATAACCAATTTTTTTAAAATATATTTTCCTATTAAATAATTAATAAGGCTAGTTTTTATATACAACTATACTAGGCAGAGCTAAAAAGTGCTAATTCAAGTGTAACTGTACCAGAAGTTGCAACTGAAAGTTTACAATCTCCAACTATATCCTTTAATTCTTTATCAATAATAATTTCTAAATTAGTATATTTCTTTAAGTTTTCTGTGTATACTAAATCTTGTTCTGAATTTAATTTTTAAAATAAACTTATCATCTTTTAAATCATTTATGATTTCTTCAAAAAAACAGGAAGCATAGCTTTTTATTTCTTGCCTTCTACTACCTGGAAGTAACAAGATTTTTATCTCCTGTTCTTTCAACTTTTTTTATAGAAATCTGTAAAAGGATTTCCAAAAATAGACAGCATCTATATTATGTTTTCTTATAGAAATCTACTTCCCAAGGGAAGATAACCATTATATAGTCTGCTAATCTTAGTTTCTCAACTCTTTTTTTCTCCCCATATCCAAACCTTAGGTGGAATATAGTAGAAAATTTTTTATATCCATAATTTCGTTTTTTTAAAAGCTCTAAAAACTTTACATTAAAAACCTCCATAATCAACTAAAATTACATTTTCTATTTGATTATCTTTTTATATATTGTAAATATTCATAAGCTTTTTTTGTTTTAAAAAAATTTATATTTTTTTAATAGCTTCTGTAAACCCCATAATTGCAAGTTCACTTATATCTTGAAGTATTTCTACCCCTTCTTTTTTGATTTTTTTCTCCTGCTACTCCAACAAAATCCACATCTTTATATCTTGATTTTTACACTTTTTACTAAATATGAAAGATGTAAATCTCCAGAGGCTTCTCCTGTAGAAACAAAAAAATTTCATAAAGTTCTCCTATATTTTTTTAGCAATTATAAAGATGTTATTCTTATTTGCTAGTTCTATACATTCTTTTTGATTTAAAAATATCATTTTTTTAGCCTGAGCAACTATACCCTTAAAACCATTTTTGTATAGCTGTTTCCACTGTATGAAGTCCTATTACAGGGACATCAACTCTCATATCTTGTTGAGGTCTTGACATTTTTTTATTAAGATATTATCTTTATCAGAATATTGCCCAGCTCTCTTTAGAGTTTCATCAGTTCCTTCTATACCCTCAACAGCTATAACTGCCTTTATCTCTACAAACAACTGTTTGCCCCTACATCAACTCTACTTAAAAGTCTTGCAGCTTCAATTCCCATAGAAATAGTTTTTTTCATCATCAGCATCAGGTTTTCTTTCTGTATAACATTTAGCTTCAAAAAAATAAATCTTTTCATTAAATAATTTTTGAGGTAAAACTTTTATTCCATTTAATCTTATAAATCCAATAATTGCAAAAAGGAGAGTTTCATCTTTTTTTATCAGGAACAATCTCCATTATCTTCTCTCCATATTTGTCAAGTATTAAATTTTTCAAAAATTAGCTTTTTTTCAATTTTTCCAAGCATTACAATTTTAGTAATATCGTTTAGAAGTAAATACTTTTATTATTTCTCCTATATGTCCAACATTGAACTCTGCATAATTATCTGATTTTTTTATTTCTTCATCAACAGAGGGAAAAAAAGACCTATTGGATACACTGAAATATTACTGTTTTTTTGGCTTCCTCTATGAAGTACAGAGGAAATTTACCATTTCCTACAATAAGTCCTATTTTTCTCCATTATCTAGCTATCCCCCTATCGCTGCTCTTTATAAAATCTACTAGATATTTTACATTTTTTTATCTTCACTAAAAATCTCTTTTCAAGTTCTTCTAAAGCATCTTTTAATTGTAGACCTTGTCTAAATAGTATTCTATATGCTTTTTCAAATTAGAAATTTCATCATCAGTGAAACCTCTTCTTCTTAAACCTATACTATTTAAACCTCTTATAACCGCTTTATTCCCTTCAGCTAAAAACGAAAGGACAAATATCTTGGTTTACTCCCACTTGCTCCACCTATCATAGAATAAGAACCTATTCTTGTAAATTGATGAATAGGAGTAAGTCCACCAATAATTGCATGGCTATCAACTACAACGTGTCCAGCAAGAGTAACATTATTTGCAAGTATACAATCATCACCAATAATAACATCATGAGCTACATGGACATATGCCATAAGAAGATTTCCACTTCCTATTCTAGTTTCCCATCTATCATCAGTACCTCTATGAATAGTTACAAATTCTCTTATAGAATTGTTATTTCCTATAATAGTTTTTTGTAGGTTCGCCTTTATATTTTTAAGTCTTGATTTGCTTTTTTCCTATTGAAACAAAAAGAGTAAATGGTATTATTTTCTCCTATCTCTGTTATACCTTCAACAACAACATGAGATTGTAAAAACGGTACCTTTTTTTATTATAACGTCTTTTTCCAACTATACAGTAAGGGCCTATTGTAACTCCATCTTCTATAATAGCCCCTTCTTCTATGATAGCTGTTTTATGTATATCTACCATTTTTTCCTCCCTTAAATTTAGAGATCTGCAATTACAAATGTAAAGTTTGCTTCTGCAACTACTGCATCATCTACATAAGTTTTTTTCCAGTTGCTTTTGACAAAATTTCTTTTAACTTTATCAACTTTTTACATCATAAATCAATGTATCTCCAGGTTTAACAGGGTTTTTTTAAATTTAGCACTTTTCTATTGCTGCAAAGTAAGGAACTTTTCCTGGGAAATTTTTCCATAACCATAACACCTAAACATTGAGCCATACCTTCTACTATTAATACACCTGGCATAATTGGATGTCCTGGAAAGTGTCCATTAAAAAAATTCTTCATTCATTGTTACATTCTTTTTTTACCTTTTTATTGTTTGATTTTTCTTTGTCCATTTCTAAAAATTCTATCAACTAATAAAAATGGGTATCTGTGTGGTATCCTTTTCATTATTTCTAAAATATCTAACATTCTTTTTCCTCCTAAAACTATTTTTATATTATCAAGAATTTTTTGCAAATTCAATATCAATAAGGTGTCCTGCTTTTAACAGCAATAATATGTGCTCTTATTGGTCTATTTAAAATCTTTAAGTCACCAATAATATCAAGCATTTTATGTCTTACAAATTCATCTTCAAATCTTAAACCTTCAGGATTTAAAACTCCATCTTTTTTTATAACTATAGCATTTTTCTAAAGTTCCACCTAAGGCAAGATTATTTTGTTTTTAAATATTCAACTTCATAATCAAAACCAAAAGTTCTAGCTGGTGCAATCTCCTTTTTATAAACTTCTTCAGTTATTTCAAACTCTGCAAGTTGAGATTTTAAGAATGTATGTTCAAATCTTATTGCATAAGTTAATTTGTAACCATTTTTCATAAGGTAGAGCAATTATATGTTTATCTCCCTTTAGATAAAAAAATATAGGTTCTTTTCACAACAATTTCTTCTACATCTTCATCTAATTCAACTATACCACTTTCATGGAATAAATCTAAAAAAATTTAATAGCACTACCGTCACAGATAGGAAGCTCATTCCCACTTAATTCAATTATTAAATCTGTGATACCTGCAACATAAAGAGCTGATAGAAAAATGTTCTATAGTAAAGACCATAGCTCCATGTTCATTTTTTTAAGTTTGTACCTCTTGTTAAATCGAAAAGTATTTCTATAATCAAGAAGTATTTCATTTTTTTCCCTTCAGGCATATTCATCATTCTAAAAACTATTCCAGTAGACTTTACTAGGAATAAGTTTCATTTTTATTACTTCACCTTTGTGTAGACCTATACCATCATATTCTACTACATTTTTTTAAAGTTTTTCTCTTCATATTTTTCCTTTCTAGTTCAATTTAGTTAAAAGTTTATCAGCTAGTATGATAGCCATTTCTCTTGTTTCATCAACATATTGAACATATATCTTTTTAGCATCCATCTTTTTGATGACACCTAAACCAAATTTTTTTATGTTTTTACTTTTATCACCTATTTTAAAAACCCTAGTGTATCTAGTACTTTCTTTACATCATCAGGAATTACAATAGTATTTTTTTGTATTTATTTCAGTTTTCTTCTTTTTCAAATCTCTTAAACTTTTCAGAATGTCTTGTATCTGAAAATTCATCATCTTCAAAGTATAATCTTTCTTTTTTTAACTTCTACATCTAAAAAGTTTTTTTCAGGTATTTCTTTTTAAAAAAATACAGAAGGAGTTGCTAGTCTATCTTGACCATAGACAAATCTTATTGCTGTATGAGATAAATATAGCTTCTTTTTCTGCTCTTGTTAAGGCAACATAGCAAAGTCTTCTTTCTTCTTCCATTTCTTTCTCGTCAAATGACGCTCTTGCACCTGGGAAGATTTCATTTTCAAAACCAACTAAGAAAACTATAGGAAATTCTAGACCTTTTTGAGTTGTGTATAGTCATCAATTTTTATATAGTCTTTTTTTCATCCTCTAAGTCATCTGTTGCACTGACAAGTGAAACATTTTCTAAATACTCACTAAGTCTTAATACACCAACAACATTTTTCTAATTCTAAAATAGAGTTTTTTTAAACTCTTCAATATTCTCAATTCTTGCATCTGCATCATCATAAGTTTCTTTGACATAGTCTATATATTTTATTTTATCTAGTAAAGTTTCAACTATATAAGAGGCAGTTTCACTGTAAGATAAATCTTTCAGTTCTTTTATTATATCATACATTTCAGAAAGTTTTTTTCTTTTCCTGTTGCTGTCAGTCCTGAAATGTCCTTTATATGAGAAAGTGCATCAAGTAAATTAAGATTATTTTTCTCTTGCAAAGGCAATTATTTTTTTCAATTCCTTTTTTTCCCCAACTTTTCTTTTTAGGAACATTAACTATTCTTTGTAAATTTAATTCGTCTTGTGGATTAACAATAATAGATAGATATGCAATTATATCTTTAATTTCTGCTCTAGAGTAGAAGCTAATTCCACCAAAGACTTTATGAGGTATATTATATCTTAAAAGTCCTTCTTCAAATACTCTTGATTGCATATTAGTTCTATATAAAATTGTCATATCTTTATATGGGAATACCATTTTGATGATTTTTCTTTGATTATATCAATAATCTTACTTACCTCATCTCTTGCATTGTCACAAACTAAGACCTTTGATTAAGTCTCCCTTTCCATTTTTGTGTCCATAATTTTTTTATCTTTTAGAAGATTTATTATTTTTTTAATCAGTTCATTAGCAGCATCTAGTATAGTGCTTGTTGATCTATAGTTTTTCTTCTAGTTTTTATTATTTTAGCATTATTATAGTTATTTTTCAAAAATTAAGGATATTTAATATATTAGCTCCTCTAAATCCATATATACTTTGGTTTTCATCTCCAACAACACATAAATTAGATGATTTTTCTTGCTATTAAATCTATGATTTTATATTGTAAATTGTTTGTATCTTGGTACTCATCTATCATTATATACTTATATTTTTTTGTATTTTTTTCAAGTATAGAAGAGTTTTTGTAATAATTTATATGTATTTAAAAGTATATCTGAAAAATCCATAGCATTACTTTCTATTAAACTTCTATTATATTTTTTTCATAAACTTCTATAATTTGCTTATTCATAACTGAATATTCTTCAACAGTCTTTTATTTCTTCTTTTTATTTTTTTGAGATTATAGAAATAAGCTCTCTTTCAGTCAATTTATTTCCATTCACAGTTATGTTTTTGACCTTTTAATATAGCTTTTTATTATTCTTTTTTTGATCATCTGTGTCATATATAGTAAAGTTTGGGTTATAACCTACTTCAGCTGCATACATTCTTAAAAGTCTCATTCCAAACGAGTGGAAGGTAGAAATTGTACAAGATTTTGCAACCTCTCCTACGAGGTCTTCAACTCTTTCTCTCATTTCTTTAGCTGCTTTATTTGTAAAAGTTACTGCCAAAAATACTATAAGGACTAATTCCAATATTTTCTATCATGTGTGCTATTCTATATGTAATTGTTCTTGTTTTTCCAGAACCAGCCCCCGCTAAAATTAAAATCGAACCATCAATTTGTGAGGCTGCTTCCCTTTGTTTCTCATTTAATTTTTCTAATAAGTTCAAGTTCATTTGCATTCCTCCTTATCTTTTAAATTATAGCATAATTCTTAGTTATAACAAAATATAAGTTTTTTTATTAATAATGAAATAAAAAAATGAGAAAGAATATTGATTTTTCATAATAAATATAATAAAACACAGGGTAAGTCTATTTTGTTAAAATAATAATAAATTATTATTTTTAATATCTTTTTTTAAAATATATATAAGAAAATTAAAACTTTTAGTTTAAAAAAACTCAAATTATGGTAAAATATAAAAGCACAATAGAATATTATTTTTATAGTTTAGGAGGTATATTATGGAAATTAACAAAAAAAGTTGAAAAAGAAAAAGTTAAGCTTTGCTGAACAAAATGTTAAACAAAGTTGAAGTAGTTGGGAATAAGATGCCTGATCCTACATCAATTTTTTTAATATTGTGTATTTTTAATTTTTATTATTTCATTTATACTGAGTAAGTTTGGTGTTTCAGTAGAACATCCTGGAACAAAAAGAAATTATAAAAAGCAGAAAATCTATTAAGTTCAGATAACTTAAAAAGCTATTTTAGTTTCTACTGTAAAAGTTTTTTTCAAACATTCCCACCATTAGGAGCTGTTTTAGTGACAATGATAGGGATAGGACTGGCTGATAAAAGTGGATATTTAGAAGTTTTATTGACATTAACAATAAAAAAAGTGCCTAAAAAAATTAATTTACTTTTACAGTTGTATTTGCAGGTTTAGTTTTTACAGCTATTGGTGATGGTGGTTTTTATAGTTTTACCTCCATTGGCAGCAATAATATTTATAAATATTAAAAAGAATCCTCTAATTGGTATATTTTTTTATCGTTTGCTGGTGCTGCAATAGGTTTTTTTGTTCAGGATTTTTTTGTTGGAATGAATGATATACTTTTGAGTTCATTTACTAATCCAGCAGCTCAAATATTAGAGCCAACTTTCCAAAAAAAGTCCTACTATGACTATTTATTTTAATATGGCAAATGCTATATTACAAATTTTTTTATAATAACATGGGTAACTATAAAATTTATAGAACCAAGATTTCCTGTAAATGAAGAACATTTTTAAAGATAATGCTAGTACAGAAATTGGAGATTTACAAAAAGAAAGGAGTAAAGTATGCAAGTATTTCTTTCTTATTAGTTATTGCTTTTATAGTATTTTTTTAGTAATATATCCAAAATGCATTTTTAAAAAGATGAAAAATGGCTCTTTGATTTCTGTAAATTCTCCTTTAATGGGTGGATTAATTTTCTTTATGTCGGTAGTTTTTTTAATACCAGGTTTTTGTTTATGGTAAAAGTTACTAAAAAAATAAAAACTGATAAAGATGCAGTAAAATTAATTTCAACTTCTCTTAGTGAAATGGGAGGATATATATTAATAGTTTTTTTGTATCAGCACAATTTTTAAACCTATTTACAAAAAAAGTAATTTAGGTATAATAATGGCAATAAAAGGAGCAAATTTAATAAAAGCAGCAGGATTTAAAGGATTACCACTTATAATAACTTATGTTATTTTTAGTTGCTTTTTATCAATTTATTTATAGGAAGTGCTTCTGCAAAATGGGCAATTTTATCTCCTATATTTATTCCAATGTTTATGTTATTGGGTTATGACCCAGCTTTTAACTCAAATGGCTTATAGAATAGGAGATTCATCTACAAATATGATTTCACCATTATTTCCATATGTTCCATTATTATTAGCAGTAGCAAATAAATATGATAAAAACTTTGGTTTGGGAACTTTGATGGCTAATATGATTCCTTATTCTTTGATAACATTGCTGGAAGTCTTTTTATTATTTACAGTTTTCTTTATTTTTCAATATTCCATTTGGAATATAACATTAGGAGGTTAATATGGAAGAAAAAAATTAAAAAAATTATCTGAAAAAAATATTTAGAAAGAGTTATGGAACTTAGAAGAGAACTTCATAAATATCCAGAACTTGGTTTTGATTTATTTAAAACAGCTGAAATAGTAAAAAGAATTAGATAGAATAGGCATTCCATACCAATCTGAAATTGCTAAAACAGGAATTGTTGCCACTATCAAGGGTGGAAAGCCTGGTAAAACTGTACTTTTAAGAGCTGATATGGATGCTTTACCAATAACAGAAGAAAGTAGATGTGGTTTTTAAGTCAACTCATGAAGGAAAAAAATGCATGCTTGTGGTCATGATGGACATACTGCAGGACTTCTTGGAGTTGGAATGATTTTGAATGAACTGAAAGATGAACTTTCTGGAAATATAAAATTACTTTTTCCAACCTGCTGAAGAAGGACCTGGTGGAGCAAAACCAATGATAGATGAAGGAGTTTTAGAAAATCCAAAAGTTGATGCAGCTTTCGGTTGTCATATTTGTACCTAGTATAAAAAGCAGGGCATATAGCTATAAAAAGATGGAGATATGATGACACATACTACTTCATTTGATGTTATATTCCAAGGTAAAGGAGGACATGCTTCACAACCTGAAAAAAACAGTCGATACAGTTATGGTAGCTTGTCAAGCTGTAGTCAATTTTTCAAAAATATAATCAGTAGAAATATTTCAACATTAAGACCAGCTGTTTTTGTCTTGTTGTAGTATTCATGCTGGAGAAGCACATAATATAATACCTGATAAGTTAGTTTTTAAAAGGGAACTATTAGAACTTTTTGATGAAGGTATTACAGATCAAATAGTTAATAGAATGGATGAAATTTTTAAAGGGCATTACTAGTGCTTACGGAGCTTCTTATGAATTTTTTTAGTAGATAGAATGTATCCAGCATTAAAAAAATGAACATGAATTATTTAAATTTTTCTAAAAATGCTTTAGAAAATATTTTAGGAAAAGATAATATTGAAGTTATGGAAGATCCTGTAATGGGTTCTGAAGATTTTTGCATATTTTGGAAAAACATATTCCATCATTTTTTTCTTCTTTGTTGGAGTGAATGACGAGCAATTAGAAAAATGAAAATATGCTTCACCATCCAAAAGTTATTTTTGGGATGAAAAGTATTTAATAACAAATATGAAAACTTTATCTCAATTGGCAGTAGAATTTTTTAAATAATTAATTTTTGACAAATCTCATTAAAGGTGTATAATGTATGAAATTTATTTTTTTAAGGAGATTTATTATGAGTGACAAACAAACTAAAAATTTTTAGGATGGCTAGGGACAACATTATCAATTTTGATGTATGTTTCATATATTCCCCAAATAATGGGAAATTTGAATGGTAATAAAACATCATTCATACAACCTTTAGTTGCTGCAATTAACTGTACAATATGGGTTTTGCTATGGATTTTTAAAAAGAATAGAGATTTTACCATTAGCTTTAGCTAATTTACCTGGAATTATTTTTGGATTGATTGCTGCATTTACAGCACTTTTAATAGAAATGGAGTTATCGTAAATTTGGATATTTACAATAACTCCATTTTCTATTACATATTAAATTTTATAGTGAAACAAGTTCCTTGCTCTAACTCACTTTCAAGATCTATAGTAGCTGAATGAAGGTCTACTATTTTTACCATTGAAAGTCCTAATCCACTTCCTTTATTCTCTTCTTTATTTCTTGAATCATTAACTTGGAAGAATCTTTCCCAGATAAATTTTTTTATTTTTCTTCAGATATTCCTATACCATTATCTCTAATTTTTAATACTGCAGTTTTATCTTCTCTTGTCAATGAAACTTCAATATTTGTTTTGGTGAATTTTACAGCATTCATTAGAATATTTAAAAAGACTCTTTTCTAACATAATTTTGTTACCTTGTATTCTTATGTCTTTTTCAACATTGTATACTAGATTTAAATTTTTACTTTCTAATAAAGGTTTATAGTCTTCTAAAAAGTTGTAAAACTATATTTGAAAGATTTATTTTTTTCTTTTCTATTTCTTTTTGTCTTTCAAGTTTAGAAAGTTCCATAATTTGATTTATTAAATTAGTCATTCTTTTTAGCATGTCTATTAATAACTTCTAATGATTCTTTATTTTCTTCTAAAGTATCTGAATACTGTAAAAGCATAATCACTTTGAGCTAGGATAACTGTTATAGGAGTTCTTAATTCATGAGAAACATCAGAGCTAAAATTGTTTTTCATGTATGAAAACTTCTTCAACTGTATCTAACATTTCATTAAATGTTGAAGCCATCTTATGTATTTCATCATCATTAGAATCTCTAATTCTATTCTGTTTGAGAAATCTTTACTTCTCTTTATTTCTAAAAGCAGTGTTAGAAATTTGTTTAACAGGTTTAAAAAGCATTTTTATTATTCTATATCCAACAATAACAACAAAAATTATAAATAAAACACTTAGAGCGATAGCAATATTCCAAAAAGTCTCTATTTCTTTTTTTGAACTTTACCTAAAGGATATATACCTCTAATCCAATCATCTTCATCTTGTAACCTAGTGTCATAGTAGAGGAATTTTTTTATTTTCTACCTGATATATATTTATATCTTCTATTGAAAAATGCTAAGGCTATATCAAAATCTTTTAGGAAACTTACCAGCAATTATTTCATTTTGTTCATTATATTTTTATATAGTATATTCCATCATTAAAATTTTTCAAATTTTTCAGGATCTTCATAGATTTTCTTCAACTGCTTCTACAAGTTCTTTTTGGCTTAAATCATTTACAACTTTATCTTCTATCAAAAATTAAAGAGGATAAAATTATTAAAATAATATAACAATTACTGATGAAAACCAAACAGTAACTCTTATACTTACTGAATCCTTGATAAAAAAATCTATTCATCTTCTTTAAGAACATAGCCTAATCCTCTTTTGTATGAATAAGTGGTTTTGAGTTTCCAATATCTATTTTTACGAATATTTTTTTATTAAAACATCTATGATATTAGATTCACCTTCATAACCATAATCCCATACACTATCTCTAATTTTTATCCCTACTTAATACATGCCCTTTGTTTTGAATTAAATATTCTAAAACTTCATATTCTTTTCCCTGTCAATTCTATATTCTTTTCCACCCTAACAACAGTCTTTTTTTGCTATGTCTATACATAGGTCATCTATTTCCATTGTATTTGATGTATTACCATATTTTCTTCTTACTAAGGCTCTAATTCTTGCTAGAAGTTCTCCAAAAATCAAAAGGTTTAATTAAGTAATCATCAGCACCTAAATCTAAAGCCTTTAATTTTATCTTCTATACTATCTCTTGCTGTTAGCATTAAAACAGCTATTTCATTCTTATTTTCTCTTAATTTTTTTAATAACTTCATAACCATTTACTTTTAGGTAACATGATATCTAGTATGATTAAATCATAAGTTCCATAGTCTAGATATTCAAGTCTTTCTTTCACCATTAAAAACACTGTCTACACTAAAGTTATTTTTCTTTAAGTGTTTTGTAATAATATTGTTTAAATCTTTTTTCATCTTCAACTACTAAAAATTCTCATTATCTCACCTTTTTATATTTATTATTTAATTAATTTTTATACTATCATCAACAGATAAAAATACTTTCTACAGGCTTCTCTTGAAGAAAAATTGCATTGGAGATAGTACAGCTGCATAGCTTCCCGCATTATTAATAACAATTATATCTCCACAGTCCATAGATGGAAGGACTATATCTTCAGCTATTACATCAGTTGCAGTACACAGATTTCCTACTAATGTAACTTTTTCTTTTTTTATCAGTTTCTTCTTTAAAAGTTAATATTTCAAAAGCATCTTTTGAGGTAAATAATGGCTCCCAAGATACTGGATTTTCTTTTTCATACTTTTGATACTAATTTGATAACTGAAGGTTTGATAAAACCATTCAATGTATTTTTTTAGTATTAAATATGTCGTTCCATAAGAGACTTTTTTATCAAGAACTTTCATTATGTAAAAACCACTTTTTAGCTGTAACATATCTTCCAGTTTCGATAAAAATTGTTATATCTGGATTGTGTTTCTTAAATTCACTTAAATTGTCTTTTACTAGATTTTTAAGTCTGTCTAAAATCTAGAGGTACATCTGATTTAGAATATTGAATTCCCATACCAGATCCCATATTTACATATTTTTAATTTATATGAAAGAGTATTTTTGTACTTTTTCAACTAGTAAGAACATATTTTTTTATAGTAATTTGCTAAAAGTTTCTACGTTTAGTTCTTGGCTTTTTAGATGAACATGAACACCAACAATTTTTTTATATTTTGGCATGAATTATTTTTGTAAGAAATCATAGAAAATATCTTCATCTACTCCAAATTTTTGAAGCTTTTCCTGAAAAAAATCAGGATTTAGTCTTACACCAATTTCAGTAACTTTATTAAGATTTTTCAGAAACCATATTAATTCTTCTTATTTCTTCAATACTATCTGCAATTAAATTTGATTCATTAATCGCACTTTCGATATCTTTTGAAGTTTTTTTCCTGGAGCTGAGTAATAAATTTTATTTTTTTATCTAAGTCTAACTTTCTTGCCATTAAGACTTCAGCTATACTTGCTGCATCAGCACCAAAACCTTCAGAGAATATACTTTTTTTAGAACATTAACATTTGAATTACATTTTACAGAATACAAAAAAATTCTATTTCAGGAAATACTTTTCTTAAATTACTTATAGAATTTTTTTATAATCTTTTCATCATACAAATAAAAACTATCGTATTTTTTTGGAAATTTCACAAATTTTTATTTTTTTAATTCCATAGTATTCTCCTTTGTAACTTTTTATTATTTTAATACATGAAGATGAATGTAAGATAAATTTTAAATCTTTTTATTCTCGGCTTTTCCTTTTCTATATAGTAGTAAAAAAATAATTGAATTAAAAATAGTGCTACTGCGACGTCCTATTTTTATACAGAAGTAAAAAAATATATTATATTAAATGTCACTAAAAAAATAAGTGAAATTGCATTCTAAATTTTTAGATGAAAAATTAAAAGCAAGTGAGCTGAGTAAATCTCGACATGTTTGAGCGTAGCGAGTTGGTCGAATTTCTTAGAAGCACTTAGCAATTTATTGCTTAGAGCTTCTTATGATGCAGAACGTTAATTTTTTCATCGTTAAAAATTTAGCTAGCAATGAACTATTTTTAGGACATTCATCTATAATAAAAAAATATTTTTTTACTCTAACACTCCTCTTTTTAAATAAATCTGTCTATCTGTAACTTGTGATAAATCTCTAGCATGAGTTACCACAACTATACTTTGATTACGTTCTTTATTTATTTTTCTGAAAAGTGAGAATATCATTTCTCCTGTATCTTCATCTAAGTTTCCAGTAGGGCTCATCAGCTAAAATAAGTTTAGGTTTATTAATCATAGCCCTAGCTATTGCCACTCTTTTGTTTTTCTCCACCTGATAGTTGATTAGGCTTATGTTTCATTCTTTCTGCTAAACCAACAATTTCTAATAATTCTTTTAGCCTCTTTTTCTATTTCAGCCTTATTTTTGAAATTATTTAAAAAGTGCAGGTATCATAACATTTTCAAGGGCAGTAAATTCACTCATTAAATAGTGAAATTGAAATACAAAACCTAAAAATGATTTTTATATTATTTCTTTCTGTTTCATTAAGAGAAGAAACTTCCTTGTCATCTATCCAAATTTTTTTCCACCATCTATCTTATCAAGTAGCCCCATTATATTTAAAAAGAGTAGATTTTCCTGAACCAGACTTACCTAAAAATAGATACAAATTCTCCTCTTTTTACTTCTAAATTTAATTTTTTTCAAAAATATGTAGTTTATTTCCTGTTTCCATATAGAATTTATCTACATCTTCTAATTTTTATAATCATATTATTCATATCTAAGTGCCTCCACATTTTCAAGTTTAGCAGCTCTATAAGCAGGAAATATACTAGAAATTAAAATTACAATAAAGTTTGCTCCTACAATAATAGCTATTTCTTTTTAAAGAGATTTCTATAGGTATATCTTTTTAAATAGTAGATATTAGAAACTAAGTCAACTGCATAATTCTTTATATAATAAAGTAAAATTAAAGATACAATTATTCCTAATATTATTCCTATTATTCCCAATATTATCCCTTGAATTAAGAATATCAACATAATATTCTTTTTTAGATAGCCCATAGCTCTCATAATTCCTATATCTTTTGTTTTTCTCTAACAAGAGTATTTAAAGTTATCCAAATTAAGAAACCTGCAACTATAGCTATAAGTGAAAAATACTACTAACATTATAGTTTTTTTCTAAAGTTAAAGCTGAAAGTAAGGCTCTATTTTGCTCACTCCCAAGTTCCTATGTATAGGTCAGTAGGTAATTTTTCTTGCAACATCAAAAAAATCAACTCTTGTGCATCATAAGGATTATCTAGTCTAACAGATAATCTTCCTACTGTTTCATCACTATAAGTTACATATTGTGCTGTTTGAAGTGAATTAAAAACCATATTTACATCATATTCATAAAAAAACCACTTTGGAATATCCCACCAATAGTCATTTCTAAGTCTGTTTCTTCAGAAGTTATCAATTTGACTTTATCTCCAACCATAGCTCCCATAGAAGCAGCTAACTCTTTTTCCAATTAAAATAGATTTCTTATCTTCTACATCTATTTTTTTCCATCAATGATATAGTCGTCTAATTTCATCACTTTAATTGCTTTGTCTAAATCATAACCAACAACTTTAACTCCAGCAACATAAGGTTCACCATGTCCTTCATATTTGATTATCCCTTGAGTTTCTATAGTAGGAACTGCTCCCTTTAACTCCCTTTAACTTCTTTCAATATTTTTAACTAATTCTTCATAGTTTGGAATATTTTCAGGCGAATAAACATTTATATGGCTAGTTAAAGATAAGATACTATTTATCATATTTTTTTATCTAGACTGTTTGAAACTCCTAGTGATACAATTAAAACTGTAATCCCTATAAAAACTCCAACTATTGATAAAATACTTTGTTTTTTTCTTTCTAACATCTGTTTTTGCAATAAAAAAATTCAATCATCTTCTACCTCTTATTTATTTTTAAATTTTACTTCTTTCTCTAGCACCATCTTCTGTAACTATAGTAAGTTTGTGTTTACCCATATCCAATTCAAAAAAATCTTTTCACTTTCATTTGAAAAAGCTCCATATATTCTTCATCAATATACCAATAAACATATTCTTTATTAGGATTATATAATTTTTATGGCAATTTTATTATAGCCTTTCAAAAATCTTTTTGGAACAAATATATTTAAGTTTTTCAACAGGATATGCTATTTTTAACCTTCTTGTTTTCTCTAACTCCATTTTAAAAAGAAATAATTTGAAACTTCAACAGGATATTCTATGACAATCTTTTTCTTTTCTCTTGTCAAAAATTTTTCACTTCTTGAATCAATTTCAATGTCATTTTCATCTACAAAGATTTTTGTAATAAGGTGATGTTCTAAGTAATTTTTGCATTTTTTTGGATATAAAAACTTTTTACTTTCAACATCATATATCTTTCTATAACCTGTCTTTTCATCAATTTCTATTTCTTTTTAAATCATCCATTGGTTTTGAGAAAGGTTTAGAATTGATATCCACTATATTAAATACTTTAAACAGTAAATTTCTGCTGTTTCAACTCCAGATAATGAAAAATGGATTTTTTGATTGAAGTTTCCTAGCCATACAAGAACTGTATAATCAGGACTTTACTCCAACAGACCAAGCATCTTTTTAAAACCATAGCTTGTACCTGTTTTTCCAAGATATAGGTCTTTGTTCACTATATAATTTTTCATTTCCAGGTCTCACAACCTTAGACAATGTTTCTAGTGTTAAAATAACTTGCTCCCTTAGAAAATTGTTCATATTCTTTAGGGACATCTTCAGTCAGTGTATATTTTAAATTTGAAACTTTCCCATAATTTGCAAGTCCCATATATAGTTTGACTATGTCAACAGGTCTCATTTCTCTTGTTCCTAAAATTAAGGATAAGCCATATTTATCAAATCTATCTTCAGGATAATTATCATTATTTTCTAGAAATAATAAAATTTATCAATTCCATAATCTGATAAAAGTTTAACAAAAAGGAATATTTAAAGATTTGATAAGTGCATCTTCCATTTTAACCATCCCTGAAAAATGTACCATTTGAGTTTTTAGGATAGAAATTTCCAAAAATATAGGTACATCAGGATAGATACTATCAGGAACAATAAGCCCTTCCATCTATTGATAAAGCATATAGAAAAGGTTTTTAAAAGAGAAGCTGGAGATCTTTTTGCTTGTAGACCGTCAATTTCTCCATTGTTCTTTTTTTATCATAGAAATCTTGCGAAGCAACATAGGCAAGTACTTCTTTAGTTTTTATTATTTACAACAAGCACAGCAGCATTATTTATACCTGTGTCCTTCATTGTATTTGAATAGTCATGAACTATCTTTTTCTAATTTTTGTAGTTTATAGTCCAATGTTGACCTTATAATTTTTTTCCTTATATTTATTTTTTAAAAATATAGAGAATTGTGGTGCTTTTTTCTCATAGTAATAAATTTTATTAGGAAATTTTTCAAGTAAGCTAAATTTATACTGCCTTTTCATCTATTAGTCCTCTATCTAATAAAAGTTTTTAATAGTCTATTTCTTTTAACTTCAAGTTTATCATTATTCTTTTTAAATTCAATATCCCAGGAGAATTTGGTAGAACTGCTAAAAGTGAAGCCTCAGCATAACTAAGGTCTTTTAACATCCTTATTAAAGTACATTTTGATTGCGGCAGAATAACCAACTATATTAGAACCATAGGGAACATTATTCAAATATTTTTTAATATATCTTCCTTGGAAAATTGACTTTTCTAATTTGTAGCCTTCACTATTTCAATTAACTTATTAAAATAGGTTCTTTTTTTAGGTTCAAGTAATTTAACAACCTGCATACTTATTGTACTTGCTCCCATTTTTCCACCTGTCATATTATTAAAGAAAGATTTTAATATTCTAGGATAGTCAACTCCAGAATGTGAGTAAAACTTCTTATCTTCGTAGTTTAAAACAGCAAGCTTTTAAAGTTTCTGGAATATCACCTTCATATTTCAAATGAAAATTCTTCATCTTTATTTAAAAAGACAGATAAAATCTCACCATTTCTATCTAAAACAATTTTACTATAGTTGATATTCTCAACTAATTTTTTTAGGCTCATAGCTTTACATATATTTTTTATCAAATAGATAAAAAGAAATATAAAAAGAGTTATGATAAAAATAGCCACCTTTTTAAGATTAATATTTTTTTAAACATAACTCCTCTCCTTTTTCCACTTGAATATTTTTATTGTGATACTTTTTACTTCAAAACCTTTTTAGATATGCTCTAAAAATCTTTATTATACATAGATTCCACTTTTTGTTCCAGGAAGTCTGTAAGAACCAGGAGTTACTGCAATTAAATTAATCTCAATTTCTTTATCTTCTCCAGCATATAGAGGGAAGAAGTAAGCCACTCTGTCATCTCTCATATCTGTATAAGAGCTATTGTCAGCTATATTCATTTCTCCACCATATTCAGCATTGTCAATGTCAGCTGTATTCATTGGCACTACTTGAGGATCACTATTTTGTGGTGCTCCAGCCTGACTATTATCAAATTCCCAACCACTAGGTAAAAATTTGTAATAAAGAAATGTCATCTAAATTATTGTTATCAACTTTAGAAGAGATTATCATTCTAAATCTAGTTCCTGCTTTTTAGATTTTTTTAACATCTATTTCTTTTTCCAGACATATCAACAAATCTTCTTGTGATAGTAATATTTTTTTACTTTCATCTTTTTCTTCATATTTAACTAGTTTTCCTTTAACAAAAGAGTTTACATATAATTTGCTAGTTGAAGTATTTTTTTATAACTATCTTCTTAGCATTTTTCTTTTTATACCCTAAATTCTTAAATGTATATTCTCCATCTTTAAGCTCTAAGTTTTGTTCTTTTCCATCAACTATAAGTTTGAAAGATAAATTTTTTCTTTTCAGGACTAACTTTTTCACCTTCTGCTAAAAGCTTGTACTATATGTGCTTTTTTTCAAAAGTAGTTAGCCATTCATCACTCTTAGCTGTTCCAAGAACTGAACTATAAAGACTAGCTTCAGGACTACCATAAATTTCAGTATAGTATCTTAAGATTTTTAGCATTTTTGGTCTGCATAGTAAATTCCATCTTTTACTTCAGCTTTTTTTAGGAAGTTTTTTTTCTGCTTCTTTTCTTGCAAAAATCTTTTTCACCTATTTTAGCATAAGCTCCTAATAATGTCCATTTATCTACAAGACTAGCATCTTTATAGTATCTATCAAAGAATATATTCATTTCAGATACATTTGGATCATTTAATGAAGCTAGTAAGTATAGAACATCTGCTTTAGGATATCCACTCTCATAGCTATTGAGTTTAGATAAGACTGAGCATTTTTCAAACATAGCTTCAGGTATGTAGTATCCTTTTTCTTTAGCTTCTATCAAGAATTCAATTGCATAGATAGTTGACATGCTTTTCTTCTTGTGAACCTTACCATAAGCAAAGGCTCCATTTCTTAATTGATAATTGTTATTCAATTTAGCAATTATAGCATTAATTTCATTCTTAGCATCATTCTTTTCAACTAAATCAGTAGTTAATTTATCGATATATAGCATTGATAAACCTTTTTGAAGATATTTGTTCCAAAACAAAATATATGGATAATCCATCAATGATTTAATCAGTTTTTTTCAATTCCTAATTTTTGGATAGCTAGAAAGACTTATATTAGATTTAATACTTCCATTGATAAATTCCTTTATATTCATCCATTGATAAAGTGAATTCTTGATTAGGTTCTAAAACAAGAGATTTTTTTCAACATATTGATAAGGATAATTTGTATCAACATTTAAATCTATACTATCTTTAAAACTATATTTACTTGACTTAAAGTCTATATCTATCTTAGTTGTTCCAACTGTGTCTGGAGCATCTAATTCAAATAATAGTTTTTTTCGTTTTTGTCCATCTTTTACATTAACTTTTTTTACTATATGTTTTTCCATTATAAGTTAAAGTTACTTCTGAATCTCCAATAGCTTTTTTTCTATTGGGAATAAAGTTACAGGTACAGTAAATTTATCTCCTACTTTTAAAAACTCTTGGTGCAGAGCTGTCAACTATAACAGGAGCTTTTTACTGAAATTGATTTTTCAGCACTTCCATAACTTTCATCAGAAACAGCCACAACAAATACTCTCATTTGTCCAAAGAAATTAGGAACTTTTTATATTTAGCTCAGCATTACCATTTTCATCACTTTCAGCAACACCTCTGAATATAGTTAGATTCTTAAGTCTTTGAGCTTCCCCTTGTAATTGAAGTTCATCTTTTTGATCGCTAGCAACTTTTGCTCTATCTGTTGCTTCGGCTGCTAATTCTTCATAATCTCCTCCACCTGTCTTTAATCTATTCATAACTTTATCAGAATATTTTTTCTATGATATTAGAGAAATTATCGTAGTTTTGTACTAGTTTAGCTCTCTTTTCATAGAAGAACTTATATGGATCAGGCTTCTTATAGTCAGTTTTTTTCTTAAAACACCCTCATCAACAAAGGAAAACTTCATAGTACATTTTTCTTTTTCTTTATTAGAAAGTTTAATATTTAAATCACTAGCTGGTAGAACTTCAGTCTTAGTGTCAATATCAATAGTAAGCATTTTAGATTTATCTTCAACCATCAATGGAAGAGAAGCATAAAGTCTAAGAGGGTCTATCATTTTGTTTGTCAACATACTTTTTGGAAAACTGATATACTAACATAAGCATTAGGGAAGAAATCTTTTTCAATAACTATTGTTTCTTCATTTTCAGTTGAAGTTAAAAGTTTTCCAATATTCTTTTATAATTTTTTTCCATCTTTTTTTCTATAGTTACTAGAGCTTTTTGAACCTATAGAACCAGTATATTTTTATCTTAGCAATATCACCTATGTTATATTTTTTTCTTTATCAGTTGAAGCCTTTAAGTTTTCAATAGTACCACTTTTTCTTATCTCCATAGTGATAGTTATATATAAAAACTCCTGAACTATGACCTGTTTCTTCGTCTTCAATTTCAATAAAGTTTACTCCATCAGCCAAATTAGAAACTTTTAATATTTCAGCATCTGAAGCAGAAGTTATTTCTCCTTCTTCTAATAGAGTTGTTTCCATATTTTCTTTTAAATGATTTTTTTCATCATCTTCATAGTAGTCATACCACCAGTTATTTTTGCTTGTTATATACTCTGTATTTTAATTTTTTTACCAGCAACTGGGCTATCTGTTTTTCATTTAATAAAAATATATTTTTACACTAGCTTCATTTCCATTTTTGATCTAGCTTTTTGTACACCAACAGAATTTTCTCTATTGATAATTGTGAATACTTTATTTTTCAGTACTATATCTTCCACTTGCATCTTGAACATTTACAGTTGTACTTAAATATAGATTTTTTTATTTTTGCAATGCTTGTGGCATTTCTAATCTTAACTCAAGTTCTCCACTACCATCAGTTTTTGTCTCTGCAAAATTTCTAAATTGATATTTATAATTTGAAGGATTAACAAAAACAAAGTTTTTTTATATTTTTTTAGATCTTGGTTCTCTTTCTATAACGTTATAGTCAAAGTTTACATTTGAATCTTTATCTAGTTTAGCTCCACTTAGGTATTTAAAGTCAAATTTAAATTTCATTAATCCATCTTTTTATATCAGCTTTAGAGTAGATTTTATCTCTCATCAGCTTCAATAGCTATAGAATTTGCGATCTTAGACTCTATAAATACTTTTTGTGTTACTTTTTTTCCACCAAACTTAATAGTTAAAGTCCAAGCACCATTTAAATCATTTACATCAGTCTTAATCTTAAATGTGTAGAAACCATTTTTTTGATTCTTTAACTACTTCATTATTTATTTTATTTGAACCATCTGGAGCAGTAAATGAATATTCAAATGGATGTTCATCATTCATTTTTCTTTACTTCTAGCGATTAAAGAAACATTGATTTCATCTCCAGGTCTATAGTAACCTTTATCTGTATAAGTATAAAGTTTTAAATCAGAACCTTCTAATGAACCACCAATATCAAAGTCAGCATAGTTTATTTTGCTATCACTTAAGTAAAGCACGTTAAACTCATTTCCTGATTTTTACTAAAATATAATAAACATTTTCTAAATTAACTTTTTGATCTATATTCTCCATTAGAATTAGTTGTACCTTCTTCAAGAGTTTGATTCTTAGAGTTTATAAATTCAAGTTTTTGCACTTCCTATCAGATTTAAAGTATTAAGATTCAATAATTTTATATCTAATTTAGAGTCGTTAGAGTTAGCAACTATACCTATATCAGAGAGGATAATTGTCTTTGTTGCTTTTTGCATAAATTGGTTGATCTTCATAACCAAAGCTAAGAGGTTCTCCATATTTTTGCAATATCATAGTCTATGCTTTCTCACCAACAGATGTTAACTTCACATAATAAATACCCTTAGTATCTATTACTCCATTTAGATCTATACTATTTTTTTACAACCTCATCTTCTTGACTTTCAATTTCATATTCTTTTTGAGAAAACTACATCACCTATATCTTCTTTTTACACTCCAATCTAAAGAATATTCATTTTGAACTTAATTTTTAAATATTGAGTTATATTATTAGTGTATATTTTTCACAATTTCTAATTTTTACTTTTTTTAATATTAACTGAATTAAAATTGATTTTCTTATTATTTACAGAAGGTAAAACATTTCCATAATCTGCAAATGCTAAAGCAGGTTGCTTTTTTTACCAACATAAAGATTATATCTTGTATAGTCTTCATTTAGTTCATTTCCTGAAACAGATTTTTATTCCCTTAGAAACTTTTTTACAGAATAAGGAACTTCTTTCTGGAAATCTCCCTTTATGATAATTTTTTTCTACCAAAAGGCATAATAGTTATATCCCCATCTAGCCCTTCTACTTCAATCAGTTTATTAAATTCTTGATTTTTATCAATTTCATCAGAAAACATTATAACTAAGTCTCCAGATATATTGAAACCAGCATTGTTAACATAAAGCATCTCTTGGTAGTCATAGTTTTTGCTCTTGTTCAGTTTGTCCTTGCTCAGTCTGTGCTTTCTCTTTATCTTTTTGACAAGCTACTAGAGCTATCATCAATAAAGATAGGGCAAAAAAATAGTTTTAGAAATTTTTTTCATTTTTTTCTCCTCCATATTATAAGCATTAATTCTTTTCTAAAAACCCTCTCCATAGTTTGTAAATTTTTGATTACCTATCCCCTTAATTTTTAACATCTCCCACCTATTTGTTGGTTTTTCTACTATCTCTATAAGAGTCATATCAGAAAAATTATATAGGGAGCAATGTTTTCTTTTTAGAGATCTCCTTTCTAAGTGAATTTAATTCTTTGAATAAAGCATTTTTCATAATAGTCAAAAGTCAATTTTTTTCATTTTCTTTTCTTATTATTTTTTTATATTATCATTTAAAATTTCTTTATATTTTTTTACCTAATTTTAAAACAGGAAAGCTTCCAGCACTCTGTATTAGGTATTTTTCAGAAATCATATAATTTATAAAAGGATTCTATCCACTCCTGTTTATCTTCTCTCATTATGCCAAAGGTAGAAATTTTATCAAGTCCTTTATTTAGCATCTTAGTATCTGCTTTTTCCTATTAACATATTAGATAAGGTAGATATTCCTAGGCTTTCTTTTTGTTCTTCCAACCGCTGAAATAATCTTCTTTGCCTCAAGTGAGAAATCTTTGATATTTTTCTTTTTGCAGTTTTCACAAAAACCACAATAGTTTCTAATCATTTTTTTCACCAAAGTATTTTTAAAATAAATTCTCTGTAACAACTCTTTAATTCAGCATACTCTATCATTTTATTAAAAGCTTTTTTTATTTTTGCAAGGTAGTCTTTATCTTTTTCTACCTTCAGATTCTTTTTTCCATTAAAAAAATCTTTTGTATGTCTCTATCCTTTTTCATTATATATGAGAATAGCTTCAGATTTACCACCATCTCTTCCAGCTCTTCCAGCTTCTTGATAGTAACTTTCTAAATCAGCAGGAATGTTAGCGTGTATTACATATCTTATGTTAGATTTATTTATACCCATACCAAAAGGCATTGGTTGCTACCATTATTTCAACATCATCATCTAAGAATAATTTTTTTGATTTTTTCTCTTTCTTCCTTAGACATTCCACCATGATACTTAGTAACACTTCTATCAAAACTCACAAGATAACTATAGATATCATCTACATTTTTTTCTGGTAGAACAGTATATTATTCCAGATTTACCTTTATGTTTTTCTTAAATAATCTATGATAAAAGGTTTAGAATCTATATTTAAATCTTTATCAAGTCCTGTGTTATCAATCACTTTAAAAATATATATTATCTCTATTAAAGTTATCAACAAAAACAAAGGGATTTTTCAATTTTTTTAATTTTTCTATGATATCCACCTTTATTTTTTTGGGGTAGCTGTGGCAGTAAAAGCTAAAAGTCTGAATCTTAACTCCATCAGTGATATATCTAATGAAATCTGCAATTCTTAGATAGCTTTTTCTAAAATTTTTCACCCCACTGGGAGACACAATGTGCTTCATCTACGACTACCATTGCAATTTTTTTATAGTTTTTTTATAAAGTTCAAAAAAAGCTTTTATTTTTCTAATCTTTCAGGTGAAATATACAATAATTTCGTCTGTCCTTTTTTTATCTTAAAAAGAATTTTTATTATATTCATCACTTGTTAAAGTTGAATTTAAATAGCTTGCATCTATTCCAATTAATTTTAGGCTATCAACTTGGTCTTTCATCAAAGATATAAGAGGTGAAATAACTATTGTAAGCCCATTAAACACTAAAGCAGGGACTTGATAGCATATAGATTTTTCCAGCCCCTGTTGTCATTATTCCTAAAACATTTCTCTTTTGTAGAATAGCATCTATTATTTTTTTCTTGTCCTTCTCTAAAATTATCATAACCATAATATTCTTTTTAAAAATTCTGAGTGCTTCTGATTTCAATTTTTAATCCCACCAAAAATACCATTGTATATTTTTATATAAACCATCAACTAATGCTTCAAATGTTCCACAACATTGTAAAACTAAATCATAACAAAAAAAGCATAGTGCTCAACTGCTAATTTTTTTAGCTTCTTCCAATGTTTGAGGAGGTCTTTCAACATAGAATTCTATTTCATCATAAGTGATAGCTGCTGGTACTGCTCCATACTTTTTCATACCAATATTTAGCAACAGCTACTTGTTCTGCTGGGAAAGGACATTCATTATAGCCACCCATTCCAAAATAAGCTAAAACTTCATAAGGCTTTGTTGTAGGAACTTTTACTAAAATAACATTATCCTTAAAATTCCCATCATAATCAAAAAAACAGTTGAAAGTTCTAAATTACTTTTATCATCGTCATCAAATTCATAATCAATTTCTGAAAAGTATTCATCTATATTTTCTTTTTAAATCATCTGTATTTTTGCCCTTGAAATTTTTTTCCAAAAAAATTCAATAGGATTAATACTTTTTAGCTTTTTTTCAAGATTTGATTTGACCAACTCCATCATATTATCAGTATCTTCATCTTCCATATTTATTTCAAATGTTTCAAGTAAGTTGTCATCAAGAACTAAAAAAATACAGGAGTATATCCTTTTTCTTTGCCATCTTTATATGCAGCTAAATATTTCTTTTCAATTTCTTCAAAACTTTCAGCTTTTTATTTCTTCAAATTCAAAATTATATAATTCTTTTAAAATTTTTCTATATTTGACATTTTTTTCACCTCTTTAAAATTTTTATTTTTTTATCCCACCAAAAAAATACCATTGTATATTTTTTTATAAAGCATCTGCTAATTTTTTTCAAATGTTCCATAACATTGATCAACTATATCATAACAAAAAGCATAGTGTTCCATTGCTAGTTTTTTTGTTTCTTCCAAAGTTTGAACAGGTCTTTCTACATAAAAATACTATTGTATCATAAGTTATAACTGCTGGTACTGCTCCATATTTTTCATACCAATATTTAGCAACTGCTACTTGTTCTGCTGGAAAAGGACATTCATTGTAGCCACCCATTCCAAAAATAACCTAAAAACTTCATAAGGTTTCTCTGAAGGAACTTTCACTAAAAATAACATCATCTTTTAAATAATTATCATAATCAAATAAAGTTGAAAGCTCTAAATTATATTTTTTTCACTATCATCATATTTATAATCTTTTTCTGTGAAATAATCATCTATACTTTCTCTTGAATCTTCTGTATTTTCTTTTTTTGAAATTTTTTTAGAAACTCAACTGCATTAATATCTTTGTATTTTTTTCAAGATTTGATTTCACTATATCCATTATGTTATCTGTATCTTCATCTTCCATATCTATTTCAAATTTTTTTCTAATAAGGTATTATAAAGAACTAAAAAAATATGGGTGTAAAACCTTTTTCTTTTTCCCTCTTTATAAGAGGCAAGATATTTCTTTTCTATATCTCTATAATACATATCTGTATCTTTTTATTTCTTCAAATTCAAAAAAATATACATTTTTTTAAATTCTTTTATATTTGACATTTTTTTCGCCTCTTTAAAAAAATTTATTCTTTATTAACTCCACCAAAAAAATACCATTGTACATTTTTTTATATAGCACTTGCTAATTCATCAAGTGTATCATAACATTCCCAGAGTAAACCATAGCAGAAAGCATATTGCTCAATAGCTAGTTTTCTAGCTTCTTCAAAAAGTCTGAACAGGGCTTTCAACATAGAATTCTATTTCATCATAAGTTATGGCAGCAGGAACTGCTCCATACTTTTCATACCAATATTTGACAGTAGCTATACCTTCACTCCCCATTCCAAAAGTAAGCTAAAATTTCATAAGGCTTTTGTTGAAGGAACTTTTTACTAAAATAACATTATCTTTTAAATTTCCTTCATTATTAAAAAAATAGTTAAAAATTTTTAAATTATTTTTTTGTTGCTATCATTAATTTCATAATTATTTTTTTGTAACATCTTCATTTACATTACTTTTTTTATAGAATCAGCATTTTGTTCTATAAATTTATTGAAAAAGCTCAATAGGATTAATATTTTTTTAGCTTTTTTTCAAGATTTTTTTATTAAAAATATCTATCATGTTATCAGTGTTTCCATCTTTCATACTTATTTCAAAAAGTTTTTTTAATAAATATTCATCAACAGTTAGAAATAATGGTATGTATCCTTTTTCTTTACCATCTCTATATGTAGCTAAATATTTTTTTCTGAAATTTCTTCAAAATTATTAGTTTTTATTTCTTCAAATTCAAAAATTATATAATTTTTTTAAATTCATCTATATTTGACATTTTTCACCTTTTTTTAAAAAAATTTATTCTTTATTAACTCCACCAAAAAAATACCAGTGTGCATTTTTTTATATAGTACTTGCTGCTTCTTCAAGTGTATCATAACATCCCCAAAGTAAGCCATAGCAGAAAGCATAGTGTTCAACGGCTAATTTTTTTAGTTTCTTCCAAAGTTTGAGGAGGTCTTTCAACATAGAATTCTATTTCATCATAAGTTATGCTAGCAGGAATAGCTCCATACTTTTTCATACCAATATTTAACAATAGCTATATCTTCACTTCCCATTCCAAAATAAGCTAAAACTTCATAAGGCTTTGTTGTAGGAACTTTTACTAAAAATAACATTATCTTTTAAATTTCCTTCATTATTAAAAAAATAGTTAAAAAAATTTTTAAATTATTTTTTTGTTGCTATCATCAAAAATTATAGTCGCCTTCTATAAATAATTTACATATAGTTTGTTGTTTTAGAAATTTATTGAAAAGCTCAATAGGATTGATGTTTTTAGCTTTTTTTCAAGATTTTTTTATTAAAAATATCCATCATATTATCGGTATTTTCATTTGCCATAGTTATTTTTAAAAAGTTTTTTTAATAAATAGTCATCAACAGTGAGAAATATAGGTGTATATCCTTCTTCTTTGCCATCTCTATATGTAGCTAAATATTTTTCTGAAGCTTCTTCAAAACTATCAACTTTTATTTCTTCAAATTCAAAAATTATATAACTTTTTAAATTCATCTATATTTGACATTTTTCACCTTTTTTAAAGAAATTTATTATTTAATCATATTGTAGCATTTTTTTCTTTATTTAAAAAGATTTATTTGCTCTAAATTATTTTTTTATTTTTTTCTCAAAGTCAAAACTATTTTTAATAATAATTAAGTCTTTTTCCATACTTTTTCTATAAAGTCTTTATTTATATCAGCTATAAAAAAATCTTCTTTTTTTGCTCTTTAGCATATTTAAAAGTATTTACAGTTCCACCTTTTATTCCACTTTCTGCTATTATTATTCCAGAAGTTAAGGCAGATTGTAACCTGTCTCTTTTTAATAAGTGAAAACATAGAAAGTTCTTGTTGAGGTATCAGTTCAGATAATAAGAAACCATTGTTTTCTAAAATCATTTTAGCTAAGTTAATATTTTTCTCTAGGATAGATCTCTAAATCTAAACCTTGTCCTAAAATTGCTCCTGTTCTATGTAAACAAGTTTCATGTCCCACAGTATCTATTCCTAAAAGCTAGACCACTTATATTATAGATATCATTTTTGCTAGATAAGTTCCAATATCCTTAGCAAAGTTTATTCCTTCTTGAGAAGCTTTTTCTTGTTCCAACTATTGCAAAAAGCCTTTTTCTAATTCTTTATCTATTGGCAAAGTTCCCTTTATAAAAAAATCACATAGGGACTTTCTTTTTATATTCATTAGGCTTTTTGGATAATTTTTCATATGAATGATAAAAGATATTAATACTTTTTCTCTTCACAGATTTTAAATATTTTTTTCTATTTCAAATTTATAGAAATCATCTTTTTTTCAAAGATATCTAAAAATTTTTTTCTATATTTTTCTTCACTTAGAAAGTTATTTAAAAATTCAATCTTATCTTCTCTATTTAAATTGAAAAAAATTAAGATTTTCTTTATTTGAAAATTTAAAAATTTTGTTGACTAAATTCTGTATACCTATGTCATGCTTTTGAATTTATAATTGAAAATATTAAAAGTTCCTCTTTACTATACATATTTTTTTCCTTTTTTTATTAAATGTGTTAGAACACTCATGACTCTAGCACTCGTTAGGGTGTTAGTCGTGAGACATGTACTCGTAGGGTATGAATAACACCAACATTGAAAATGTTACACTAAAATTTGCAATTTTACTAGTTTTTAGCGTATAATATATTTAGAACATTAGCAACTGAATATATGGAGTTAAGGCTAGTAAACAGTAGCCTTGTAAAAATATTCACTGTTCTGTATAGTTGTTCTTTTTAAATATAATATACAGATAAAAAGTAGCGGTGTAGACGTAAGTCTTATCCAGTAGTGGCTATTGTGGACTAGCCAAAAAGAATAAGGGTTTAAAAACCAAACTTCTTAGAAGATAACTTACTTTTTTTCAGTTATCTTATGAAGCTCTCGACTCTAGCACTCGTTAGGGTGTTAGTCGTGAGTAGTTCACTACTGAATATTCAAATATTTTTTTATGGCTGTTTGTAATAAATTAGAGAAATTTATAGAGTGTTTTTCAGCTTCATCATTTAACCATTTAGGTATAGTCAATGTTTTTTACTGTTTGATTTTTTTAACCTTATCTATAATGGGTGTTAGCCAAATATCTACATAAACTAAAAAAATTCATTGTTTTTCTAAATTTGGTTTTTGTTAATGTTGGTTCAGGCACTTCTAAATTATTTTTTTAATAAGCTAAAAATAGTTCCTTCTAGTACATCCTTAGCATTAATTATGACTTCTTCTATGCTTTCTCCGTCTGTAAAACAAGCATCAAAAATCTTTTAAAATTTGCATAATATATGCCATCTTCCTCATAAACTACACAAGGATAAATATTTTTTTCTTTCATGATTATCTCCTCCTTTAAAAGTCTAACAAGGCTAAAACTTTAGCCCTGTTATTCTCTTGATACTAGCTAGTGTCCCATTAGGTATATCTTTTTTTAGTACATTTTACAGGACAGGTCTTACCATCCTTCATATAAATTTCGTGAGAGCCTGTTGTGTGATCCAGTTCCCAACCATTTTTCGAGTAAGATTTTAACCAATACCTTGTAAGGTATTATATTTGACATCCGAACCTCCTTAATTTCTTAGAATAAGTACTATATCTTTCTGTCAACCTCCTTACAAGAAATATTATACGTGTTTTTAATACGTGTGTCAATAATTTTTTTATTTTATAATATAAAAAGCTAATCTTGATTCTTAAAAGTTTCAAAAATTAGCTTTTTTTCAATTTTTTTAGTAATTTAGCATTGTATTAATAAATTCTTTCTAATATATACAATCTTTCCATATCATGAGTTACTTTTTGATATTCATAAACTTTTTTTACTTCATAGACTTTAGATAAACTTTTAGGTTCCTCTTTTCCTAAAAAATATGATTTCTCTTTCATCAGGCATATTTTTTTATTTAAAGTTTTTTTATTTGTTTTTCCTAATTTCCAAACATCTTCTATATCGTAAGCTTCTGAATATATAGGATCAGAACTTTTTAAAATTTCCTCATCTATAGGCATTCTAAATTTTTAATAGGTTATTTTTGCATAAACTTGCTTTTCAAGTATCCAAGAAGAACTAAAATTTACAAGTAACATAGTTAGACCTGAAAAAAATTATAACCCTTTTTGCATAACTTATCTCTGTATAACCAACTGCAAATAGAAATAAGAATAAAAAGATGTAAGGCAGCATAAAGAAAAAAATAGTCCAAAAAGAAATCTCTTTCTTTATATAACCAAAAATAAGTTAAGAAAATTAAACTTGCAAAAAAATTACAAAAAGTAAAAAAATAGTTGTTGTATTATAAGTAGAGTTTTTTTCTCTTTTTAGTTCAACATAAGTTTTTTTCTAAAATAATATATACATAGTTGTCCAATAGTTATAGATGATGTCAAATATATAGGTAGACCATATCTTTTTCTTTTTCATTTGTATGATAGATATAAAAAAATTAGAGATAATATAGTCCAAAAGCCAAAAAAAACTTTTTCTTCTTTTTTTCTCAGGTATTTTAAAGATAACAAAAGATAGAGAAGAATAGCCAAGAACCCATATAGACAAAATAATCTGTATAGAAGATAAAGCTACGGTGATGTTTTTGTTGCCCAAGCATTAACTTCATCTTTAACAATAGATAAAAAGAAATCTCCATGATTAAAAAAACATAGAAAAAGCCCAAATTAACGAAAGAGCAATACTAATAACTAAAGTTAAAAAGAACAAAAAAAGTTCTTTTTCTTAAATATTTCTTTTTGGAAAAAAATAATATAATGAGCAAGTAAAAAGGAACAAAAACAGAATAGAAACCTATAGGCTTTTACTTAGAAAAAGAAAGGAAAATAAGAATAGCCATTCTATATAAATTTTTTTCTTTGACCGTCCCTTGCATAGAGATAAAAAAAGCTAGAGAAGCACAGAAAGCAAAGGTATAAGTATAAATATCCCAAGTATTTTTCTGCTCCTAACTTTATAAACATAAAGGTAGTCAATAAGACAAAAGAACATAAAAAGGCAAATAATCTATCTTTTTTTATTCTAATCATACTTCTATAAAAAAATAAAATTGTAAAAAAATACAACAAAGCATATTTGGTATTCTTAAAATAGCCTCTGAATGAGAACGAGTTATCATCATTACAATGGCTGTTAGCCATGTTGGTAATGGAGGGTTTTCAAAGTAAAAATGTCCGTTTACTGTTGGAGACCACCAACTAGAATTTTTCTAGCATCTCACGTGCTGCGATAAAAATTTCTTGCTTCTGCACTATCTATTTCTCTTATTGCAATAATTGATAAATAAGCAAAAAGTGAAAGAACTACTAAGACGAATATATCTTTTTCTTCTTGTTGAAAAACATTTCAAAAATCTCCTTATATTAAAAACACTTACTATATTGTCAAAAATCTATGATTAATGTATTACATAGTTACTATACTTTATACGTATGTAACTGTGATTTTAATCAAGAATAATTCTGTTTCTAATTTATTTTTTTCATTTCTATTATAACATATATTTCTTAAAAAAATTGGTTAAAATCTAGTAAAAAAATTAATTTTTTTATTATGAATTATATATAAATTTATATTGTGTATTTATGCTAGGTTATATTTTTTATATTTTTAAAAAAACTATCATTTTTTTAGTTATTTTTTAATATTGGTGCAAAAGTGGAGCAGAGAAAATTAATTTCTAAGGAGTATGATAACAGCATTTAAAAGATTCTATATACTGGATAAGGAAGCGACAGAAAAAAACGAAAAATAAGATTTTTATAAAAAAATAATTCTCTATATAGTGAAATTTAAAGTTTAAAAACACTAGGGGTATATAAGATATAGGCTAATGGTTTTGATTAAAAAAATACTGATAAATAATAAGGGGTTTTAGATTAAAATTGAAATCTATTATAGTTATTTGCTCCAGCTGGGAGACTAGACAAAAAAAGGACAATTAAAATTGTTGACTTTTGTTGACATAAATAACCTGCTATAACCTGCCTTTTTATTTTTTTATATAACTGAGCGGAAAGTTTCACCGAGTTAAATTATTAAAAAAACTTAAGAAAAATAATATTGCTATGTTATAATTTATCTAAGAGGTGATATAAATGACACATAGGCAAGAACTATTTATACAAGAGTACGTAAAAACTGGCAATGCTACTCATTCAGCCATATCTGCTGGATACAGTAAGAAAACAGCTTACAGCATAGGGCAAAGATTGTTGAAAAAAATGTTGAAGTTGAAAAGACTATTGATAAATTAAGTAAAAAAATATAGCTATTAATAATATTATGACAGCCAAAGAACGTCAGGAGTTTTTTTAACAAGCCTAATATTAAATAATGATGTCAAGGTATCCGATAAATTAAAAAGCAGTGGACTTATTAAATAAAATGACTGGTGAATACATTCAAAAAGGTTGAGGTAAATGGAAATGTAAAAACAGATGATCCATTTAAAAAAATTTAACTACAGAAGAACTAAAAAGAATCATTTTTTTGATAACTGATAAAAATTTTATTGCCATATTAAAAAAATTGTGAAGCTAATTTATAACCTTGAAAACTCCATTAATTCTATTATATAGGGCTATTTTATATTTTTTTGCATATAACTGGTATTATATGTAAAAAAATTATTTACCATTAAAAAGTTGAATAACATATTATTTTTATCGATAGTTTAAAAAAATGCTATTTTTTTATATTAATTTTTTTATATGATAAGAAAAAAAGCCTTTTTTTCATATTCAGAACATAGAACAGTATATATAAAATATATAATAAGATATAAAAAGATATAATAATATATTGACAAAATACAAAAAAATATAGTATAAGGTATATAGAAGACGATGATTGTATGACATCAATCAGGGTAATCAAAAAGAAATGTCAATCAAGAAGATATGCTCGTATAGTAGCGAGCAGGATAATCAAAAAAAATACTAGATAAGAAGATTTAAAAGTCCTATGTTTTTTTATTAGGGCTTTTTTTAATAGCTGGAGGTTAAGAAGTGAGATTTTTGTTTTTTTAACTGATGACTTTTTTTGAACTTTATAAGAATTGTGATGAAATAGAAAAGAAAAAAATAACAGACCTTATGCTACAGTGTGTTTATTAAAATATAATACTTTTTATTTTGCAATACCAATAAGGCATAACATAAAAACATCAGTATGCTATTTTTTTACAGATAAAGAAAAAAACACAAGGTTTAGATTTATCAAAAAAACATTGATAATTAAAGATTTAAAATTTATAGTACAGAATAGAACAGCTTTCATTTCTCAAGAAGAGTATAACCAGCTGATCCAAAAAGAAAAATTTTTATAATATCAAAACTTGAATCATATATAAAAAAATACAAAAAAAGCCTTAGAGCATCAGGAGATTAAGAAAAAAATTATTTATTGTGTTCAATGTCTTGTTTAAAGTATTTTTCATAATGAATTAAATATAATTAAATAATCTATGATAACTCCACCTAAAAAGGCACTCAATCATTGGGTGTCTTTTTTTCTATGTAAATAAAAAAATAGGTTCTTTTAGGATAAAAAAAGTTTAAGAGGGTCTAGCGAGTCCCAGCCATCACCCTAGATATGTTATAATTTAGTTCTCCAGCTGGAAGCCATCGCCACAAGTTGCGACGATATAAATAACTTTATTTTTTCTCCACGAGTGGGGAAATGTTGGAAGGTAAAAATATTGACCTTGAAAGAGTAAGAATAATCTAACCGATACAATAAAGGGGTCAGTTTTTTATATGGCAATAATGCCGACACCTAACAAAAATTAACACCTATACAATGAAAAAAATAAAATTGATAGGCTTTTAGCCAAGAGATTAAAAATTGAAATTAGTACCACTATCATAACCTAACAAAACTTAAGAAAAAAATACCCTCTAACAAATAGTTAGGGGGCTTTTATATTTATCCTGCTGAAGTTATTAAGCCCTTAATTATTTTTATTGCGAGTTTTGCAAGGACTTAAAAAGTAAGTAATATTCAAGGCTATGTTTGGTATAGGGTTTATTTTTTTAGATATCTTTCAACCAAGACTTTTAAACACCTTATTTTTCTTTATTATTCTCTATAATTTCAAGGAAACTTTTTAAAATCATTTATAAAATTAGATTCTAATAATTCTAATAATTTTGTTAATACATCATTTTTTTATGTTATAAATCTTATTATTGAAATCTATTCTAAAAAAATTTTTTTGTATCAAATCATTTGTTGGAGCAATTAAAAAAATTATTTTTTTCTTAAAATATTTAAAAATATTGTTATCTAAGTTAATTATATTTTTGTACTTTTTTTACTATTCACTAATAAATTATCTTTTTATACTTTCTAATAAATTCAATGTATCTTTTATTCTATTTTTGTATATTCTTATAGTGTTCTATCATTTTCATTTCATCAAAATTAAATTGAGCTTCAAATTCCTCAGTAAGCCCACTATTAACAGCAACATAATCATATAAGTTTACATCTTCTTCTAACTTATTAACTTTTTTTAGATATTGAATTAAAGGGAAACTTTTAATTCATATTCAATATTCTCAATATTTTCTATATCATTTAAATTATTATTAATTAAAATACCTAAATCAAGATTAAAACCATCTTCAATTTTTTTAAATTTTTTTATCTGTTGGATTAAATTCACTTTTTTAAATATTTTTCTTATAGTTGGTAATGGTATATCAGTTTTTAGTGCTAAATCTACTTGTGTTAGATTGTGTATTTTCATTAAAGTTCTTAAAAATTATTTCAATATTATTCATATTTATCCACTCCTAAAAAAATATTCATATATCATAATATATCATAAAAATAAAAATAAAAAAATAAAAAAATTTGACTAATAAAAAAACTAAAGCGATATATTAAGATATATCAGATATATAACAATATATCACTTTATAAAAAGGAGTTGATTAAATGAAGGTTAACTATAAAAAAAGTTAATAAGTTTAATAGGGGTAAATGCTGGAGTGTTAAAGACTTAGTAAATAAAGCTAATATACAAGCAAAAAGCCTATTATGACATTAAAAGCAGGAAAAGACACATTGAACATTAAAACAGTTAGTAAGATAGCCAAGGCTTTTAGATGTTGATGTTACAGAACTTTTAATATTAGATTAGAGCTAATACTCAAAAATGAGTAATAGTTTAATCGGCAATTTCAGCAGTTAAAAAAAAGGGTGTGATATACGATAAAAAGCTATTCAGACATTTCGGAGTATAAAAAAAGGGGGTTGATATACGATAAGAACTAACTAGACTTTTTGACTATAAAAAAAGGGAGTGTTATATGATAGATGATTTAAAAACTTGACGCTGAAGAAATTGAAAGACTTGAGAAATTTACTAATACCAATGAATGAAGAAACAGAAAAGGCTATTAATAATATTGTTGAAATCTTAAGCCAATTAAATATATCAGAAAAATTTATTAAAAAGAAATTAAAGTTAATATCTATGAAATAAGAAAAAAAGTAATTATATAGCTGGGAATATTTAAAGGGTTTAGAATTTGAAAATTGATTGAACTTTTAATTTAGACGATATAGAACTTGAAAGAGAAAAAAAGCAGTTAAATGAAAAAGATATGAATATTAAAAATATGGAGGATATTAATGAGTTTATTAAAAACAAGCTATTGAAATGGCTTTTAAATATGAGTGAAGGTATTAGCCAAAGTTATATACAAGATATACCATTAGAAGTTATATCAGATAAAATCAAGAAGTTTACCTATGTCCTTGCCTACTAAAAAGAGTTGAAAATGGTTTTAATATCAGTGATTCAGTTAGAAAAAGAACCTATGATTATAAATATAACTGTAGTAGATAATAGCAGTGATTATATGTTAAATAGGGATAAATTGATGAAGTTGCAGGAGTTAGGCGAGGAAGTTCAGTTTGTTTTTTTCTAATAGAGATACTTACGAACATATGATAATAGAGAACATAGAAGAAGTTGAAACGGATAAACAAAAAGTTTGGGTTTTACATATTTTCATAACTCTAAGACAGATACAAGTTGGAGAAATTAAAGAAAGTGATGTAAAAACAGATAATAAGAAAAGCTAAAACAAGTGGAGGGAAGAAAAAGCGTACAACGGCTAAAGTTAGTAAGCCGACTAATGCAGAAAAAAAGAAAAGTAAGTAATGTTTTAACAGGTGGTTTAATCGGTGATAAAACTTAATGAGTCACTATCTGGAATAAACAAAGGAATAACAGCAATAGGCAAAAGCACAGTTAAAAAGCAATAAAAAAATAAAGGTGGTGTTATATGGAGTTTTTTTAAGTAAGGAAAGTATAAATAGCAAGGAACTATTGAAACAAATAAATATATTTAGAGAAATGGAGTACCAAGAAAAAGAAACTAATAATACATTAACAGAAGCTACAAAAAGAAAAAGGGGGCATTATACAAAGTTAAAGCATAAAACATTATTAGAATTATAAGAAATGAATTTAATATTCAAAGTTAACGAGCAAAAATATTTTGCCCGTTGAAAAATAAAATTATACCTACATCAGTAAATGGGAATTTTGTTTGAAACATCTTACAAAGATGACAAGGGAGAGCTTAGACCTATGTTTATTTCTAACAATAGACCAAGCCAAACAAGTATTATTAAGAGAGTCTAGAATTGTTAGAAGTAAAAGTTATAGAATACTTGAATTCACTTGAAAAGAGAATTAGACAGCTTGAAAGAAAAAAAGGAATAACAGCAAGAAAAGGAGAAACAGAAGCTATAAAAAAATGTTATTGGAATATGGAGAAATACCAAAAGAAAAAGCATAATTTATATTATATGACATATTCAAAGTTGCCTTTTTGTTGCCTTAGGAATGAAAAAGAGTTGAAAGGGATAAGCTACCTGCTGATGACCTGGAACTAATAAAAGAACTTGAAAATATCATTGAAAAATACAATTTTAAAAAGGCATTGTTAAAAAAAGTTAGATGTTAAAGCTATTTATAAGGAATGTAAAAAGGCTTGTATAGATTCGCTGGTAGATATAGAACAAAAAAATTAATTAGTTAAAGGAGTGAAATGAATATGAAAGAAATTACACCGATGAAAGGCAATAAGATTAAAAATGTTTAGATTGCAGTTGTGGAAGTAGTGAAGAAGTTAAAAATTGTTTTGCTAAGAAAATGTCCATTATATCAATTTAGATTTGGGTATAAATTAGATGAAAACGGCAATAGAAGAAAAAAAGAGACCTTACAGATGAACAAAAGACAGGAAATGGCTGAAAGATTAAAAAAAGTTAGAGATAATAAAAAAATTTAACTTTAATTCAATAAATTATCATAAATAATTTTTTTAAAAAATGTTAGCTATATAATTAATCGTCTAAGTGATTCAATTTAAAAAAATACATTGATAAATTATCACAAGCAAACGATTAAAATTGAAATCATAAGGGTGTGATATATGAAAGAAGTTAGATAAAGAATAATAAATCTAAAAAAATTATAAAAGGAGTAAATGAATATGTATATAAAAGACCGTGAAAAGATTGAGAAACTATTAACTAATTTAGTTAATGAAATGATTGACCAAGAATTAATTGAAGCTAATAAAAAAAGAAGTAAAAAAAGCAATTTTAAAAAAATGCTAGAGAGTATGAAATAAGACAACTGCTTGAAAAGATTGAAGACGACTATAGTAATTATATAAGAAAAAAAGCTTTTTAAATGAGGTGGTAAATGATTAAAAAAATATTTATATTGATGGCTTTGTTTATGGCTCTATCATACGAAGCCACTAAGATATTTATAAAAAAAGATGATGTAATTATTAGTTTTAAAAAAATGAGAACCAGGAAGAAAACAAAGAGATATTAGAATTAATTGAAAAGCTTAGGAATAAAGGAAGTGATAGGAAATTATAGCATTACATTAAATTTTTGAACTTATGATACTAGAGATTCACCAGCAATATAAGTTTAAGATGTTAAGAAAATTAGGCAAAAGATGACATAGATAAGATATGGACTATAGCAATGGTTGACATAGATACTTTTAATGACTAGAGAGGTGGAAGCATGAACATTTTTTTATCAGGGGAACAATGGACGAAGTTATTGAGAAGCTAAAGGAATTAGCTGAAAAAGAAAAAGCATTTAAAAAAATTAATTGACCGCCAAGAAAAATTAATTCATTTTAACAATGCTTTTATAATTAATTATAAATTAAACAATGGCAAATGTAAAGATAAAATTTAACAAGTATACATTTTTGAACTATAAAAAAAGGAGATTTTACCGATGAATGAGTTAGAACAAAAGAAATTATTTATTATATTTTTGTTGAATTAGCTGAAAGAAAAGGACTAATAAAAAAATAAATTCAAGGAAGAAAAGGAAAAAAATTAAATAATTTATTGATGGAAACAGAAAAAAATATTAATGCCATTAGGACATAATAAAAATTTGTATACAGTTAGATAACTCTATAAATGAGATTATAGAAATAGCCAAAAAAACTTATATTTTGAATATGGAAAAAAATAGCAAATACTATTGAAGAAGATTATATTCTTGAATATGAAGCATTAAAGTAAATAGAGTTTTTTTAGAGTACATAAAAAAAGGGGTTGATATATGATAGAAGTTAAAAAAATAATAGGAAACTAGGAACATTTAAAATGAACTTTTTATATATAGAGGGGTAGTTAATAAAGTTTTTTTATAAATGGTATTTTATACCGTTACCCCTTTATTTTTTATTAGGAAAATGCCAGAAATGAAAGTTGATACATGGAGTTGATACATGGACAAAAAAAGAAATTAAATGACTTTTTAAAAAGAAATAGGACTAGAAAAAAAGAGGAGATAGAGAGTAACAAAGATAAGATAGATAATTTTTGTAAATGAAGTTAATACAAAGGTTAATGTAAACTCTTATTACATTGCCAAAATGTTGGTTGAAGAAAAATAACTTTATTAAGCTAGACAATTTAATTTATAGGTATAACGATAGATGTTATCAATGCCTAACTAATACAGAAATTGAAAAATTTAATTCACCAAGTTAATAAAAAAATTTGAACGAGAAACAAAGAAAAAGAAATATTAAAAAAAGGTTTATTTTTGAGACACCTAAAAAAAGAAAAAAAGACCTTGAATTTATTTCAGTAAAAAAATGGTTTAATTAATATAGCTGATGACAATATAACATTATACGAGCATACACCTAATATTGTTACAACCTTCTATATTGATTATAAATATAATCCAAATGCCGATTATTCTGATATTGTTAGATATATGTTAGAGCTTGTTGGCGGAGATGATACACAACTAAAAAAATATTATTGGAGTTTTTTTAGGATATTGTTTATATCCTGATTGTTTTTTTAAGAAAAGCACTAGTAATAAAAGGCGACCATAGAAATGGTAAAAAGTAAATTTTTTTAGAAGTATTAAAAACACTTTTTTTGGTACTGATAATTGTTGTAATTTAGATATTCAAAATATAGTTTCAAGATTTGACGCATTTAACATTGTGAATAAATCTGTAAATTTAGGCGATGATATAAGTAATCAATATATAGCTGATGACAGCAAGTTTAAAAAGGTTATAGCTGGTAATGATATTTTGTTAGAGTCAAAAGGAAAAGACGCCTTTACATATAAGCCGTATGCAAAACATATATTTAGTTGTAATACAATGCCTAGGTTTGATGATAAGACAGGAGCTATAAAAGATAGATTAATATTTGTAATTTTTTTCCTACAGTTTACAGTATAGAAAATGGAAATTTAAAGCCTAATATAGTTAAAGAAATGACATCAAATGAAAAACATGGAGGCGTTACTGATTTTAGCATTAAAGAGCTTAAAAAGATATACTAAAAAAATAATAATTTTTACTTACTCTCATAAATCTGAAAGTTGCTTGAATGAGTTTGACAAGGATAATAATCCTATATTGTATTTTTATTGAAGAAATACAAGATAATTCATGGCTAAACGAAAAAAAGCTTTTTAATAATATGCCAGTAGCTGAAGCATACGAAAGATATATTAAATTTTGCCAAAGTAATGGGTATAAGCCACTTACTAAGATAAATTTCAGTAAATCTATAAAAAGCAAGTATTAAAAAAACATTGATACTAAAAACAATAAAAAAAATAACGGTAAAAAGTATTAAAGTTTTTTTAAAATCTTAGAGCAGGAAACAAAAGAATAATTTTTTAAAAAAAGTAGTAACCATTTTATAAAAAAAGTGGTAACCTTCCACTAATAAAAAAATAAAAAAACAAAAAAAATAAATAGTTTACAGTGTTGAAAAATTTGAAAGATTAAAAAAAGTTTTTAAAAAAAGCGGTAAACTGTTTCTATTATAGATTTTATTGATATTATAAGAAGTAATTTTTTTATAAGGTTACCAGAAGTTACCAATTTTAAAAAAAGTAGTAACCTAATCAATAATAGGTATAATCTATATTTGAATAGCACAAGTTACTGGTTACCAGTTTTAACCTATTTATCTATATATAGTTAGTTAATAAATAATAATATATATATAAAAGAATTTAAAAAAAGCGGTAACCGGTAACCTTTCAATTGAAAGTACGATAATTTCTAAATTAGATAAGGTTACCAATTTTTTTAAAGTAGTAACCTAATCAAAAAAATCTTTTCAAAAAAATATTGGTATTAAAAATTTTTTTAGAGGTTACCAGTTTTTTTAAGAAAAAAAGACTTTTTTAGAAAAAGTATTAAAAAAATATAGTATAAATTTTTAATAAAAAAATAGATTGAACTTTAGAAATTAAGGAGGTTATAAAAAAATATGAAAATTGAAGTAACTGAAAAAAATTAAAAAAATGAAAACAAGCAATTTTATTATATTTATAAAAGGGTACTGAGTTTTCAGAGGACTTAAAAAAAGGATATTATAAAAAGATTAGTTAAATTAGTTAACATTGCATTTAAAGAAGGGTATGTTCAAGGTGGTAATCATATAATCAATAAGTTGAAGGAACAAAAAGGAAGGAGTTAAGAATGAAAAATAAAAAAATTAATAAAAAAACTTATGATTCAGATGACTACAAAGGTAAAAACAGATTTATTGCTTGAAAATATTTGTTTTGAACTTTTAAATGATAATAGATTTAATTTCATGGATAGATTGGAATTTACATTCGGGTATATGCTAACAATTATGGAATACATAACAAAAAAATAATTATAATCCACCTTTTTGATTTTTTTATTTATTGGATAATGACAGGGATAAGCTAGAAATATTTATTGAACAATACAAGTTTATTAAATATCTATTAAGTGGAACAAAAGGAAGTTATGAAAGTTATTTAGACCAGCTAGAACAATATGAAGTATTTAGCAAAAGATAAGGCTATAATGACATTAATAGATTATAAATTAGCAAGGTTTGGTAATGAGATTTTTTTAAAGAGATGGGTATTGAAATAGTAGATAGAATAGACAAAAGGTTTTATAGTTAAAGATAATAGCAAGTATATAAATTAAGCCTCTATCATATCAAAGGAGTTGATTAAATGAGAATGTTAAATGTTGACGATGTAAAGAATTTATTAAAAGTTAGTAAGCCAAAGGCATATGAAATAATAAGAACATTGAATGCTGAATTAAAAAGACAAAGGTTATTTGACTGTACAAGGTAAGATTAGAGAAGACTACTTATTTGAAAGAATGGGAGTTTAATTATGTCTGCTGAAAAAGGAAAAAAATTAAAAAGGTGAGTACACTGGAAGGTGGAACGCTAGATTCACTATAACACTCGTAAATAATGAAAAAAAGAGAATATTTAAAAGAGGTTTTAAGAGTAAAAAGAAGCTTTAGAGTATGAGAGAGAAACAATTTTAAACAATTCAAAAAGGTGTAACTATCCCCTTTAAAAATGCAATTAATCAATTTTTAGAATTTAAAAAAAGCCTAGAATAAAAAGAGTAGTTACCGAGTCCTAGAAATGACACTTAAAAAGCATAACATATTTTGATAATCTTTTAATCAGTGAAATAACACCTATTCAAGTAAGTACATTTCAAAATGAATTGATAAAGACATATAAGCCAAGGACAATAAAAAAATATAAATTCATATATTAAAAATGTTATTTACCTGGTGTGTTAAATATAAAGGGTTAGCAACTAATCCATTTAATATGGTTGATAGGTTGAAACTAGAAACAGATAAAAAGAATAGATGTTATAACAATAGCTGAATTTAATCAAATAATAGAAAAAAATTAAAAATGATGATATGAAACTAATATTTAAGTTATTATTTTTGGACTGGGCTAAGATTAGGAGAAGCTAGAGCATTAAAGATTGATGACATAGATTTTTAATAATAAGACCATTTCAGTAACAAAGACCTATACACATTTAAAGGGGAAAGATGTAATTACTACACCTAAGACAAAAAAAGCAGTATAAGAATAATAAAGATTGATGATATATTAGCTCAGGATATAAAAAGACTATTTAAACAAGGCTAGATATATCTTAGATGATAACTTTATTTTTTTAGGTATAATAAATCATACTATTTAGCAATATTTAAAGATATTACATTAAAAGTATTAGGAAAAAGTTTAAGAATACATGACCTAAGACATAGCCATGCAAGTTTTTTTAATTAATAATGGTGTTGATGTCCTGCTAATATCCAAAAAGATTAGGACATACCAATACAACTATGACTTTAAATACTTATAGCCATCTATACCCAGATAGAGAGAGTGAAGCTATAGACCTAATAAATAAGATAAAAAAAGACTAAGGGAGCTAAAAAGCCCCCTTTTTTTCTTATTATGATAAAAAAATATAAGTGGTGCAATGTGGGAGCAATTAAAAAGATTTATTCTATTTTTTTATTATATATCAATTAGTTTTTAAATATCGTATGGTAAAAAAATTAATATTTATGATATTATTTTTTTGGGTGATGGAGATGAATAAAATATTAATAATTGAAGATGATAAAAAAATATACAAAGATTATTATCGTTAGAATTAAAACACAAGGGCTATATGGTAAGTTCAGCTTATGATGGAGAAGAAGGACTAGAATTATTTAAAAAAAGAATTCTTATGATGTTGTTTTTTATTGGATTTAATGTTACCTAAAAAAATCTGGAAAAAGAACTATGTCAAGAATTTAGAAAATTAACAGATACTCCTATTATAATTACAACAGCTAAAGACAATGTTTTAGATAAGGTTGAACTTTTTAGATTTAGGTGCTAATGATTATATCTGTAAACCTTTTTGCTATAGAAGAATTGTTGGCTAGAATAAGGGTTGTAACAAGAAATAGAGAAAAATTCTAGTGATAAACAAATATATTTTTGAAAATGAAATAAAATTAGATTTAACAACTAAAAAAAGTATTTATCAATCAAAAAGAAATAAGTCTTACAAAAAAACTGAATTTTTAATTTTTAGAATATTTTATGAAAAATAGAGCAATCTCTTGTTCAAGAGAGAAAAATTCTAACTGGAGTTTGGGGCTATGATTTTGATGGTGAAGAAAAAAATAGTAGATGTATATATCAATTCACTTAGAAAAAAAGATGGATATAGAAAGTAAATACATACATACTATTCGTGGTTTTGGTTATATATTTCAATATAAAGAGGATTAAAAATGAAAAAGATATCTAAGGAATTATTAAAAACATACTATTGGGTTATATTTTTTTGTTTGCAGTATTCTCTGTTTTTTTATCATAATAAACTTTTTCGATTTATCTTTGGAAAGAAAAATGAAAATGATATAAAAACTTGTAGAAGAATATATAGAGTATGAAATGACCGCTTTAGATGAAAGAACAGATGTATCTTCTAAGCCAAAAAGAAGAAATTTTTAATGAAAATAGTAGAAGAAGCCCCCAAACTTCGGGATGTGTACTTAGAAATATTCTATAATGATAAAAAAAATATGCTAAAAGCACCATACTTACCAGATAGGAGACATAACTTTTTAGACTATTATTCGGTCACAAAAAAATTTATCAACCTGATAATTTTAATGAAGTGAAAGTTAATATAACAAGGAGAAATGTCAGAGATAGAAAAACTTATTATAAATGCCTTTGCTAGTTTTTGCATTCTTTTTACTTTTTCTGTCTATTTATAATTATTAAAATTCAAAAGAAATTTTTTTGATAAATTTAAAAAAATTCAATAGACAATTTAAAAAATTTTTACTCAAGATTATGATTTTAATTCTAAAAATTAAAATTCACAATGAAGAAAACTTTATTGAGTTTAGTATTTTACAAAAATCTTTTTAAGAATATGTTGTCAAGACTTGAAGAACAATCTCAATCACAAAGTAATTTTTGTGAATAATGCTTCTCATGAATTGAAAACTCCGATCTTTGTTTTAAAAGGTTATGTGGATATGCTTAATGACTGGGGAAAAAAATGATAAGGAAGTTCTTGATGAAAGCTTGATTATTTTAAAAAGAAATACAAAAATATGCAGGACTTAACTGAAAAACTTTTTATTTCTTGCTAAAAGTAAAAAAATTTAGTTGTAGAAAAAATCTGTAAATTTAGATACTATTTTAAAAAGAGACAATAGATAATTTAAATTTTTGCATATCCTGATCAGCTTATAAATTACAGTTCTTCTGAAATTTTTTTATAGATTCAGACGAAGCTCTTTTTAAGACTACTATTTAAGAATTTAATTGAGAATGCAATAAAATATGGAAATAATAGTCCAGTAAATGTTATATTAGAAAAAAAGGAAGGAAAAATTAAAGTTATAATACAGGATTTTTGGACTAGGAATATCAAAAGAAGCCCTACCACATATTTTTTTGAAAGATTCTACAGAGAAGATGAAGCTAGAAATAGAGAAATCAAAAGTTATGGTCTAGGACTTTCTATTGTAAATGAAATAATTTCTTTTATTAGGTATTGATATTCAAGTTGATAGTGAACTTGGAAAGGGAACAAAAGATTACATTAGAGATGTAACTATTTTTTTCATAATTTTTTTGTTACCATTTCTTTTAATTCAGGTACAACTTCTTTTTTTCAAAACCAAGGGTTTTTTTCTTTAACCATCTAATATTTAAAGGTGAAGGGTGAACTATAGGAAAAAAATTTAGGGAGATATTCTTTATAAGAATGAACAGTCTCTGTTAAATTTTCTTTAGTTCGCCCTTTTAAATAAAAATTCTTGTGCATATTTCCCAATTAATATAAATAATTCAACATCAGGAAGTAATTCTAAAAATCTTATTGTGCCACTTTTTCACCAAAAATCTTTTTCTTGGTGGGAGATCTCCACTCTTTCCTTTACCAGGGTAATAAAAATCCATAGGAATAATAGCAAGTAAATTAGAACTATAGAAAGTTTTTTTCATCTATGCCAGTCCAAAGTCTTAATTTATCTCCACTTTTTATCTTTCCAATACATTTTATTTTTCTTGAGCTTTTTAAACCAGGAGCTTGTCCCTACAATTACTATCCTTGCTTCCTTAGGAGCTGAAAAAGAGGATCGATACCTTGTTCAGTATATTTTTTTATTTTTCCTCATCATTTTTTTATATCTTCAATTAATTTTTTTCTAATTTTTTTCATCTCTAGTCATATTATCACCTATTTATATAAGATATCTATTTATGATTCATTTTTATTATATCACTTTTTAAAGGTGAAAGTAAAAAAAGACATTATAATTTTTTTATTTTTTTGAATTATAAATGTAAAAATTGTTCTTTTTTTAAACAAATAAAATTAAAAAAATTATAAAATTTTTCATAAATTTGTTGACATATATATAAGTGTGTGTTAATATGAGTTGGTATGTAGAAATCAAATATTTTGAATAATTGATTTCAGAAAAAAACTAAATATTAGAGGAAAAACAGGAGGAAGTCATGAAAAAGATCTTATCTTTAATTTTTTTATCACTTTTCACTTTACTTTTTAGTTGCTTGTGGTGGAAAAAAAGAAGAAGCTACTAAAGAAGGAGGAGAAGCTAAAAAGAAGCAAGAGTTATTAAAGTTACTACAAAAATTCGTTGATGATGAACAAACTGCTAAATCATTAGTTAAAGTTGTTGAAGCTATCAATGCAAGAAGTAATGGAAGCTTAGAATTACAATTATTCACAAGTGGAACTTTACCTATAGGTAAAAGATGGTATGGAACAAGTTGCAAATGGTTCAGATTGGATATTAGTTGATGGAGTTAACTTCTAGGAGACTATATTCCAGATTATAATGCTGTAACTGGATCCTATGTTATATCAAAGTTTTGATGAATATTTAAGAATGGTAAGAACTCCATTAGTTCAAGACTTAAATGCTCAAGCACTTGAAAAAAAGGAATTAAAGTTCTATCTTTAGATTGGGTATTTGGATTCAGAAATATTGAAGCTAAAAACCTATAAAAAAACTCCAGAAGATATGAAAGGATTAAAATTAAGAGTTCCTACTAGCCAATTATATACTTATACTATAGAAGCTATGGGAGGAAACCCAGTAGCAATGCCTTATCCAGATACTTATGCTGCTTTACAACAAGGTGTTATAGATGGACTTGAAGGATCTATCTTAAGTTACTATGGAACAAAACAATATGAAAACGTTAAAGAATACTCTTTAACTCGTCACTTATTAGGAGTATCTGCAGTATGTATTTCAAAGAAATGTTGGGATAGTTTAACTGATGAAGAAAGAACTATAATCCAAGAAGAATTTGATAAAGGTGCTCAAGATAACCTAACTGAAACTCAAAGATTAGAAGAAGAACAAGCTCAAGCATTAAAAGATAATGGAGTTACTTTCCATGAAGTTGATGCTGAAGCATTCAATAAAGCTGTTGCACCAGTTTATGAAAAATTCCCTAAATGGACTCCTGGAATTTACAATAAGATTATGGAAAATCTTACTCAAATCAGAGAAGACATTAAGAATGGAAAATAGTTATTTATTAAATTTTTATTTATAGGAATGTAATAGAGGCTGCTGCATTTAATTTTGCAACAGCCTGTTTTACACCCTAAAAAGAGGCTTAGAATGAAAGATTTTTTTGAAAAAAATTTGAATTATATGTAGGAAGTGTATTCATTTCTATAACAACTGTTGTTGTTATCATGAACGTTTTTCACTAGATACTTTTTTAAAGTTTACTTATTTCTGGACAGAAGAAATTGCAGTTGGTTGCTTCGTATGGACTATATTTTTTTAGGAACTGCTGCTGCATATAGAGAAAAAAAGGACTAATAGGAGTTGAAGCTATTGTTGTTCTTTTACCTGAAAAAAATTAGAAATATTGTAGAATTTTTAACTTATATTTTACTTACTGTTTTAAGTGGACTTATGTGTTTATTTAGTTTAACTTACGTAATGTCTCTCATCAAAAATAACTGCAGCTTTAGAACTTTCTTATGGTTATATTAATATTTCTATTGTAATAAGTTTTTGCATTGATGACTTTATATTCAATAATTTTTACAATAGAAAGTTTTAAAAAAAGCATTTTTTTAAGTAAAGGTAACTAGTAAGGGAGGAAAAAAATGGAAGCTTTATATCCAGTTATTGTATTATTCGTATTATTCTTTTTTTGAATATCCCAATAGCTTTTTGCTCTTATGGGATCGGCATTATTTTATTTTATATTCTTAAACACAACTATGTCTATGGACATGGTTATACAACAATTTGTTACATCTGTTGAATCATTTCCATATTTGGCAGTACCATTCTTCATAATGGTTGGATCTGTAATGAACTATTCAGGTATAAGTGAAGAACTTATGAACATGGCTGAAGTTCTAGCTGGACATATGAAAGGTGGACTTGCTCAAGTAAACTGTCTATTAAGTGCTATGATGGGAGGAATTTCTGGTTCTGCCAATGCAGATGCTGCTATGGAATCAAAAATTCTAGTTCCTGAAATGATTAAGAAAGGTTTCTCAAAAGAATTCTCAGCAGCTGTTACAGCAGCTTCATCTGCTGTTAGCCCTGTTATTCCACCAGGAACTAACTTAATTCTTTATGCGTTAATTGCCAATGTTCCTGTAGGTGACATGTTCTTGGCAGGATATACTCCAGGAATCTTAATGACTCTATCTATGATGATAACAGTATATATAATCTCTAAAAAAAGAGGATATAACCCATCAAGAGAAAGAATGGCAAGACCTAGTGAAATTTTAAGACAAGCTATAAAATCAATTTGGGCTTTGGCTATACCTTTCGGGATTATTATGGGAATGAGAATAGGTATCTTCACTCCAACAGAAGCTGGAGGAGTTGCAGTATTTTTCTGTTTCTTAGTTGGTTTCTTTGTATATAAGAAATTAAAACTTCATCATATTCCTGTAATACTTATGGAAACAGTAAAAAGTACAGGAGCAGTTATGATAATAATTGCCTCTGCTAAAGTTTTTTGGATACTATATGACTTTAGAAAGAATTCCACAATTTATAACAAATTCTTTAATGGACTTTACTGATAATAAATTTGTGTTATTAATGGTAATAAACTTACTTCTTCTATTTGTTGGAATGTTTATAGAAGGAGGAGCTGCACTAGTTATACTTGCTCCACTTTTTAGTTCCTGCAGTTAAAGCTTTAGGTGTAAATCCATTACACTTTGGAGTAATATTTATAGTTAACATAATGATAGGAGGATTAACTCCACCATTTGGTTCTATGATGTTTACTGTATGTTCTATTGTAGGAGTACGGCTAGAGGGATTTATAAAAAGAAGTATGTACCATTTATAGTTGCACTTTTAGTTGTTCTATTTGTAGTAACATACTCAGAATCTATAGCATTATTTATACCAAATCTATTTTTTTAAAATAAAAAAATAAGAAGGGGCTATTGCAATTAATAAAAGTAAAAATAGTTCGTTACTGAGTAGATTTTCTTAACGATAAAAATCAAGAATTCGCTGTAAATTCGACATCTGTAAGAAGCTCTAAATGAACAAGTTCATTAAAAGCTTTCTAAGATCGCTAACAGGTTAGCTCAAACATGTCGACATTTACTCGGCTCATTCTGTTTGATTTTTCATCTAAAATCTACATTCGTAACTCACTTATTTTTTTACTTTTAACTTAAGGTTTGCAGTAGTCTTTTTGTATACTGGAGGATATATGAAGGACTTAAAAAGATATAAAAATGTTATTTGCTAGATATGGATGGAACTATCTATTTAGGAAATGAATTAATAGATGGAGCAAAAAGAATTTTTTTAGAAAAAAATTAAAAAGAAAAAAATATAAGATATATTTTTTTAACAAATAATTCATCAAAAAAATAAAGATAAGTATGTTGAAAAAAATTAAATAAATTAGGAATAGAAGCTCATAGAGAAGATGTTTTTTTAGTTCAGGTGAAGCAACTACTATATATCTATCTAAAAAAAGAAAAAAAGGAGCAAAAAGTATTTTTTTACTAGGAACTAAAGACTTAGAAGATGAGTTTGAAAAGGCTGGTTTTGAATTAGTAAAAGAAAGAAAGAAAGATATAGATTTTTGTTGTTTTAGGGTTTTGATACTACTCTAACTTATGAAAAAAATTATGGATAGCTTGTGAATATATAGCAAATGGAGTTGAATATATAGCAACTCACCCTGATTTCAATTGTCCTTTAGAAAATGGAAAAATTTATGCCTGATGCTGGAGCAATGATACTTTTATAAAAGCATCAACTGGAAAAGAACCAACAGTTATAGGAAAACCTAATAGACATATAATAGATGCAATTATAGAAAAAAATATGATTTAAAGAAATCTGAACTTGCAATGGTTGGAGATAGATTATATACAGATATTAGGACAGGAATAGATAATGGATTGACTTCTATCTTAGTTATGAGTGGTGAAACAGATAAAAAAATGTTAGAAGAAACAATTTTTCGTACCTGATTTTTGTTTTTGAATCTGTTAAAGAAATAAAAAGAAACTATAGAATAAATTTGAAAAAAATATACTATAATGTATAGACATATCAAATTTTTAAAAATAGTTAGGAGGAAAAATTATGGAATTATTAAAACTTATGAGTGATAGATATGCTTGTAGAAGATATTCAGAAGAAAAATATTAAAGAGGAAGATTTAAATAAAAATTTTTAGAGGCTGGAAGAGTTGCTCCAACTGCTCATAATGAACAACCACAAAGAATATATGTTGTAAAAAAAGTGAAGAAGGGAAAGCAAAATTAATGAAAGATTTTAAATTTGACTTTTAAAAGCTCCTTGTTATTTAGTTTGTGGTTATAATGAAGAGGAAGCTTGGAAAAAAATCCATTAGATAATAATAAAGATAGTGGAGAAGTTGATATTTCTATTGTTATGACACATATGATGTTAATGGCAGAGGAACTTGGATTAGGAACTTGTTGGATAGGTTTTTTTGATCCACTAGCTGTAAAAAAAAGAATTTGGAAATTTCTGAAAATGTTAAAGTTGTTGCAGTTCTTAGCTTAGGATATCATAGAGAAGATGATAGACCATCTAAATTACATACTATTCGTAGAAGTAATGAAGAATTAGTTAAATTTTTTTATAAAATTATAAGGCTGTTGCACTTTAATAAGTGTACTGACCCCCAAAAAAAGTTGGACAAATTAATTTAACTTACTAATAAGGATTGACTTCTGTAAGAAGCAGGAGTTAATCCTTTTTAATTTTTTTCCTTTATTCTTTTGTTGTTGTAATAATATATATAATCTTCTATTGCTTCTTTTCAATTCTTCTAATGTCTTGTACTTTTTCTTCTTGTTCATAAAAACATTTCTGTTTTTTTAACAACCCAAAGAAACTTTCCATTAATCCATTATCTAAACTATTTCCTTTTTCTTGACATGCTTTTGAGTTATCTTTTTCTTTTTTTCAATCTTTCTTGATATGAAGAATGTTGATACTGCCATCCTTGGTCACTATGAAATATCAAATTTTTCATAACTTTCATTTTTCTTTAAATGCTAAATTTAACATATGATTTATCTGCTCCAAGTTAGCACTGCGCGAAATATCATATGAAACTATATATCTTCCATAAGCATCTAATATTGGAGATAAGTATAACTTTTCTCCTCTTAAATTAAATTCTGTTACATCTGTAAACCATTTTTTTGATTTGGAGCTGTTGCTTCAAAAATTTCTTTTAATATGGTTATCCGCTATCTTTCCTATGCGACCTTTGTATGAAGAATATTTTTCTTTTTACGGATAATACTTTTGTAAATTAAATTTCTTCATAATTCTTTGTACTTTTTATGATTAACATTTAAACCTTGATTTTTTTAATTCCAATGTTACTCTGCGATAACCATATCTTCCTTTATTCGCATAGTAAATTTCTTTGATTTTTCAATAATATCTTTATTCTTCTCATCAATATCTTTTTTTACCAATATAGTAATAATATACTGATCTTGATATTCCAGCAATCTTTAATAGCATTTTTGAAAGGATATTTAGCTCTAAGTTCAGCTATTATTTTTTTACTTTTTCTTCTCTTTTAGCTTCCTTTCTTGAACTAGAGCTTTCAATTTTTTTAAATATTCATTCTCAGCCTTAAGATACAAATTTTTCTTCTTCTAATTGCTTAATTTTTATCTTGTTCAGGTAATACTTTATCATTTTTCTTAAGTTTAGTCATAGATTTAGGTTTCCTTCCTTTTTTTCTTTTTCTACAACATTATACCCATTTTTTTAAATTTTTGAAAGCCAATTATCTAAAAATACCAGAAGATGTCAATCCAATATCAATAGCAACAGAATTAATAGATTCATGATCAATTAAAATTCTATTAATTGTTTGTAATTTAAAAATCTTTAGAATATACTCTATTTTTTTATCTTTTCTTAAAATATCATATCCATGTTTTTTTCAATTAAAAGCAATTAAATATTTAATATTAGATTCCTGAACATCAAAAGCTTTTAGCTAAAGAAGGAATAGTTTCCCCTTTTTTCTCCTTTCAAATATTTCAATTTTATTTTCTCTTGTTAATTTACTCACAAAAACTGCACCCCAATCTTATGTCCAAGATTATGGGTGCAGTACAAAAGCGACAGCTTTTTTTCTTTTTATATGATAAAACTAAATGATAATAAAAAAACTGCATCTGAATGAGTGCAGTTTAGATTTCATCTCTTTAAAGTTCAGGATCATCTACTCGGGTTTTTATAAATCATAGAGAATGTTCCTAAAAACTGTAATCAAAAAAATAGTTTCATGAAAATAGAATCAAAGTAATAAATAATAAACCATGAGATAGGAGTAAAAAAAGACATATAAGGAATAGAAGACCTAATAGCAATATTGTTGCTAGAGAGAAGCAAATAAATTAATTAAAAATTTTTTTCACTATATTATTCTCCTTGAATTAAATTTTATATTTAAAAAAACTTTATGAAATTTTAATAAAACATATGGTGCACTCAACAGGAATTGAACCCGTAACCCCTGATCCGAAGTCAGATGCTCTATCCAATTGAGCTATGAGTGCTTTTTAAACTAAGATTAACATATTTTTTTATCTATATGTCAAATTTTACTTAATAAAAATTAACTTTAATTTAATTTTTAAAATCTTACAAAATAGACTTAAATAATATACTTCAAATAATATATTGACAATTTAAAATAAAAAAAGTATTATATCTCTTATAGGCATAAAAAAACAATAGAAGTGAACTTTTTTTATACCGTAAGGAGGAGAATTATGAAATTTTATGTGGATTTAAATTCAGACATTGGTGAAGGTTATGGAGCTTACAAACTAGGAATGGATGAAGAAATTATGAAATGTGTTACTAGTGTAAACTGTGCTTGTGCTTGGCATGCAGGTGATCCATTAATAATGGACAAGACTATAAAAAAATTGCCAAAGAAAAATAATGTAGCAGTTGGAGCTCACCCAGGATTCCCCGATCTTTTAGGTTTTGGTAGAAGGAAAATGGTTATAAGCCCTGAAGAAGCTAGAGCATATATGCTATATCAATTAGGTGCTTTAGATGCTTTTGCAAAAGCAAATGGTGTAAAACTTCAACATATGAAGTTGCATGGAGCTTTCTACAATATGGCAGCTGTTGAAAAGAATTTAGCAGATGCTGTTTTTAGATGGTATAGAAGAATTTAACAAAGATATAATAGTTATGACTTTAAGTGGAAGCTATATGGCAAAAGAGGCTAAAAGAAGAGGTTTAAAAGTTGCAGAAGAAGTTTTTGCAGACAGAGGATATAATGCAGATGGAACTTTAGTTAATAGAACTCTTCCAGGAGCGTTTGTAAAGGATCCCGATGAAGCCATTGCCAGAGTTATAAAAATGGTAAAAACTAAAAAAGTTACAGCTGTAAATGGAGAAGAAATCGATATAGCTGCTGACTCTATCTGTGTACATGGAGATAATCCAAAAGCTATTGAATTTGTTGAAAGAATAAGAAAAGCTTTTAATTGAAAAACGGCATAGAAGTAAAAATCATTACATGAGTTTATATAATAAAATGAGGTGTTAAAATGGAGAAAAATAATTTATCGGTTCTTTTAGGAGCAGCATTTTTTTAATGGCAACATCGGCAATAGGTCCTGGGTTTATGACTCAAACAGCGGTATTTACAAAGGATATGGGAGCAACATTTGCCTTTGTAATATTGGTTTCAGTTATAATGTCATTCGTGGCACAATTAAATGTGTGGAGAGTTCTTGCAGTTTCTAAAATGAGAGGACAAGATATTGCAAATAGTGTTTTACCTGGACTTGGATATTTTTATAACATTTTTTTAGTTTGTCTTGGTGGTTTGGCTTTCAATATAGGAAATGTTGGAGGAGCTGCGTTAGGTTTTCAAGTTTTATTTGATTTAGATTTAAAAAAATAGCTGCACTTGTAAGTGGAGCTTTGGGAGTAATTATATTTTTCTTTTTAAATCTGCCTCAAAACTAATGGATAAATTAACTCAACTATTAGGTGCAATGATGATTTTTACTTATAGGTTATGTTGCATTTTTCAACTAACCCACCTGTTGGAACAGCTGTAAAAGAAACTTTTGTTCCTAGTTCTATAAATTTAATGGCTATAATCACTTTAATTGGTGGAACTGTTGGAGGATATATTATGTTCTCTGGTGGACATAGACTTATAGATGCAGGAATAGTTGGTGAAGAAAAATTTACCACAAGTTAATAAATCAGCAATATTAGGAATGAGTGTTGCTACAATAGTAAGAATATTCTTATTCCTTGCTGTTTTAGGAGTTGTATCTCTTGGAAATCAACTTGATGCTGGAAACCCAGCAGCAGATGCTTTTAAAATTGCAGCAGGAACTGTTGGATATAAGATATTTGGATTAGTATTCTTAGCTGCAGCTTTAACTTCAATTGTAGGTGCGGCATATACAAGTGTTTCTTTCTTAAAGACATTATTTAAAGTTGTTAAAGATAATGAAAATTTCTTTATAATTGGTTTCATTGTTGTATCTACTTTAATACTTATATTCTTAGGTAAACCAGTAAAAATTACTTGTTCTTGCAGGTTCATTAAATGGACTTATCCTACCTATTACTCTAGCAATTACTTTAATAGCTAGTAAAAAAAGAAGGAATTGTTGGAAAATATAAACATTCAAATATTTTATTCTATTTAGGTTGGATAGTTGTTCTTGTAACAGCATATATAGGAGTAAAATCTCTAGCAAAATTAGCAGAACTATTTGCTTAATGGAGGTATAAAAATGGAAAATTCAGTAAGATTTTTTTATTTTCTGGAGATTCAGCTTTTAGTTATAGAGTTTGGAAATGAAATCTCTGTTGATATTAATAAAAAAATTAGAAAAAAATGATGGATGATATCAAAAAAAGAAAATATAGATGGAATAGTTGAACTTGTTCCAACATATTGTTCTTTACTTATTAATTATGATGTTTTTGAAAAATTGATTACAATACTTTTAGTTGAAAAAGTTAAAAACTTTCTTAAATAACGATCTTGAAAACAGCTGAAGGAGAAGAAGTTACTCTAGTAGAAATTCCCTACTTTATACAATGATGAAGTTGGAACTGATTTATCTTATGTAGCAGAACATAATAAACTTTCTAAAGAAGAAGTTATTAAAATTCATACAGGTACAGACTATCTAGTTTACATGCTTGGATTTATGCCAGGATTCACTTACTTAGGAGGTATGTCAGAAAAAAATTGCAACTCCTAGATTAGAAAGTCCAAGACTACAAATTTATCCAGGTTCTGTTGGGATAGCAGGGAAAACAAACAGGTATGTATCCTTCAATGTCTCCTGGTGGTTGGAGAATTATTGGAAGAACTCCTTTAAAATTATATAATCCAGACAGTGATACCCCTGTATATATCAGTTCAGGTGACTATGTAAGATATGTTTCTATTTCAGAAGAAGAATACAATGATATTTTTGAAAAAAAGTAGAAAATAATGAATATAAATTAAATATTCGTAAAATTAAGAGAGGTGAGCTAAATGCCTAGTATAAAAGTTCACAAACCTGGATTATGTACAACTATTCAAGATATTGGAAGAATAGGATATCAACAATTTGGTATTCCTGTATCTGGAGTTATGGATGAATTTGCTTTTACAGTAGCTAACTATCTTGTTGAAAGTGATAAAAAAATAATGCAGTCTTAGAAATTCCTTTTTATGAGATTCTACATTGGAGTTTGATTTTGATGTGACAATAGCCATAACAGGTGGAGAAATTCAAGCTAAAAATAAATAATCAAGATGTTAAAATGTGGGAATCTATAAATGTAAAAAGGAGATAATCTTTCTTTTGGAAATTTAAAATCAGGAATGAGAGCTTATTTAGCTTTCTCAGCAGAAATAGATGTTCCTGTTGTTATGGGAAGTAAATCTACTCTTTTTAAAAATCTAAATTAGGAGGTTTTGAAGGTAGACAACTAAAGATGGGAGATATTATTAACTTTAAAAATGTTAAAGTTTTTATCTAAGAAAAAAATACTTTAGATAAAAAAATATATTCCTACATATAGTCATAATCAAAAATATCAGAATAGTTTTAGGAGCTCAAGATGATTATTTTTGAAGAAAAATTCTATAAAAACTATGCTTGAAAAATAAATATCAAGTTACAAAAAGATGCTGATAGAATGGGTATGAGATTAGCAGGAGAAGTTATAAAACATAAAGATAAGGCAGATATTATATCTGATGCTGCTGTTTTTGGTTCTATACAAGTTCCTGGGAATGGACAACCAATAATCTTATTAGCAGATAGACAAACAACAGGAGGTTATACTAAGATTGCCACTGTTATAAAAGCAGATTTACCTAAACTTGCTCAAATGCTTCCTAATGATACTATTGAATTTAGTCTTGTGAATATTGAAGAAGCACAAAAAAAGCGTATAGAGAATTCTACAGAATTTTTAGATGAAATAAAAGATAGTTTTGTAGTGAAACCAAGAGTTTACACTGAAAAAAACAATTATATGTTTCAAAAATTATTTGGAAATAGAAGAAAAAAATGATAATATATATAAAGGTGAATTTTATCTTAAAAACTTAATATAAGTTTGAAGGTGGGATTCACCTTTATGAATATGCCAGAACAGTCGCGACTCTAGCACTCGTAGGGTGTCAGTTGTGAGATGAATGGCATATTTTTGTTTACAAAAATTTGAAATAATTAAATATATATAGTATAATAAAAATGATAATAAAAAAATATCAAATATTAATTTGGAAGAGGATATGTGTATTCAATTCAATATCATATAGTGTGGTGTGTAAAATATAGAAGATATATCCAAACTCAAAAGAGGAGGAATTATGGCAAATTATGTATTGACATTAGCTTTAGAAACTGAACTATGGCAAGAACATATTTTTAGAAAAGAGACTAAACATAGCTAGAATGATATATAATGCTTGCCTTTATGAAATCATAAAAAGACATAAAATGATAAATTCTTCTGAGTATAAAGAAATTAGTAATTTAGAGAAAAAGAGCAATCTAAAAGATATAAAGAATTAGATAAAAATATTCAATATCTAAATTTGAATTAAATAAATACGTAAAACCTATGACACAAAAAATTTAAAAAGAATATAGGTTCTCAAATGGGACAAGAATTAGCTGAAAGAGCTTTTGCGACTTATGAAAAAAATTTAAGTATGGTAAAGCTAAAAAAAGTATATTTTTAAAAGTTATGGAAATTTCTATTCTGTTAGAGAAAAAGGTAATATTATGGGACTTAGATTTTTAAAGAAGATTGTTGCATATCTTGGTTGAGGCTTAAAAAGATTCCTGTAATAATAAAAAAATAATGATAAATATGCACAAAGTTGTTTTTAGATAAATTATTGTATTGTAGGTTACTTAAAAGAGTTGTAAATGGAAAAATAAATACTATGTTCAAATAACTTTTGAGGGACACCTCCTAAAAACATAAAGTTGGTGGAGAAAATGAAGTTGGAATTGATATAGAACTTCAACAATAGCAATCGTTAGTGATAATAAAGTAGAATTAAAGATTTTAGCTGAAAATATAGAAATAAATGAAAAAGAAAAATAAGACTACAAAGAAAAACTAGATAGACAGAGAAGAGCAAACAATCCTAATAAATATAACAAAGATGGCACAATTAATATAGAAAAATAAAGAAAAAATGGAAAAAGAGCAAATCATATGTAAAAACAAAGTTAAAACTTTCAAATTTACAGAGAAAAATCGCAGATAAAAGAAAACAATCTCATAATATTTTTAGTGAATAGTATACTAGAAATTGGAACAATAGTAAAAGTTGAAAATATGAATTTTAAAAAGCTTTACAAAGAAGAAACAAGAAAACTCAAATATCTGAAAAAAACTGGAAAATTTAAAAAGAAAAGAGATTTGGAAAATCATTATCAAATAGAGCACCAGCATTATTAATTGAAATAATAAATAGAAAAATTAGAATATATTGGAAAAATATAATAAAAATTGATACTTTTTAAAGTAAAAAGCTAGATCAACTAAATCATAGTACAAATGAATATGAAAAGAAAAAGTCTATCAAAAAGATGGGTAGAAATATTAGGGAAATAAAATGCAAAGATTTGTATTCTGCATTTTTAATAAAAAAATGTAAAAGAAAATTTAGAAGAAGTAAATATAGAAAAAGCACAAAAAGAATTTAAAAATTTTGTTAAATTGCATAATGAAGAAATTGAAAGAATAGGAAATGTAAAAACATTAAAATGTATGGGATTTTAAAATAAAAACTGGTTTTGAACCGAGCCAACAGGACGCAAATATTCTCAACGGAGAGTTTGTCCATTAAAGTCTTAAGGAAATTAGCTAGTATTTGAATACTAGATATTCAAAAAGAAACTAAATAGTACTTAAGAACCTCGCGACTCTAACACTCGTAGGGTGTCAGTCGTGAGAGGTTCAGATTAGCTAAAAATATTCAAGTTTATCAATATAGATGAGGCTATGTTATAATAAAAAGATAGTAAATTGTTTTTAAATAAGGAGCGAAAAATGAAATACAAATTAATAGTTTGTGATATGGATGGAACCTTACTAACATCTAGTCATAAAATTTCTGAACATACAGCAAATATTATAAAAAGATTGAAGATAGCGTGTAAAAATTTATGATTACAACAGGAAGACCGTATCTTGATGCAAGACACTATAGAGATAGCTTAGAATTAAGATCTTATTTAATAACTTCAAATGGTGCAAGAGCTCATGATGAAGATAATAATCCTATTGTTGTAGAAAATATTCCAAAAAGAATTGGTTAAAAGATTATTGAATTATAAGGTAGGAAAAAGATATACATAGAAACATCTATCTTGATGACGATTGGATAATAGAGTATGAAATAGATGGGTTAGTGGAATTTCATAAAAGAGTCTGGTTATGGATTTAATATAGATGATTTAAGTAAATATCAAAAATGAAGAAGTAGCAAAGATTTATTTTTCTAGGAGAGAATAAAGAAATAGAAGACTTAGAAAAGAAAATGAAAAAGATTTTTAAAGATGAATTAAGTATAACTGTCTCTTCACCTTTTTGTCTAGAGTTTATGAAAAAGGGTGTTAATAAGGCTGAAACTTTGAAAAAGTCTTGAAAAATTTTAGATATAAAGCCAGAAGAAGTTATAGCATTTGGAGATAGTATGAATGACTATGAAATGCTTAGTTTAGTCGGAAAACCTTTTTATAATGGGTAATGCTAATAAAAGACTTATAGAAGCCTTACCTAATGTAGAGGTTATTGGAAATAATAATGAAGATGGAATAGGAGAAAAATTACAAGAAATTTTTAAAGTAAAACTATAAAAATAGATTCTCCTAACTCCTTGCTAGATAGTATAGTAAAAACAGTTCATTGCTAGCTAAATTTCTTAACGATAAAAATCAAGAATTCGCTATAATTTCGGAAAAACTTGCCAACAAGTTGAGCTTCAAACACTCCGATAATTACTCGGCTCATTCTATTTGATTTTTACCTAAAATTTAGAATGCAGATTCACTTGTTTTTACTAGTATATAATAGCGTAATTTACTTATTTTTACATAAAAATTTAATAAAAGAAGATAGAAGGAGCGATACAAAGAATGTACGATTTATATGATTTCCCTTTATATAGACCGCCCTAGTGAGGCTTACAGTTTAATTATTCAAATTACACTTGGATGTTCTCACAATAGATGTACTTTTGCAGTATGTATAAGGACAAAAATTTGTTATAAAAACCAATAGAGGATATAAAATCTGATATAGATGCTTTTAGAGCACTATATAAAAATAGACCTGTTGAAAAAGATATTTTTAGCAGATGGAGATGCACTTGTTGTACCTACTGATATACTAGTGCAAGTTTTTAGACTATAAAAGAAGTTTTTCCCTGAATGTAAAAGAGTTTCTATATATGGAACAGCTATAGCTATACATCAAAAATCTGTGGAAGATTTAAAAGAAACTTTATGAAAAAGGTTTAACTCTAGTTTATTTAGGTGTAGAAAGTGGAGATGACGAGAGCTTTAAAATTTATAAAGAAAGGAATTAAGGCTGAAAAGGTAGTTGAACTTTCTAAAATTATGAGTGCAGGTATAGATTTATCTATAACTTTAATTGCAGGACTTTTAGGAAAATATCAAGATAATAAGATGCATGCTATCAATACTGCCAAAAATTATAACTGATATATCTCCAAAATATGCAAGCATTTTAAATTTAAGACTTTATGAAGAACAGAACTTTATGACCTTATGCAACAAGGAAAAATATGACTATATGGAAGGTATTGAAGTTTTAAAAGAAATGAAATTAATACTTTCTCAGTATGGATGTGTCTAAAATAACTCAGACCTATAATATTTAGAGCAAACCATGCTTTCTAACTATTTAAAACTTAAAAGGAAATCTACCTGAAGATATCCCAAGAATGATAAAAAGAAATTGATTATGCTATTGAGAAATGAAGCTATCAATGTAAATAATTATAGATTTTTATAAGAGGTAAAATATGAATATACTTATGCATTATCTCAACTTGAAATTACAGGAGCTGAAGTTTATGCAACAACCATTGCTGATGAGCTTATAGAAGAGGAAATAAAGTTTATATAGTTTCTGACACTCTAACAACTCCTACAAAAGGCTGAATATATAAAGCTAGAATTCAATAAGAAGTTTAATAGATAGAACTATATAAAATTTTTATATAACTTGTAAAAGAAAAGATATTCAGATAGTTCATGCTCATTCAAGAGCTTCTTCATGGAGTTGTCAAAGTTGCTTTGTAAAGTAGCAGGAATACGCTTGATTAGCAACAACTCATGGAAGACAACCATACATTTTTAGTCGTAAACTTATCAAGGCTTTTTGGTGACTATTCCATAGCTGTCTGTGAAAATATCAGCATATGGTAAATGATATGGGATTTTCTGAAAACAAAACTTCTGTTATCTTAAAATCCTGTAAACTATAAAGAATTAAATTTAGATTAAATGATAAAAAGATTATTTCAATTGTAGGTGAGACTTTCAGGAGCAAAAGGGATGTTTGCCTATGATATACTATAGTATTTTATCAGATGATGAATTATTATATATAAGGTTCGTCTTATAGGTGGAAAGGAACTGCTAGAAAGATTTGTAAAATTTAAAAGAAAAGATAGAATTTGTGGCTAATATACAAGAAGATTTTTGAGTCTGATATAGTAATTGGAGCAGGTAGAGTAGCTTTTGAGGCTTTACTAAATAAATCTTCTTTAATTGCTGTTGGTGAAACAGAATATGGGCTTTATTAACAAAAGAAAGTTTAGATAAGTCTTTAGCTTCAAATTTTTGGGGATATTGGTTCTATGATATCTAAGATTGAAAAGATATTCTTTTAAATGATATTAGCCTTGGAACTTTCTGAAATTGAGGAAGATTAAAAATATTATGTTTAATGAGAACAAATTTACATAATATAGTTGATAGAATAGAAAAGAAAATATTTTGAACCATATGTTGATAAAACAAAGTATGAAGTTCCTGTAATTATGTATCATAGAGTGATAAATAACTCAGAAGATGAGAGGTACATGGGACATATATCTATGAAAATATCTTTGAGAGAACATATGCAATATCTAAAAAGATAAAATTATACAATTATCACTTTTTAAAGATTTAGATAAAATATCTTGGAAATAGATTTGAAAAAGATATATATATAGTTTGACTTTTTGATGATGGTTATAAGGATAATTATGATTTAGCTTTCCCCATATTAAAAGAATTTTGGCTTTAAAAGCTACTATATTTTTAATGGGAAGTTCAACATATAATGAATGGGATGTTAAAGCCAGTGGTGAAAAAGAAATTTTCCTCTTATGTCAGTTGATATGATAAAAGAGATGCAGGATTATGGAATAGAGTTTGGAGCTCATACTTTTAATCACCTAAGATTAATACGCTATCAAATGAGAAATTGAGCATCAAATTATAGATGTTAAAAACCTTTGGAAGAAAAATAGGTAGAGATTATAACTTTTGCATATCCTTATGGAATTTTCTAAATGATTATGCTAAGGAAATGGCAAAAAGCAGGTTATCACTTTGCTTTATGCAACAGACTCAGATTCTGTTTGTTTATCTGATGAGTCTATATCAAATGAGAAGAATTGCAATTTTTCCTAATACTCAATCTTTTAGCTTTAAAAGAAAAGGTTGCGAGGAAATTATAACTTTTATTAAAATTAAAAAGGAAGAAAAGAATAGGGTAAAAATGAAAAATATTTATTAACAATGTTGGCTTTATTTAGTGTGGTTGCTGTGGCAGATGAGTGATTTTAAAGCTTCGAGTTACAGCTGCTTATGGAACAAGAACATCTATCTACAAAGGAAGAGAGAAAATCAATTCAATATTCCCTAATTTAAGTTATCAAAACTTATCTTAAGGGACATGAGGTAGGGTTTTAAATTTCTTGATTATAGTAGATTTAATTCAACTCTTTATGTGGATTTATTAGATGGACATTCAATAAAAAGGGTTCAAGAAAGTGGATACTGGATATGAGAGTATAAATAGAAAAGATATCAACAAGCTATAGGTTTAAAAAGCAGATGTGAAACTTAATGAAATTTCTGAAAATCTTACTTTAACACCTTCTTTTAGCATAGAATAGAGAGAGTAAAACAGGTTTAAGCCTATCTTATTTATATATGCCTAAAAGAAAATATTGTAATCAGTCCTTCAGTAAATGTAAAATATCTTTCTAAAAATATACAGATTACTATTTTGGAGTAGATAGAGATGAACTTTGGTGGAAGTATAACAAACGAGATATAATCCAGATGGAGCTTTTGAATTTGGGCAGGACTTTATGGAGAATATTATTTTACAAAAATATATCAGCTCTTGGCTATGTTAATATGAAACAATATTCTTCAGAAGTTACAAAATCTCCAATAACAGAAGATAGAATAATAACTAATGTTGGAGCAGGTCTAAAAATATACATTCTAAAAAGGACTGTGATCTATGGATAAAAAGAATTAGTAAACAAAATAAGTTATCTTGTATCAAAGAAAAATCATGACCAAGCTTGTCCTATTTAGAAATTTGAAAAGAAAAATAATTTTGAAATGATTTGTGCATCTGCTACAAGGTTTTCATTAATGCTTACCATTATGAAATGCTTTAAAAATTCTTTGAAGTATAGAGTGTTTCTAAAAATTCTGAGTTTTTGTGTCTCGTTATGCGATAGCTTTATTTTAATGGTGAAAAGAAGATATATCTCTTCAATGGTTTGAAAAGGCTAAAGAAAAAGGCTTGAAGAGCTTAGTGAAATATCTAATGATCAAAAGTATTGATGATTGGATAAAAAGGCAAAATTTTGGGGATATAAGAGTGAAAGAAAATAGTTATAAAGAAGATTAATTAGAAACTTTTATTATGAAAATGTAGTATATAAAATAATTTGTAATATACATTTAAAAAGGAGTATGCCTTATGGAAAAAGATGAACTTATAGGTAAACTAAGTAATTTTTATAAGAAAAGAAAAATTTCAGAAATTAATGAAATTATCAAGAAGTTTAAAGATGATTATGATATTGTCTGTTTTTCTTCACAAGCTTTTTATCAATATGGACGAATATAAAGAAGCTTTAGAAATTTTAGATAGTATCAAAAGATGAGTATTCTGAAAGTGGTAGAATTCCGAAATTTCGTTATGCAATGGCTTTATATAATTCTAATAGAGAAGATGAGAGCCTTGAATGGTTTAAAAGGCTAAAGAAAAAGGAATAAAAGAGTTGATGAAACATCAGAGATATGATCCTAAAAGTGTTGATGAGTGGATAAAAGAGCTGAAAGTTTGAGGCACCTAGAAGAATGGCAAAATAAATTTGAAAAAGAGTTAAGAGAAAAAGAGATAAAAACCATATTAAATGTAAGTTTTGATAAAGTAGTGCTGAAAAGGTCTATGGTATAATGATGAGATTTTCTGTAAAAGAATATTTAGGAAAACCTGCTAACAGATGAAGAATTTTTGAAAAAGTTGAAAAGGAATGAGACTATCGCTTACCAGATTCATATAAAGGCATTAATGAAATTCAAAATGGGGAGAGCTTAGAAAAATAATTTTGAAGGGCTTTTTAAAAGAAATTGGACAAGTGGAAGTTTTGATGCTGAATATATATCTGGGTAGATTCTTCTAAAAGATACTCACTTTGTGGAGAGTTTGGCTCTAAATTTTGGATAGAAGAATGGAAATATCCTATATAGGAGTGCTATTTGTGGAACTTCATGGGAGGACATGATATGATTTTCTTGATTACTCAGATTGTAGATCAGAAGGAGAACCTTTGTGTAGTTCATATGATCAAGAAGGCAGTTACGAGATAACATATTTAGCAGATAATTTTAAAGATTTTGTAGATGGACTTTTTACTAGCTTAGATGATGAATATGAGGATGATTAAAAAGTGATGATTAGTAATAAAACTAAGAGTGTATTTTGATGTTGGTATCCGTATGGGTTTTACTTTTATGGGTATTGCAGTAAAGTATTTACCAAGAATTTCCTACTTATGAGAAAGGTGTTTTTAGAAATTCAGTAGAGTCTTATGCTTTCTGCCTTTATTTGTTTAAGAGAATCCATAAAAAGTTGAAAAAGCGAATATTCCCTTTGTTTTTGGAAGATCATTCTTTAGCTTTATTAGTATAGTGGAAACTTTTATGCACTGAGAGCATTTAACTATGGCTGAAGCTAATATGCTAAATAAACTTTCCTGTATTTGTAACAATTTGTGCCTGTATATTCTTGAAAAGAGAGTGGATAAAAAGCAAGTTATCGGAATAATTTTGATGCTTTTTGGCAGTTGTGTTTATAATAAAAACCAAGTTTTTCACCAGAGATTATTCAAGTTTAGCATGGGACTTTTCTCAGCTGTACTTTGCAGGATTCTCTTATACGATAATTAGATATTTGAATGGAAAAAGTAAAAGTCGAAATTAATGTATTCTACGCTTTCTCACTTTTATCAGTTGTCTGCACTTTTCCCACTTATGATGATGAATTTTGTAAAACCAACTTTAAGTGAATTTTTAATTCTTTTAGGAGGAATAGGAATTTTCTGCTGCGATGGGACAATTTGGACTTACTTATGCCTATACTTTTGCACCAGCTTCAGAAGTTTCAATTTATAAATTATGTTATCATTATAACAAGTATGCTATGGACTATATTACTATCTTAGTACAGATTCCAGATTTATTCAGTTTATAGGTGGATTTACAGTTATGAGTATCAGCGATTTGTTGATTTATATATCATAATAAGAGGCATACAAAGTATTTTTATATTGTTTGTCAAAAATAGCTACTACATTTTCAAAATTTGTATTAGCTTTATATTTTCCAACCTTTTCTCTCTTAGAATTTTTCTCTTTTATTTTCAACGAATTTTAAATCTTTTCATACAGCTGAGTGCAATATAATAAAAGATTCTTTTTATGTGGATACTGTTTAAATCTGGATGTCGTATCCCATTTTCATGGTTAGGATATCATAATGGGCTCTATAATTTCCAAAAGACATCGCATGAGTGTCTCTGAGTTACTTATTCCATTTTTAGTAGAAAATAAAATTACTAGGGTTAAAATCACTGCGATCGATTTTATTTCGTGAATGATGAATTTCTACTATAGGCAACTTTATCTATATGAGTCTTCCTTCTACTTTCTCCTAAAGAGACTAAGGAAAAATTAAATCATACCTTGTTTCTACGATTAATAGCCAAAAGAGGTCTTGCATATTCAGATATTTTAAGTTCATCCATTATTTTATTAATCTTAGTAGTAGTTGTTAGAGCACCATAACTAGAAATAAAGTCGTACAATTTCTGGGGAGGTGTAGTTTCATTTCCGATTCTGCTTTACAAAATGTAGCTATTATTATCTATACTTTATTTCAAAACAGTACTTCTCTTTGCTATCTTTAAAACAATTTTCTGTTTTATAGTTATTATCTAATATCCCTATTTCTATATTTTTAGAATCATAACTAAATATATTAAAAGCCTTTGTACGTATTTCTAGCTTTACATATTTTACCCTCTCATTAGATAAATCATTTTAATAAGCCCTATTCCTAATATAAAGAGAGAGTAAAAAGTTTCATAAAGTGAATGAATTAGCCATAAAATATTCACAGAAATAGAAAGCTATTACAGATAAAAGGAGGAACTTAATGTGAGTTGTGTTTATATTCGTACAGTAATTTATACAAAACTATAATCGTATAATAAAAGTAACATAATATAAGCAGTTCGTAGTAAAGATACCCTGTCTGTACAAACATGTTTATATAAGCGTACATGGAATCATCGAGAAGAAACTCCTACCTTGACATCATCATTTCAGTTCTTTCTAAATCTGTATTTTCAGTTAAATATGCCAAATGTCTATTATTTATCCCTGTTCCCAAAGAAAATATATATTCTTTCTAAAGAGGTCCGAAATCATAAAACTCTGTTCCTCCACATGAATATTCTTGGCAGCTTTTCCTCCAGATTTTGTATTATTTATACTTTTCCATTCTATCCACAGCAAAATTGATTTAGAATATTTGTTGACTTCTAAAATAGAAAGGGTGAAAATCAATACAACTATTATTTCCCTCTTCCCAACTTTATCTCTTTTCTTTCAAATAATAGCAAAGGTGTATTACCTAAATCAAAGAGATAGAATAGGGGTATCTTGAGTTATTTAGCTATGGACTTGCAGACCTAGAAAAGGAGGCTATCCATAAAAGGTGCTATTCCAAATATGGAGAGTATTATTAACAATCCCATTGTTAAAATAGTCACACCTCATTATATCAAAGACTATCAGCTCACCTATGAAAGATGAATACAGTAGTATAGTCTTTATAAAAATTATAAAAAGCTTTTAAAATACCTATAAAAAGGCTAAAAAGCAATAGATACGATTATATAAATATATCTTTTGAGAGTGCAGGATTAATGGTAAAAGCCAGTAAAGAAATAATTCTCTGTAAGAGAAAAGCCTAAAGACTCTTAGCACCACCTGATTGCAGAAGTTAGACCAAATATAGAGACGAGGTAGAAATGAAGTGCTTTAGATTTGTGCATATAATAAATAGAATATGTGCACTAGATTCACTCCAAATAGCTGGTCCAAATTTAGATATAAATAAGCTTAATATATAGAAATATTATAGAGTAATTTTCTCCTGAGTTAAATTTTCCATTTTAGCTTGTAGTATAGATGATATCTATACTCCTCCTTCTTATTTCATTTGTATTTTTATAAAAGTCTGAGTGTTCCTTAACATTACTCTGAGATAATTGAAAGCTTATTTGCATTTTAATTAATAAAGTAAAAATAAAGTTTAATTTTATTTTCTTTTGCGAATTATAATAATCTCTAATAGCAGAAATTAGAATGTAACTCACTGTACTTTGCAAGAAAGTTTTTGTATGAAATAGTAAAGAACTAGTGTGTATATGTATGGAGTTTGCATAAATACGATTAACTTTCATAAGTTCATCATGGTTGCCTTGTATTCAACTTCTATCTCGCATCTTTCATAACTAAGATTAAATCTGCATTACGAATAGTTTGAAGTCTATGAGCAATAACAAAGCTTGTCTTCCTTCCATAAGTTGTCTGATGCCAGCTTGAGATATCTTTTTCTAGTTTGGTATCTGTACTTGGAAGTAGCTTCATCGTCAGTATCATAACTTTTTGGATTAGGTGGAAAATAGTACGCAGACTACTCGTTAATAACTGTTGTCTTGAGAAACCATGCCATTTTCGCCTATAATTATGGTGTCATAACAACTTGTAGTGAATTTTCTGATCAAAGCTATCACATTTTGCTAGCAGCAGCTTGGCTATTATATTCTTCACGAGTGGCATCAGGTTTACCCATAGGCAATATTTTCTGCAATAGTCCCTCTAAATAGCAAGTGTCTTGTAGAAGACCATACCAAAAGTTTGCTCTTAACTCTTTTCTTGTAACCTTTGAAATATGACACTTTATCAAATGAAAATTCTACCTCCATTTACATCATAGAATCTCATAGTAAATTTATTAGGGTTGTTTACTGCCAGCACCAGTAGGATAAGCTATGGCAACCATTTGTTCGGTATTACGTCAGAGATTAACATTTTCATTAAAAGCTTATCTTTACTGCTATCCGAAAGAAACATTTTCAAATAATTTGTCCGCCAGTAGCGCAATGAGTAAAATTATCCTCAGTTATTCTGTGGTAATTCTAAGATATCACTTAAGACTCTTTTTCAACAGAAACTAAAGCATTTATAAAGAATTTAATAAACAGAAGTTATGAAAACTCAGATACACAGGTAATATGTTGTAAAAAATGCACCAAGCAAGTCCTACATTAAGATGACCATTTATTACAAGTATAAGCAACATAACTGCACAGTGTAACAAAGGCTATTTTGAGTTATAAATCCTAATAAGAAAGGTATATTAGAAAAATTATAAACTCAAGTGTTTTTGCAGCAACATATTTGTTTTCAATAGATTCATCTATGCTAGTTATGAGCTATATCTTGCTTATTAAACTGTACTTCAATTACAATATAAGCCTCCTTCTGTCAATGAGAACTCCAATTCAGAAGATTTCACATCTTGAGAAGAATATTTTGTGTTAACAAAACTTGTACCAACTACAATGCCTGAGCTAAAACTATAAATTAATTTTACATTTTGCAGTAAACAGCATAGTGCCATAGAATCATTATTTAATAGATAAACAAATCTTGTAAAACTAGAACCTATAACTACCTTCCTTTTCAATATCTGTTGTAAGTTTACTTAGAATATCTCCAGCTTGGACATATCAGAGAAGCTCTTAGGTAACATAAACTTTTCTATGAGTACCTCTAAGAGACTGAACGCTTCCTCTCCTAAATATTTGCTGATACTCTGTATTGTGATAACTTAAAGCAAAATTGACTGGCTATTGACATATATGGCTTTGAAGCACATAAAACTCAAAGACAACGGACCGACTACTCCAATATATAATAGTGTTATCATTAAGTATTTAACAATGTCATCTATGGCAGCTGATGTCAAGGGACAGCAACTACTGAAACTGTGATATTATGCCAAACGGCAGTTAAAAATGAGACTTTCTTTTCAAAAGTGCTAATAAATTAGAAACATTTTAAAAATTCTTTTATACTATCTTCCATTTTGATTTTTCTTTTTTGAACATTTCAACCTCCTTATTCTAAGATTCCTTTGACTTAAACTCAATATCATGCAATTCTTTCTAGTAACTCTTGATGAATTCCCATTCCATCAATTTCCTATCTTTTAAAACGATTATCTTATCAGCATCAGCTATAGTATTTTAGTCTTTGTGTGCTATGATAATAGTTATCTGTCTAAGTTTTAATTCCTTACGAAGTTTAGCATCTGTTGCATAGTCCAAGGCAGAGAAACTATCATCCAAATAAGTAAAATATTTGCATCTTTTGATAAGGCTGCTGCAATGAACAATCTTTGTTTTATCACAGAAATTTATTCCTCCTTGAGCTACAAAATCAAACTATCAATTAAAGTCAATAAAATCCTTAAGATTGAGCAATCTTTGCAATTTAATCATTCTTCATCTCATATCCTTATTGGTAAATCTAAAGTTATCTTTATTTTTCCACTAAATACCTTCTTTTTGTGGAGCCATAGAATTTGATTTCTTAGACAATTTAGAGGTAAATCTAAAGGCATTGACTCATTTGTTAAAAAGTTCTTCCCTTTCTATATCATTTTAATCTAAGTAAAACCTTTTGCTATTGTAGTTTTCCAGAACTATTGCCCCAACTATAACAAATCTCTCCTCTTTTACAGAAAAATATTCACAAATTTGTTTTCTATCTAAACATACATTATCAAAGTTAAAGATATGATTTTGTTTCAAATATCTACTAAGTAAAATTATCTTTGATTCTTTAACATCCTTTATTTCATATAATTTAAAAACTTCTATGATTCTTTCTGAAACAACAGCCTTTGGCATTTGAGCCGACATAGAAGACATAATAAGGCAGCTATATTAGTCAATGAATATTCAACAATAGGCTGTTATAGGGCAATTTCTGAGGTATTATTTAAGACTTTCATAACACCAAAGAAGATTATTAAAGTTCCTATATAACAGACATAGAATGCAAAGCCATAGGTGAAAGTAGAAACCATTACTGTGATAATGATATAGTTATCTATATTCTTGAAACTATCTAGTGATTTATCTTTCTTTTTAAGATTATCAAAGGCTCTTATGATTTTTAGCTCCAATAAATCTTTCTCTTAAAACTAAAGTCATCCCATCTAATTTCGAACTTTTTAAAATATATGGCAAAGATTTCAGCCAGAGTTAAAACTATTAGCAAAAAGCAAAATTAAGATTATAGATACAGTATCTACTAAAGGCTAAGTGGTAATAACTTTATTGTCATAAATATATGAATATTACTGTGCGTTGCTGGATTTCCGGTAATATCATTTTGAAAACATGCTACTATAAGTCTTTGAGCATTATTGTTGGCATCCCATACGAGTTACTAAATAGTCACTCAAAATCATTTACTTGGTCAATTGTTAAGCATCCAAGATTTCTTATCAGTATTATTTCTGTTTACGTACATGAAGTTAGTGGCAAAGGGAGCGTAAAATGCTGCGCCATTATACCCCAGTTGTACAGTTTCCAACCAATCAATATACTCTGCCATTTTTATGCTGGTAGAATGGACTATATCTATATCTCATTATCTACCTCAAAATTTATGCCATATTAGAAATTTGAAAAAGGTATATTATAGAGTTGCAAAAGTAAGTTCTCAATGTTAGCTATTGCACCTAAAGATAAAAATTCTATATTTTACTTTATATGAGGTTCTCAATATTTCATCAGAAACTCATAAAACCTAATAAATAAAGGGAAAAACTAAGTTGCAAATATGCAGGTAAGCAATTATTAATTCCTCAGTGATTTAAAAATCGAACATATCAAGCTCGTAGTGTATTATAACAGAAAATATAAAAATCAATAAATATGCTATAACATACATATATATCTATAAAAGAGAGTAAAAATGAGATGAGCTACTATTGAAGATTTATCTGATTTAGAAAGATCAGAAATAATAGATATGATAAAGAAAGCACTTCCGGTTGAACAATTAAACAATGAAATAATGGGACAATTAAGCTGAAGCATATAAAAAGTTCAAAAATTATGAAAAACAATAGAAGTATTAAAAGTATGAAAAAAGATGAAAAAGAATACTATATGCTTTGGAGATTATCTAGAATGGGTTGTTCATATTTTTATTTAAAAAGATTGTAAGAAAAAGCAGAAGAGTATTTTTTAAGCATATAATTTTAGAGCCAGAAGATTAGAAATGTGAGAGACTTTTAATGGACACTTAATCTATCAGGTAAGTAAATTTGGTGAAATGATTTGAATGTATCAAAGAAAGCCTTAAATTATGCATTAAAGCAAAAGATTATATGATAACGAAATGAAAAGAAATGGGAATGCTTGTTATATTTAGCTTTTCTTATATAATAAATTTACAGATTATCCTTTGAAAGCTGAAGAATTATTAAAAGGGCTATTAGTCTAGGTAGAGATGACCTTTGGATACATTCTGAATTAGGATATTTAGGAGAGTTAAATAGTAGAAGAATCCTTTGGAACACTATCTCAAAGTTATAGAACTTGAGCCAAATAATATTTGAGCACTTTCTCAAGTCAGCATGTTGTCGTTTGTTCTGAAGGAAATATAAAGAGGCTGGTATACCCAAAGCTCAGAACTTGGGAAAATGATGAAAACTAAATAAATAAAAGTGGCTGTTACAAAATCGAAATTCAATCTTAAAGTAAAAAATAAGTGAGTTACGAATGGAAATTTTAGATAAAAATCAAATAAATAGGCGAACAAATTCAGGTGTCTGAGTATGACGAGTTTCTGATTTCTTGAAGCACTTAATTTGTGGCGAGCTTTGTAGCGGTGGGTGTGTTTTTGTGATTAAAATTACTCAATAACGAACTATTTCTTTAATCAGAGATTTTATTTGTGATTTTATATTTATCTTTTAATTCAGTAGTTATAATATCATCTACTGATGTTTTGTTTTCACTATTTGATTATCATATAAAATCTATTAATTTTTGCATTTTTTCTTTTGTACCTCTATTCTGTTGTAGCTGGATCAAAATTAGAAAGTTAAATCAACAGAGTAAACTTTTTATGCTACTTCAGCAGGGATTCACTTTGTGAATAGATGTTAAATACTTCTTCCGATTTTTCTTTTGCCGAATCTAGCTCTCACAGGCTCGCCTGTTGCTTAGCAGTATCAAGTTTTCTTCTAAGAACTTTGTTCTTCCAACAGCTAAACTTTGAGTTCCAACCTCAGGTTTATCCTGGGAACAAGTCTATAACTTTTTCCATTGCTTTTGACAGTTCTATATATAAAACTGTGTAATAGAAAATAAATAGCTTCAACCTTTGCTTTTGAATATAGATTGACCATCGGCTCCACCAGCGTTTACAGAAATTTATCTTCATCTAAATTATATTTTAAAATTTCTTTAAAGAACTTTTATTTAACAGTTATACTATAGAACTTTTTGCCTTCTAAATCTTCAATAGTTTTTTTATACTATCATCATTTTGCTTCAAGGACTCATACATAAATCTTAGTTATCACTGCGAAGACTTTGTCACCATTACTTTTAAAATTGTAATTGAAATCTCACTTATTCTAATGTCAATTTTATTTGTTGCTAAAGGCTTCATTTACATAGATTATACTTGGTGAAAATATAAATTCAGGTTCATATCCAACTCTTTAATTCTTCTACTATATAATGACCTTTATTAACAGCTATCCTGTAATGCCAATGTTTGATTGGATATACCAGGTAAATAATTATAACTTTTTAAATTAGCTGTAACAGTATTAGTATTTATATTTAGATTTTTTATCATTTTTGCTTTAAGGTTAAACTAATATACTATTAGAGCTATAGTCAATTCTAATTTTTATTTTTCTGCTTTTTCATTCTTCCTCTCATTTTAGATGTTGCTCAACACTTCTTATTTCTATCCTCTTAAAATAATCGCAATTTTATTTTATATTAAAATTCCTTATTATTTGTTCTATCTTTTACCTTCTATGTCTATATTATATAATATCTTTAACTCCGGGTTGCAACCATAACAACAACTCTCTCTAAGTAAACCTTCTTCTATATCATGAGTTACAAGTATAACTGTCTTTCCTTTTCTTATGATAATTTTAAGTTCTTCTTGAAGTTGAACTTTGTCATTGCATCTAAGGCACTAAAGGTTCATCAAATAACATTATGTTGAGTTTAGAGCCAGTCCTCTTGCTATTGAGGCTCTTTGAGCCTTACCTCAGATAGTTCTGATCAGGATATGAATTTCAACTCCTTTAGACCAACAAGTTCAAGATACTCCAAGACTATTCTTTTTTCTTCCTGATGGGAAATATTTTTAAACCTAGCAACATTATCTTTATTTTAAATAGGGAAATAGTCTTGCATCTTGAAATATCATGGGCGTCTACACTTACCATTTGTTTCCCATTTATTAATATTTCTCCTTCTGTGCCAGGAACCATTCCCTGAGATAAGTTTAATAGTGCTTTTCCCACAACCCTCTTTCTACTATAGTTATAGATTCACACTTTTATGTCAAGATTCATCATTTAAAATCTGAACTTCTTCATTATTTTTTGAAATTTCTTAGAAATATTTTAATTTTTATTATATTTTCACTCATAAATTTCAGCTCTAATTCTTTTTCCAAGGTGTAAAGTACATGAGATATTAACACTATCAATTTATCCATTAAAAAGTCCAACAAGCCCAATAATTATCACACACATATAGCAACATCCCTGATCTGTAAACTTCAGCATCATTTAATCCTGTCCTATACCTGAGACAAGGCTATAAGTTCTAGGCAACAACGCCATCCAAAGCTCCTAAACACAAGCGAAGACCTGCCAAAAATGTTGGTAAAGGCTGAAGGAGATAAACTTTAAAAGTATCCTTTTGGCAGCCATACCTCTTACCTTCAGATATGTTTCAGAGTTGATCTACTCCACCCATAGGTGTTTACTACTATTGGGAAAGTTGCTGCAAATAATGTGCTACCAATTTTGAAACTTCCTACCTGCCCTTAGGATAATAGAAATTATCCAAACGTCACCAGGTATCTGTCTTATTGCTGTCAATGTCAATTAGAAAAATTCTTTTTGCTTTTGAGGATATTCCATGAATATCCCCAAAGAAGTCTAATACACTAGAAATAAAAACCAGCAAGAACACGACGTGGGCTTAGACCGTCATTGAATAGTGTCTGACTTTAACATCTCTATAAAGTATCCTTTACTGCACTCAAACTAGGTAGAGATGTAGGTGGAACTTTTCAGTATGAGTGAATATAAGCAAAAAGATTATCAACAGAGGTGGATAAATTTTATATATTCTTTTATTTTCATAATATGCTCCTATTGCTTGTTTTTACTATTAGCTCTCTTCTAACTTAGAAATTATAATTGCTATAAGTTTTTTCTGCTTTTCTTGACTCTTTTCTCCATCTGTAGTATGATTGAATACCTTGAACTTTATATTTTCAGTGATTTCAGGTTTTTATCATCTACATATTTAGCCTTTATAGATTTTGCTAAGTCACTTTCTAGCACTTTTTCTATAGCAGAGATTGAAATTGCCTTTAATGTCTACATCTTTTGACTCCCAAAATAAATTAATTCCTAATTTCTCAGCACAGCTTATGCTATAATCTCTTCAAAGATTTTATTTATTAATTTTTCACCATTTAGTTTTCTTGCTTTCATCTATCCTTAGCAACATGGGCATCACTTACACTACTTATGGGATAGTTCCTTCTACCTTTACAGTTTTGCTCAAATTTTCCAGCATTTCAAGTCTGTATGTCTTAATATCAAAGAGTTTCTTCCTTTTCTATGGGTTTTTCTTCTTATGAGGAACCCAGTCATAAGGATATCTATATGCTCTGTATTATCATATTATTTTGTTATCTTTCTACCTTCAATTAGTGGAATATCCATTCTAAACACTATTTTTCAACAGTAACTTCAAAGAACTCTTCCGTCTAGACCTTCATCTATTAAAGAAGTGTTTCCATTAGGTAATCTTTGAGCTGAACCCATAAGGACCTATAAATTTTGCAGCATCAGTGGGATGCTTTCCTTTTAATAGATTCGAGGTGATTCCCAAACTATTTCCTAAAGTGATAGGATCTTCCAAACTCTTGAATAATCTCTTGCAACATTTTTAAACCACTTTTACTTGAGATTGGTATTATGTCCTCCCCAACCTGTTCTCAAAAACAATTATATTTCCTATACACCAGGTAGTCCTTGAGGAATTAAGTGAGCATGATGTTGAGTATATGATAAAGTCTATATACTTATATGTCATCATTCAATTTGAATATATTTTCCAAACTATTTTTCAGTTTTCTTTGAGATTATTGCAATAAAGAGGTTTGCTTCTCTACTGTCAAAAATAATATTTTCAGGATGAAATCTTTCACTCGCCATTGTACTAATGCTTGTGAAATTTCGTGCTCACTGAATTTATATAGGTAATCTCAACTCCACCATCGGCAGCTCTGACATTTAGGATTTTCCATATAGAGTTTTGTAGCATCTTCACTAAATCCTATCTCTTCAAAATGCTCATTGCATTTCATTGCAAAATGCTCTTCCTTTAATCAACTTCATAAAAACATCATCGTGTTTTTATGTATTTTTTATTATAAAGTTTGGTGAGCAAGTATGAGAGTGTTTTCCTTTATTACTTTGGGAATTTGTCCAGAACATAGTAACTACAGGATTTCCTTCTCTTTGGTAATCATGGTGAATTCTTGCCATCCATCTTCAGTTTCTTCACCTTCATCTTCAAACAATTCCATTTTCAAACTTCCTTCAATGGCTATCATAATCAATTTGAACTAAATCAAGTCCATCTTTATTGCATGTAGGTTCTATCCCAGGAATGTCTCTAAATTTCCAATGGAAAAGGTTTGTGAGAAACCATAGAGCTTCAGTCCCATCTTCTAACTTCATTTCCATTCATATCAAATAATAAGGCTCTAGTTCTATTGTTTTGAACTAAGTATATCCAGCTGGCATTTTCTGGATTATGTATTACCTCCTGTTGGGTAAATGCTTGTTAATCCCATTATATCTCCCTTCAAATTTTTACTAATTCTATAAATTCATCTTGGCTTTGAATATCCTCTTCATAGTTATTTTTTCTTTCTTTTAATATTTTTTGCCATTTCTTCGAAATAAGGTATAGTCTCAACTTTTAATTCTCCTACTGAACTATTCAATGTTATAGTGCCATCTGTTTTAAATCTTCCCCCTACAAAACATTGAAATAGCCATCTTTTTTCTTCTTGGAAATCCTAACTCAGCCTGTTGATGAGCTGAACAGAATTAGAACGGCCGATAATTAGATTTTTGGTAAATAACTAGCTAATCTTTGTTGTTTTATTTTAAAAATAATTTAAAATCATTTCTAATGTTAGAGCGTATCTAAAATTCCTGGATTACAGATAGTATTCCTATACAAGAAGAACTAAAATCTTTTAGGTATTTACTATAGGTTTTCTAATGCAAACATCTGCTCTTTTCAAATTTGCTATAAATAACTACTTGATGAGATGTTAATCTAATTTCCAACTTTATAATTGGATTTTTAAAATTCTACTAATTTCTCTCATCTTTTAAACTTATATCTCCTTTAACTAAGCGAATACTAATATCGTATCTGCAGCCTATCTTTCCTTTTACTATATTGAATTTTTTTATAAATTTTTCTTTTCTTTTACAAACCTTCATAAGGATTCTTATATTTTCTATTTCTTCAGAGAATATTTCTGTATCTCAACTTTTATATAAGTCATCAAGATAGTTAAATAGTTTTAAGAATTCCTCTTCACCTAATCTGAGTTAAAATGAAACGAAGTCTTACTTTTCCTCTTATTTTCCCTCACCACTTTCATTGAAGATTTCCTCTGCAACGTAATATAGAGCTTCCCACTCAGGTTTATAAAATCTTTAAGAACTATAAGCTTCTCTTGGATTTATTCTCGACTACCTCCACCAAAACTTTGAAACTTTTGCTCCATCTTTAATGACAGTACTACATCTGCAATTTTACATAAAGATTATTTTCTTCTTTATTAAATACTGATTTTTCTGGGTAAGAACATAAAGGAAACGCATTTTCAGAGTATAAATTCTGTAACAGCCTTTTATAAGGGGCAACATTTATGATTTCTTCTTCATTCTGTTGTTGGAGGAGCTATATGTAGCTCTGCAGCATGTCTCTTCTTCAGTTAGAAAACCTGGAGACTGAATTCTTTAAAGATTATTCAAATCTTCTTTTTTATTTCCATGGTTGTATATCTTGTCTTGTTGTTAGATGTGATCTTTTTATCACCATATCTTTTAGCTGGGTTAAAAATTCAAATTATCTAAACTTGGCTTCATAGATTCTGTAAATCTAGGTCTACCATGTAAGTACCTTTATCTCTTTCGCCATAAGATACCATATGAACTTAGAAGCATTCCATAATTTATATTTTCTTCATCTTTTAATGCAGAAAGCTTGTTGGTTTAATAAACTCTGCGCCTCTATATTCTCTAAACCTTCGCTTTCCATAATCAAAAATCCCCAATTTCCATAATAATTGTTTCTAAATTGTAACAGTAAAAATTTATTAATACTAGTTTAACAATTTTAAATTCAAAATTCATAAATAGCGAGCAAATATTTAAAGATACTCTTTTTGTTTTTAATATTTTTTAATAAAATGAACATCACCAACTTTGAGATGTATGAAAAAATGGCACAATAGGATTTATTCTCTCTTGACTTTGCTGTTTTACTATATACAATTAAAGTATGTTGTTGTACTTTGAGGATGATAAAATGGATAAAAAAAGTTATTTTGAGTTGTATTTATTCTGCTTAGCATTTATATGAGGAACTACCTTTTATTTGTAAGTTACTGGTGGCATCTGGATAAGATAGAATTTTAACATATTGCAAAACTCAAGTTCTATGATTGCAATGACCATATTAAAGACTTATTTAATTTTACTAAAGCAGATACAGAAAATGAAGTTTTTATAAAGTCTAATTGGGATTTTTGCCTTGGGAACTTCTCTACAACAAATCCAAATCCTCAGCTATACAGCTACTTGGGAAAAACAGGATTTATAACGTCATTCTCTTTTAATTCTTCCTTTTTATAACTATAGTTTTCTAAAACCTTAAATAGATGTATTGACTTGGACAAAACACGTTATAGGTTTTATTGGACTATGTTATTAAGCTATACCAAGTTTAAGTGGTTTTCAATGAATAAGGAGATTTTAGTCTCTTGGTTCTTTTGTTTGGAGCGGGGCTGTTTTAGTTACAGATTACTATTAAAGAAAGTTAGTCAGATCGATTATCATTTTACAATTTTTGTATTAACTATTTTTTATGATTTGCTTTATTTTTGAGGTGAGCTTTTAAACTTGATAAATATTTTGCTTCTTGGAAGTCTATTATGTATGCAGGATTCTTCTCTTCCAGGAGTAGCTTATACACTTTGTCGTGGGACAAAAGTATACAAAACCTGTGTTGCATACTGATTTTTGAGTTTAGGAAACTCTGTTTTGCACTTGCTGTGGTTATTTGATACTTGATGGAAGTTGCCTTGTTGTCTAGAAATTTTTTAGGATGCTGTTGTATTCTCCCAGCTATGATATCTCACAAATACCTAAGGATATATTTAAGAAAAATATATAGGTTTAAAAGTAATAAGGAGGTAATTTATAGAAACTTATATTTTTTATAAATGGTTTTTTGAAATTTTAGAAACTTTCTCCAGTTGATGTGTTAAAAAAAGATGTGGAGCTGAAGTTATAACTGTTTCACACTGAAAAAGATCTAGCTGTTTTCAAGCTCAAAATAATATAATTCTGGCTGATGTTATGTTAAATGAAATTGACTATAAAGTGCTGACTTGGTTATGTAATTCTGGAGGGATATCCTGGTTATATTAGACTGAGAGAGAAAATAAAGAAGTGGTCGATATAGTTGATATTTCTTAGAAACGATAAATAATAAGCCTCAATTTGTGGAGATATTTTTTCACATAATAAAATAATAAACGGAGGCAAAGATAACACTATTCATCTGTACGAAAGAAAATGAAGAAAATCATATCTGTGTTGATGTTCCTACATGTAGATGGGAAGATTATTACAGGAACAGACCTGATTAGCATTGAATTTTGCTTTTAAAATTGTAGACAATTTTTCACAAAGAAAAAGATTGAAGTAAAAAGGAATGGAATTATGTTTAAAAACTATGTTATAAAAAGGTGCCATGCAAATTAAAATTTCAATACTAAAGTAAAATAAGTGATGGAGGTTACAGTAAAATTTTAGATAAAATCAAATAGAAGATAGGCCGAGCAAATTCAGGTGTTTGAGTGTAGCAGATTTCTGATTGCAGCAATTCTGAATTACTATCGTTAATTACTCAGTAACTTGATTATTTTACTTTTTATGGTTGCAACAGCCTCTTTTATATTTAGATATTAGAATGGAACACAACTGATCATCACTATATTTTATTGATATAGTCTTTTACTTTTTGCTACGAAGAGCTTTTAGTAATTTTATATCTTCTTTCTTTTTCATCCTTTACACGAACAACAGTACTTTTGCATATGAGTTACTGCCTTCTAAAATTATGAATCTTTGGCTGGTGATAAATTAGCTTATAAACGCAGTTTCCATTTATGATAGCAGCAGTTCGCTTAGAGCGGAAATTCTTGTGATTATTGCGCTTCAGTTGGTTAGAATTTGATTTTTAAGGTTTTGCTATATCAAATTCAGTTGCAAATAAGTTTTGGATCTTTAGTGGTGCACCCTTTATTGTATAATAAAGTTAAATATATTCCTCCATTTGATGGGTCTGCTTGGGTGCTATAGTATCACTTCTTTCAAATCATTGATTGATTTGGATTTTTTTAGAATATATAATCCAAAGTGGTTCAGCATGGTGACCAATTTTCAAAACTAGATTTAATTTTCTTTCTTCAATGAACTTATCAAGATAAGGTTTGTGAAGTTAGCATCTACTTTTCTTTTATCAGCTTCAATGCCAAGCCAGGTGTTGTTACATGATCTGTAGACTCAGCATCTTTAATTCAACAACTTGTTTCTTTTAAATCAGGCTTTAATCAGCCAGTATCTCAGTCATGAGGGAAATGGCAGGTGTTGCCCCTGCATTTTAATTGTCCCAGCTCATCGCTCCCACAGATAATAACAAAATGCTCCACACATTTCCGATTAATTTTGTAAATTTCCATAGAATTCTCCTCTGTTTATTTTCTCCTATCTTTGTGACCTTCTATTTACAATGTAATTTACCAACTGATTGTATAATTCCGGAACCAAGATGATAGTATAATGCTGCATGCAACTGATTCAGGTCTAATCTTAGAAATCTGAAATAATCGATCGGAGATAGCTAAGTCTCCACGTCCTCCAGTCTCCGGATTGAAATTCCTTGCCATTGCCAGAGTAAACCAACGTCAAACTGATTATTGTTACAACACTACCGTGAACTCAGGATTGGATAACATCCAGAGTAACATAATCAAAGACAATTTTGAGTCACTAGCTCCTTGCTTGACTGGCTCTGCCACAGTCCGGTGATCCACTGCTGCAAGTAAGGCTCCTTCCAACCATCTCCCAGCTCACAAAAGGTGCAGCTCCTGACTGATAGGCACATTTTGCAGCCGCTGTGGCCCTATTGTTGTTCCAAACCTGATGTCCGATTAAAGGATTAGCACCATCAGATTGATGAAAGCGGCAAAGATCTCAAAGCCGACTATAACTCCTACGATAGCACTGAATCCTTTCTATCTCCACATATGCCAATACCTTCTTTGTTATAACAAGTAAAACTCCTGTTGGAAAACCCAAAATTAATGAGAAACAGTGCTGAAAGAAAAACCATCTATAGAGTTTCTGAACGTGTTGAAACTGCAACATACCTCATGATTGGGTTTGTCAAAGTTCTCAGAGGTCTCGATTAAACGCATCATTACATCCAAACATTGCTCTCTCGCTCCAATGACATCCATAGCTCATCGTCAAGAGCTATCTTGGGCATCAGTCCTGCTCAAGTTCACAGGTAAAGATGTCCTATATTCATTGTTGCTAATCTATCTTATAGTCTCCACCCTAGAACACTGATATCAATACCATATTCCTTAATTACTGAGTGTGGCTCTTATGTAAGATCGTTTCCTAAAGACCCACCTTGACTATCTTTTTACCCTCTGTGATGTCATAGTGACCTCATTTCTGTACCAGTTTGTTGATGAACATACGAAATTAATTCTTTCTGTTATCTCATTCTTAGGATCAGCAAACTACTGATGTCTCCACCTCCTCACAACCATTCCTCCACTCAGACATTGCATTGCCTTTCATTACAAAGCTTCTTTGTCAACTACCCATTTGCAGTGAGCTATCATCACCACTCGTCAGCGCAGCAAATTTTTGCTGAATCTCTTTCTTAATGAAGCTCACAGATCTTTGCTGTTTTAGGATCAAGAGCTGATGTAGCTAATCACTGATAACAAGACCTCTGCGTTGTGGCTGAAAAGCAGCTATGAAACTCTTTGCCTTTTTGCCCACCACGACGCACTGGCTGGGATAGTACTGTTAGCTTCCTACCAGATAATCCCACAACATCAAGAAGACAGCCACTCCTTTCTTTTTATTTCCACCTTTTATCCACCCAATTTCGCGCTTTTCTAAATGCAAAAGCAACGGTACTACTTCCAACTGTTCTCGCAGCAGTCAAATTGAAAGTGCTGGAAATGATCATCCTATCCTTCCTTTCCAATAAACATTGTTCTCAATTGATCCCATATCTACCTCCTGTTAATGCACCCAGATTCCATATGAGCTCCTGTCCAAGTCTGTCCCATTAGCTGATTGACTTCCAGTCACCACCCCAACCCACCTACGCAAAAATATCCTCCCTGTGCTTAAAACTAACATCTTTTACTGCATCAGACGTGGAATAAACTCTGAGTGTAATCATTTTCACTTTCTAAGTAGCTCACTGACTCAAAAATCCATACCTTCAGAGTATGGATTGGTTTTATTACTGTATCAATTTGACCTCTCCTCTCTCTGGGATGGCACCATCACTACAGTGAGTTGCTGAGCACATCACATCAGGCCAGTCCACTCGAGTTTTCTCGATGGTTATTTGGCTTTAACAAAGCCTTTCTATAAGTCGATCACAGCCATGCAATTATTTCTAGCAAATTTGTCAACAACATGTAAGGCAAATTTAGAAACTATTTAGGTATCCCATATCGTCTATTTCTTCACTTACCTATTTCTTTCTATTGTAGGTTTTAAATGACATGTGTCTCACCTGTTACATATACCCTTTGCCTTTTTATCATTTCGAAAGATCCAAAGAACCCAGGTTTGTTTTACCTTTTTATCGAAACTGATTTGTAATTGCAGGATCTACAACTCTTTAATTTGTGCATCCTCTATATCTTTCTCTTATAAGTGGACGTGAGTACAACCTGAGACTAAAGTGTCTTAGATATTCTAGGACTGTCTTGTTAAAGTAACTTGGCTGGGCTACAACCTGCCCGTCAGTCGTTATCCCAACCCAGCTATCATCACAGGAAATCCCACTGGGCGACCTCTAGCACTTTAACTCTGTATCTACTCATTTTAGCTTTTATGTAGCCATGATGCTGATGCTGCCAAAATTTAGTTAGAGTCATTGCCATATTTTTAGTTTTAGTATTTTTCTGCATTTTTATCCCAGCTTCAACCACTACAAGATAGGTAAAGGAGATGTCCTCTCAAACAATCTATTGCAGCTGTTGACGCGTATTACCAGCGCGTAACTGGTATTACATTATTTTTAACATCTAAAAATTCTTTCTCAGTTAATTCCTTTGAACTTTCATTTTGCCTTACCAGAAACCGCAGGAAAGATTTCCACGTATCCATAGCAAATATAGTCTTCATTTCAGGAGTATTTGTTTTCGACTCATTTCATATATTCATGAGTTGTTCCTCCTAAACCTGGATCAAATATCTATGTCTTTTGCTCTGTCTCTTCCTTCTTTTCTGTTTATCTTTAAAAATGCTTTTTATCATATCACATATAATACTCAATAAATATGAAAAGACAGATCGTCCATCCATCTTTCCATCTCTTTAATATCTATTACACCTCTATCTGAAGTTAGCAAACTTCCATCCAAGAAGCCAAATCCTTTTTACAACCATTGCATTAACGAAATTCATAGAAGCAGAGATCAGCTACCATGTACATAATAAAGAAAGCTTTTACAGAGATATCCAGTAGTTGCAGTAAATGTTTCCATTATTACAGCTATAGCATTTGGAGCAGCTCCTAACAATCCAAATCCACAGAGTGACCATAGCACACTGCATCATGAGTTCTTCCCATAATACTAAATGTAACAGCAAGCAAATGGAGCCAGCATTACTATTGTTTGGACATCACACTATTACAGATAAAGGCTCTGCTAATTCTACAAGTTCCTATAATTTCATTGACATGTGCCATAGGTGATATAGAAATAGAGAGAATAGAAATCTCTAGTACTCCTATTTCGTTAAATGGTAGAGGTTTTGACTAGCATCGATTACATTTCTCATTATAGCTGCAAACAACCATTTCCCATTAGCACCGTGGAATTTTTATTCCATATTTTTCTAAAATTATGTTAATAGTAGCTCCAATCTCTATTGCGATTCCAACATATACAGCTGCTGAGAATAAACTTTCTTCAGTCATTTTCAGATTCATTGTTGAAGAGCAATAAAAGACTATCAAAACCAGCTTTACGCTTCAGTTGGTCAAATTAGGTATGTCATGCAAGTGCTCCTAGCTACGTATGGTACCCACTGACGATCCTGGAAATTAGTCCATAGGTTGCTGCACAGTGCAGCTTGCAGCAACTGTTGCTCCCTGAAGCACCCAATTCTTCAAGATACACCATTAAATGCTCCTGATGTTCCATGTCCTCCCGTTAGAGGTATAGAACCAGCTGCTAGCCTCCCTAATAATGGATCGTATTCCTGAAAGCTTTTAGCTCAAAACAGATCTAACTTATATCTTGAAGGATAACTAATATTGTAGCTGCTAATAAGAATAGAGCAACTCCTACTCCACCTTTTTCAAAATCTTTAAACTTTGCTGGAGAATCCTACTGTTGTAAAGAATGCAATCATTAATAAGTTTTTGATATCATTGTGAGTAAAGTAAAACTTTCCTGTTTTGGTGTCCTATTAAAAGGATTATAGAGAATAATGTACCACCTATAACTGGTGCTGGAATAAAGAATCTTTCATTAACTTTTCTATCCATCTTCCAAGCATAATGGAAAGTACATAATTGTACCAAACCGATACGATTTTCCGCCATATTTAATTGATATTCAAAACATAACCAGCTTAACATATTAATAAAATATTTTAAACATTTGTCTTTATTCATAATACTATATATAAAATAGTCAATAATGACTTTTAGAAATAAAAGATTACTTATAGAAATAAAACTTTAAGTTCTTTTTAAAGCACCTATTTTTCTTTTAAAATTTATGAATTATTTTACTAATAATTTGAATATTATCTCTAAATGTCCATGTCAACTTTGGAGTGCTTTATTATATAGTCAGGGTATTTCTACATCATTTAAAATTTTATTATATTTCTTCTCTATACAGAATGATCAATTGTGATATCAAATCTAATGAGACTTGTTTTCTTTTCTTCTATATAAAACCATGAAATTCTAAAACCCTTCATTAGAACATAAACTAGTTTTCATAATATCAGAATGAATTTTTATAATTTCTTCATTTTGTATTCATAGAATGGAATTGTTATTCCCGATAAATAGACACTGTGTTTTGCTAAAACTACATCAGCTATATGTCTTTCAAGAGGATCAATCTCTTCAGCAGCTCATAGAGTCAGAATATCTCTATATGAACTGAGCCAATATATTTACTTTCAGATGTAATTAGTGTAAGAACTTCGTCAGAGGCACTATAAACATTCTCAATTTCTCACAAATGGTTTTTGATTTTAGTTTTAATATCTTTATCTACTCTTTTCCTAATATTTCACTTTATAGCATCTACTAAATCTTCCAAGCCCAGCTTTTATGTGATAAAATAGAAATATTGCACTCAACATGGCCTCTATATTAATAATATGTAAAACATATATGGTATGGCTGATAATAATACTGAAAGAGAAAGTAGAGCATCACTCACAGCATCTGAACCAGAGGTCTAGAGAGGGGAGACCATTAAATTCTCCTTAGTTTTAACATATTTTCCAATACTAGTTTTAATATAATTGGAAAACCAATAATACAAGAAGAGTAATTTCTTGAATATTCTACTTTTTCTGGATTGATAATGATAGATTCCACCTGCTTGTGGTTATACCACAGCATAGAAGATGATTACTAGCAACTATCATAGCACCCGAAGCACTCAATCTCTACGTGACCAAGTGGATGCTTCTCTTATCAACTGGTCTGAATCAGCTATTTTAGTTGCAATAATTGTAATAATAGAAGATAGGGACATCCCTAGAGTGTTACAGCATCTAATATAATAGCTATTGATGATAAGTAAACTCAATTGCTTTAAAAATCACCAATAAAATATTTACTAAAATACTCTATATAAACTTGTTTTACAATAACATTTTCTCTCTTCATTTCTTCTTCTTCATATCTCTCCATTAGTTCCGATGCTTCAGACTTTTATGATTATTCAATAGGTTTATTTTTATCAGTGTGACTTTCTTTTATGTTAGGATATATCCTTTATCATCTAATTGAATAATAAGATCTTTATTGCCTACTCAGGATTTCTAAAATAGTGACTTGCTCTAACTCTATAAATTCCCCAAACTCACAACGTTCTAAAATTTCTTGTTCTTCTAAATTAGCTATAACTTCTTCTTCTGTATGGTTTAAAGTCTTTTCCATCATTCAATAGCAATGTCGTCATAGATAGCAACTATATCTATATCATAGAACCAACTCTCCATTGTTTGCTTGATAGTATAATTCTTTTCTAATAGATGTCTTGCAACTTCATTTTCAAAATCAGAAATCATAGAATTTTTTCATAGCAGATTTTTCTAAAGTATTTTTCTTTTATAAGAATCTATATATCAAAATAATTCTTTTTCAAATCTCCTCTTTTGAGAATTTTTATCTATAGAGTGAACTATCCATAATTGATCTTTTGCACGACTAATCGCAACATTATATCTTCTTTCTAGTTGCTCCTTCTACCCCTTCTCCTACTAAATCTAAGTGATTTACGTTTCTTCAGAGCTATCAACTCAAAACTAATGAATATTACATCTCTTTCATCACCTTGAAAACTAGCAGTCCACATAAATTTTAGTTTTCTATTTCTGTAGCTGGAATTCTTTTAGACTATTAAATTTTTGAATTAACTCTGCTTGCTCATCCCCTAGCAATGATATACTCCAAAGGTACTGTTTTATATTCTTTTCATAGCGTAAAACAAAGCTTCTATTAAGCTGACAATAGTTTCGAGCTTCTATTTTATTTGATTTTATTTTTCATCTCTTTTTCGAGCTACTTTATGCTCCAATAATAGTAGGGTTTTAGTATAGATGAATTAGAATCTCTTAAAAGCAGTATTTGATTCATAAAAGTTTTATTACTATAACCAATAATTTCAGGAACGCGATCTAAAGTGTTCTCTCAAACTTATAGAGTTTGGAATGTAGTTGAAACAATGGAAGAGTAGAGAAGCTGCTTATTCCATAGTAGATCATCATTAGCAACTTTACCTTTTAATATATTTTCTTCTTGAACATATTAGTTTTATCAATATAACACCGACGTCTGGATGGACTGACTTGTTTATCATCTCCAACAATTGTAACTTTTTAGCCATATACAATAAGATTAGTGACCCTATATCTGATTGACTCTTTACGCTATCAATTATAACTATATCAAATTTATTCTCAACAGGATTTAAAGTGTATCAAACTACTTTATTTAAAGGCATAATCCAAGCAGGAACAACCTTTTGACAAAAGCAGCATTTTCTCTAGCACTCTTTTATATATGTTAGTGTACCTGTTCCTTTACCTATGAATAGTTTGTTTCCACCTAACTACAGGGCTTTGGCTTATTGCTAAATTATCCTTTTTCTTCAAGAAATTTTACAATATGTACCAAGTAGTAAAACTATGGTTCTATAGTGGCTTTTTAATTCTTCTTTGATTTTCTAGAATATATCAGCTTGTAAAAGTAGCGTATTGTGGTTTTTCAGCTAATTTCTTTCTTTAATAGAGAAATCTGTGTTTATATCTCCATACATTGTATAGTAGTTTTCCACCTTTATCATTAAATAGACCATTTTCCAATTCCTCCACCCCATGAACCAGCACTTAGCTTTACGTCATTTAACAAAAGTTTTATACTTTTTATATAAAACTTCTTTTTCTGATAATACTAATTTTTCAAGAGTCTTAGAATATTTTATCTGGTATCTTCATTTCAAAACAGCATTTTCCTATTTCACTCTACCTAGGAGAGAGATCTTTAATGAGATTTTCAATTTTTCCTATGAATATTCACCAAGTTTCATATCAATTTCCCTATATCCTAAAGCTACTTTTCCTAAGTAGATATTAGTTCTTCAAGAGTAGGAATAAAAATCAGAGTATGTTGAAGTTAATTTCTATTAGCTGGACATAGAACTATTTTCTGTTTTATTAATATTTGTACAAAACCTGCTTCTTTCAATTTTATGGAGAAATAATTTTATCTCTTTCATGCCAGTTTAATAAATATTCCATTTGCTCAGCATAAGAATATAGTTGTTTATAAGGTTTTATTATCATTTACTTTCATCTGTTAGAATGTTTCCAACTATTAGGATATTCCAAGTGTTTTTAGTATTTTCCTAAAAGCTCAATTAGAAATTGATATATTCTGAGGCGACATTACAGTCGTATAATGTTTCTCAAAATTTTATTATTTATAGTAACCTTATCTGAAATTTCTCTTCAGCTTTTCTTAATCTATGTTTAAAAAGACCAGTTTTTCAATTCCTAATGCAGTAATCAATTTTGTGTCTGTACTAATATCAATATCTCTTTATATACTATATAAATAGTTGATCTTTTGTCATATTAGTAGATCATAGTTTTCTAATATCTCTAATAAAATTTGACCAAATGTCTCCAACATCACTACCTGCAATACAAACTTCTCCAGTCTTCAATAACTTTTTAAATCTTTTGAGAATAATTATCTATATCTAAATAATTTTTAAATTTATCTAAATCTATTATTGTTTTATCATCTATATAGAATAAATTATTATCTATATGATATTTTCTATTCTAAAAGAAGATTTAATTTAGATGCAATATCTTTTATTTTTCAAGTATTTCTCTAAATTCTTCTAAAGTCCAAAAATCAGAAAGCTTATTTAAACCTAATTCTATTTCTTTTTCTTCTTCTTTGCTTACACTATAGCCTCGATTTTAAGAAAGCAAGATTTTTCATTATTTATAGGACAAGGAACACCACTACTTACCCACCAGGTATTCTATCAATTCTCTTTGATTTTTCTTAAGATTCTCCAGCTTCTTTTTAAAGTAATACTTTCATTGTTGTAGATATTAGGATGGCTTTCTTGATACTTTATATTAAATATTTTTCTTTTAATATTTTTATATCTTCTTTAGCTCTATTTTCTTTGATTTTTCAATTTCTTCACATTCGTTTTTGAGATTTTCTAAATTTAAATAACCTATTACTTTTCTGAAATACTTTCTACAGAATTTCCTAAATCACTGCTATCATCATCCAACATTGAAATACATAAATCTTGAATATCTGTAGAATTTTTCTCTTTAAAACATCTAAAGCTTTTTAGTTGTTAGTAATTAAAACATTTTTCCCTCTGCAAGAAAATGTCCTAGTAGATTAGCAATAGTATGAGTTTTTCCAGTCCCTGGAGATGTCGCTTGAACTACTACAGCTCATATGAGTAAGACTTTTAATAATTTCCTTGTTCATTATTAGTTTCCTTTGTGAAAAGGATATCAGGAACTGTTCGATAGTTCTTTTATCACTCCAATAACTCCAACTAATTCACTTAAATATTCAGGATCTCCACCATTTTCAATATCTTTAATTATATTATTGATAGCTTCTACTTTTCCATCATCTTTTTCTAATAAAAGTATTGGCTTCCATTCAATAGTTATATTTTTCCTTATTATCTTTTCTTATATCTTCTATGAATTGGGCATCTTGGATTTAAGTTATGAATAAATTCTCTATCTTTAATAGTATCATTTTTAGAAATAGTGAATATTATTTTCTAAAATTTTATCTTCTAAATAAAAACATTATCTAAATTTATATTTTTCAACTTCTGCTAGAAATTTACGTATAGCTCTTGTGTTATAAAATCATTATCAGAAAACATCAGTGATAGAGATTATATCAGTATCAATATTAAAGTTAACTAATAACAGACAATATATATCTTCATTAGAACTTTTACAAGTCCATTAGCAACTACTAATTCAAGACTCATCAGAATCTCTATCTAACACCAAATACTTACTATGATAATGTATCAAATAATTTTTCTAACAACTTCTATTTTCTTCTGTTCTTCACCCATAATTTTCTGTCTTTTAAAAGTTTCTCTAACCTCTCTTTTCTTTTTGAAATATTAACAACTTTTTGAAGCATCATTTTCTTTAATAACTTTTCTGATAATAATTTTATAGGTGATTTTATGTCAGCCTAATTACCACTTATCATCCATTCTAAAAGTTCCATATCTATAGCTAAAGGCTCTAAAAAGGTAATTTTCAACTTGTAAAATTTTTGATTTGATAGACTGTTTTTATTGTCTAAATAATTGAGTGTGTGACTCCTGAATATTTTGGAAGTCTTCTATAGCACCATTCCTCATTATGAATATCTCTGTCTTTATACTTTTGACTACCTCAGCTATGTATTGATAAAGTGCAATAGATATTTCCCCTCTTATCCATAACTTTCTGCTATATATAGCTGTCACCTTTAAAAATTTGTAACAGACTTATATTTTATTTATTTTTATTTTATTAAATTTTTATTAATATATCTATATCAGTATAACAATTTCTATAAGACATTTTCTTTTTATCAAGATGAGATAATTTCAACATCTAGCTTGTCACAAGCACTTTACTTTTTCTCTTTCCCTCCCTGTATCTCCTGCTTTTTAGTAATAAGATACTTAATATTAAATTGTTCCATCATTGCTATATTCATATTTTCAGTGAAAGGCATTGCATAGCAATAATATTTTTAGGAAGAATGTTATTATCTTCACTATCTTTTAACCATATCCCATCTTGATAGAATTCTAAAATATATATTAGATAAATAAATCTTTAAATAGCGGAACATTGTTACTCCCTCAAAAGTAACTAAAATATTTCCTTCTAAATTTTCAACATATTCTATCAAATCTTTAATCTCTTCAAAAATTTTTGTACTTTTTAGGTAGTATATCAACTTTTTCTCTTTCAAATCTAAAATACTGAATATTCTTTTTCTTCATAACATCCATAGCATTTTGAAACTTTCAAAAAGCATAAGGGTGACTTTATTTCTATTACCTTTGAATATTATTTTCACAAATTTTAGCATAGCTTCCTTATCCATTTTCAGATGAAGTTTTACAGGTAAAATTTTCAATTAATTTTGCTCCATATTCTGTTGCAGTTGAAACTACAATATCATTTTTCATATTCTACAAATTTTTCTAAAAAGTCTCTTGAATCTTTAGTACCACCAATAACCCAAATCATTATTTTCCTTCTTTTCTATTATATCGCAATACAAACTATTATACAGTTAATAAGTTGTACAGGGACTATTAATAGACAAAAAGTTCTTTCAATGAACCTATAGCCTATTAATAGCCAGCGAGACATCTTATTTTCTCAATTAGATTTCTTTTCATATCCTCTAGGTGTAATCATTTTTCCATCTTTTACATAAGTATTAGAGTTTCCAACTAATACTATTGTGAACATATCTATATCAAAATTTAAAAATCTTCCAATGTTGTTAAAGTATAATTTTTCTTCTTTTCTTCCTATATGTCTTAGTAAAGCAACAGGGGTAGTAGGTAATTTATGTTTTTAACATAATTTCTCTTTACTTCAACTATTTGTTCAGTTCTTCCTTTACTCTTAGGATTATAAAGCGAAATTGCAAAATCTCCTTGACTTGCACAGTCAATTCTTTTCTTAATAACTTCCCAATCAGTCAACAAGTCGCTTAAACTTATGATAGCTTGATCATGCATAAGAGGCTCTCAACTAATGCTGCTCCTGCTATTGTTGAAGTAATTCTGGAACAATTTCACTTCTACTCCACTTCCCATAGCAACTTCTAACATTATACCTGCCGCCGTAAATTCCAGCATCTCCACTACTGATTAAAGCTACATTTTTACCTGTTTAGCAACTACAAAACTTCTCTACATCTTTCAATTTCTCTTTTCATTCCTGAAACTAAAAATTCTTTATCTGGAAATTCATCTTTAACTAAGTCAACATAAGTTGTATATCCAGCTATAACATTTATATTTTTAAAATATTATACGCTCTTATACTTATATCTTCCATATTTCCAGGCCTCATTCCCACTACATAAATTTTCCATTACTCATATTTATCTATTTCCTCCTCATAAATTGAAATTGTTATACCATTGTATTTTTCTTTCATTACTAAAAATTTTTCCATTTCCTGTTGATGATAAAAGTGCAACAGGCTCTGACACAGCTCTAACTCCAATATTCTTTTCAACAAAGTCTGAACCTTCAAATTGGTCTTGAACTTTTTGATTTCATCTCTTGAGATTATTTCTAAATTTAAATTTAGAAATTTCAGCATCTATCAAGCCTTGTTCATTTTCTTTCACATCAACAGTTGCCACTTTTTTAACTGATTTTTATGTCTAAGTATTTTTGTCTAAACAATCTTCAATAGCTCTTAAAATATCTTCCGCCTTTGTGTCTTTCTTACAACCAATACCTAAAATTAAATTTTTAGGGATAAATTCTAGTATATTCAATATTTTTCTTGTTTGATACTAGAATAAAACCATCTGCTGAAATATTATCAGTCACTTTTTACATTTTTAGGTAAAAGTATATTAACTTTAGTCCATCTATAGAGATGTTACATCTTTAGCCGATTTTAAATCTTCAAAGCTCCGCATTTTAATTTTTGAGATATAGTATCCACTGCTATTTTCCTGTAACATCAGAACTTGTTGTAATAACAGGAACAAGGTTTTTAAAATATTGGCAAGTGAATGAGTCAATTCATTTGCTCCTCCTAAATGTCCTGATAAAGAGAAATCACAAAGTGTTTTCCTTCATCTATTAAAAAGTACAGCAGGGTCTTTATCTTTAGTTCCTATTAAACTTATTTTTCTAATTACAATTCCACTTGCCATAATGAAAATATGTCCATCATATTGAGAAAATTTTTTTCATTTATATTAGCTGTAAAAATCTTCTATTTGAATAGTATTTTTCCACATCATATTTTTAAAGTAAAAACATCAATACTATCTTCTTTTAAGTGTTCTTGTAATTTTTCTTTATATTCTCTTGCAATATTTCCTGCACCTTTAGTTACAGTCCAGAATGCTAATTTCATATCCTTTCACATATCTTCAACAAGATATTTCCAATAATATTTTTGAAGGTTACTTTGTTGAAGTATTTTCTCTTTCTTTTTATTGAGATAGTTTTATGAAAAAGTTTTTCCAAAGTCTTTGAGTATTCTATTTCTTCATCGCTCCACTCAATTTCAAGAGATTCTACAAAAGATTTCAGCTTTTTCTCCATCATAGTAAACTATCATTTTTCTTCCTTTATCATATATTTGCAAATCTTTTCTCTTCATTCTATTTTAAAATGAGAAATTAGGATAGGAAGAACATTATTCTTAGGCTCAATTGTTGAAAAACATTGTACCATCTTTCATTTCTTTAAATCTACTAATCCAAGGTATTTATGTCTTTCATTCAATACCTGTTTTTACTAGTTTATTAACGTAAAAAGCATGTTCATCTAAAGAATTTAAAATTTCTTCTCCTTGCTTCAGTGCTTTTATAGACTGTATGAATTATTACAGTATCCTTATTTTTATCATATGATAGAAAGCAAGTACGTATATTATTTAGAAAGTTATAAGATAACTTTTTCACATATAGCTTTTTCAACACGTCTAGCTTTTAGAAAAAAGTCAGTTACAATATGGATACCATCTAGGGTATAAAAGTAAGCTGTTCAGTATTAGCATTAACTCTAAGCATTTTATTTTCTCTATCTTCATATGCCATATAGATAACTGTTAGTAATCCATCAAAGCTTCCATCATAATAATACTCTGCCAATATATTTCTCCTTATATATTCAGGTTAAAAAGTAAGGCTATAAGCCATTAAAAAGTCTTAATTGCTCTGTTACCATTTTTTTCTTTTTCCATAAGAGCATTTCTTAATAGTTCAGGATTTTTCCTTTTTAAATCCTAAAAATTCTCCATTTACGACAATAAAATATTTAGCTCTTTTTATTACTATTCCTAATTTTTTTAAATGTTCATATCTTATTGTACTGTATTTTTCTAGTCATAACTATACGTTTTGCTGACGTTACACCTATTCCTGGAACTCTTAATAAGTCTTTGTATGAAGCTTTATTTATTTCTATGGGAAAAATGAGAATTTTTTTATTGCCCAATTTGTTTTTGGGATCAAGAAGAGGGTCAACAAAAAGGATCTTTTTCATCAAGAATTTCATCAGCTTTGAAAAGTCATAAAATCTTAATAGCCAGTCAGCTTGATAAAGTCTATGTTCTCTTATCATAGGTACAGCTTGTTCAGTACTTACAAGAATTCCTGATTTATTTACAGGTACATAACCTGAATAATAAACTCTTTTTAAATCAAAATTTTTATAAAGATTTTCACTTCTAGCAAAGTATTGCATAATCACTTTCTCCACTAGCCCCTATTATCATTTGTGTTGTCTGACCTGCTGGAATAAAAAGAAGGGGTGCTTTTTAAAAATCTTTTATCTTCTGCAATTTTCAATCATATTTTTACGAATAAGTCCCATTGATGTAGAAATATCAGTGGCCTTCTTATCAGGTGCAAGAAGTTTAAGAGCAGTATTTTCAGCAAATTCAATATTTACTGAAACTCTGTCTACATATAGTCCAATTTCATTAATAAGCTGTCTACTAGCTCCTGGAATTACTTTCATATGGATATAGCCATTAAATTTTTTTCTTCCAGTCTAAGTTTTTTGCTATAGCAATCATTAACTCCATTGTATAGTCAGCACTTTTTATTATTCCCTGAACTTAGAAAAAGTCCTTCAATATAATTTCTTCTATAAAAATTTATAGTTAATTTTACAATTTCATCAGGACTTAGTATCGCTCTTTCAATATCATTATCTTTACGATTGATACAGTATTTACAATCATATATACAATAATTTGTCATAAGTATTTTTAAGTAAAGAAATACATCTTCCATCTGCTGACCATGAATGGCATATACCATTTATAGCAGCATTTCCTAAACCATTATTTGTATTTTTTTCTACTGCTTCCACTTGATGAACATGAAACATCATATTTTGGCAGCATCACTTAGTATTCTTAATTTTTTTCTTCTATAGATTTACTCATAATTTTCCCTTATCTATCAAATGATACACTTTTTTTATTTTTAGTATAGCATATTTATGATAAAAAGCAATAATAAGGGTTTATTTTTATTTCATCTTTGCTAAAAAAATTTCTAGCAGTATGTATATCACTAATCATATATTTATAATATTTATCTTCTTTAGGAGTATTAGCAATAGGTTCAAAATATTCTCTTGCTTTTTTTCAAAGTTAGCTTCTTCAAAATAAGTTTTTCCTAAAAAGCATATTAGCATTTGTAATAGCATAGTCTTGCATATCGCTTATACTGTACTCCAAGAATTCAAATATGGTTTGTACTTCTTTTCTACAATCTTCATATTTTTTCATTAAAATAACTTTTTGCTATTTTCATTTTTAGATCTATTAGTTTGTAGTATGCAGTATCTAGGTCATTATTTAAGTAAATAATTTCAGTATTTATTTTTTCTTTTTTTGTTTTTGGTCTAGTGTACTCAATAACTGACTTCTTTAAATTGAGAATTTTTTTCAGCTAAGCCTTTTAAAATCTTCTTTTATTTAAACAACTCGAAAGTAAAGATACGATAGTTTTTCTCTTTCTTTTTCTAAATCATTAACCATAGTAGCACATTTAGCTAAACCTTCTAAAAACAACCTCATCATAATATTTTTGAAGTTGAAAGTTCAGATAATTTCTCATACCAAAAAGTAGCTTCATCATATTTTTTTAGAATTCTTAGATTGTAAGCATGATGCATTATTGCATCTAACTTAAACTCTTCCATATTTTTTTATCATTAATTAATTCTAAAAAAATGTTTTTTTAGATAAATCATACTTATGTTTTTCATTATAGAATTGAGCTAATCTAAATTTAGCATTGAAATAACAAAGTTTAAATTCATTATTGTCTTTAGCTAACTCTATTACATTTTCAAGTTCTTTTTCTGTATTCTTCAGTATCTCTTTTACCCTCTTTGAAAAAGATTAAGACATTTATTATAACTTTCTTCAATTTTATTCTTCATGATATCTTCCCTAGTCTAAAGTATATGTTTATCTACTATAATCATTTATTTCAGCTTGAATAAAAAAATTTTTTTCACTGTTAGCTTTTTACCCAAAGAGTAACTTTTTCTCCATTCAGGCTCTTCAATTTCATAATATAGATCTGTAATTGCATCTATTTCTGCCAATTTTTCTTGACTAAAACTATCTAATATATTTCCTCTTTCTTCTCTATCAAAAGGTATATCTCTACCATAAATTTTTATTAGTTCTTCAATTAAATAGGCTAATTTTTTTCTGAGCCAATAGCTTGATATCCTTTATATGCATCTTCCCAAACAATACCCTGTAGAGTTACTTAAAAATTGTTGAAAACCTCCATTATCAACCTCTGCTCCAAGCCAATGCATTGCAAGCAAGTATCTTTTGTTCAGTTGTATAAGGTTTTTAATGACTCTTCATATTCCTCATAACTTCCATAAATATTCACTGTCTCCCAAGCAGGTTGAATAAGTTCAACACAAAAAAATCTGTAGGAGCTAAGTTTTCTATATATTCTTTTGTAACATTGATAAATTTTCTTTTCATAGTTACTCCTTAGGTAGATAAAAGCACCAAACATTATTACTAGTTTCTTTTGCTGCAAACTCATATTCTTTTTCCATCTATAACAACTTTGTAGATAGGAAAATCACATTCTTTTGCAATTTCTCTAGTATCTTCCCATTTATAATCAAAAATATTTACTCCAAATAGCTCTACTTCTCCATCAATACCATGTTTTTCATATTGCCAAGTTTTTTCATTTAATGTTTTCATTTTTACCTCTGTTCTGAACCTCCCACGACTGACACCCTACGAGTGCTAGAGTTGCGGGTTCCAAAATCTTTAAAAATATTTAAAAATTTTTCTAAAGTTTGATAGCTTTACACTACCCTTATTCTTTTAGGTGTGTTCAGCTCACCTCTATTGTATAGGACACTTAAGTCCACAACTTTACTTTTTTCTTAGAATATTTAATGCTCCATTACAATCTGCATTTATGAGTTTACCTACGCTTGTTTGATATAGTCCTCTTTTTATTCTTTTTCCACTGAATATATATTCTTGTAGATTTTTCTTTATCATATATTGGAATTTCATCTCCATCAAAGAAACTTGCTTTTTGATGTATAACTCTCTTCTTGTAGTTTAAATTCTATTCCATATAGTTTACATAGATATATTAATTTATCTCTTAATTTTTCCATATGGTATATTTACAAAGTTTTGATTATTTATACTTCCTATATTTGATTTCTTTTGAAAATCTTCATTATATCCTAGAACTAATTTTCCTATATCATTATTAAGACAATAATTTACAATTGTTCTTGCTGCTTTTGAAAGATAATCATTTATGCGATTATTTCTCTTTCTAGTTATTCTCTTTTTGTCTTAATGTTGTTCGCTCAATTTTTTGCTTATCTTTTTATACTTTTGTAATTTTGCATTTATCTTATTATAGTATTGATTTATTGATTTTTAATTTTTCTACCATCTATTATGAATGAAGCTCCAGTATTTGTAACACAAGTACAAAAGATTGTCTATACCTAAATCAATTCCTAGTACATTTTCTTTATTTAATTCCCTTTGAATTTCTTTTTACTTCATAAGTATATTGAATTTCAAAGTACCTAGAATATTGTTTTGGTATTATTCTAATTTCTTTTATCTTCTTGTCTTTTTAATACTGGTGGTAGTTTAACTTTAACTTCCTGATGAGTTTTCTTAAACGAATTTGAATAAGGAACTATCAGCATATCATCTTTTAATCTAACAAAACCTATAACAAGAGTTGTAAAACCATCTTTATCAAGATAATTAGGTAATTTTTATTTTTACCGTTATATTGACCATTCTTAGCAAGTTTTAAAAAGTGCAAAGAATGATTTAAAAACTTTCATCTACTTCTTTTTAAAAATTTGTTGAGCCATATTAGAATTTAACTTCTTGTAATTCTCACTATCTTTTAAGCATTTTATAGTTTTCACTATAACTTAAATACTTTTTATTTGTTTAAAAATAGTGTTGTCTAATATTATATATAGCTTGATTCTTTAAATTCTTAGCTATATGGCACAAATATTTTCAAATTTTCTAAATTCTTCCTTACTAAGATGTTTTACTCGTTGTTTTAATGTTAAATACATATATAATCACCTCCTTTTTCATCAGAGATATTATATCATATATTCTACATTTTATCTACTAAAAAGTAATGTTATTTATTTATTTTTTTAAATATTTTTTTAAAGTTTTTAAAACCCCACAACAGTGGGAAGCGTCGTTCACATAAGTTCGCTACTACTTATGCAGTTCTCTTGGCATATACACTCCTTAATAAATTAAGGAGATTAGTATGAACTTCTTGTTATCTCTAACAAGCACAGACTATATCTTATCCATAGTGTATCTCAACACCTTAGGCGAAACCACTTCCAATACCAATCGCTTGTATTGTACTCCCCTCACGAGGATAGTCGTTGAACTTTCCTTTTTCAGGCTTAGCTGCTGATTGTCTATTATCATAATGTTTAGGATTTAACCTTGCACCATCTAGTATATTTTTTTCTGCTTTCGCCACCATCACACCTATACCATATTCTCACTTAGGTATTATATTGTGGTCATACTAGCTTTTAAGAGTTCCCCAGCAATTCAGTTTCTTTGTTGCACGTTTTTACTCTGCGTCTACATACAAGTTTCCCTATATGCTTACTAAAAATCTTCGTGCAATTCATACCCTACGAGTACATAGTCTCATGACTAACACCCTACGAGTGCTAGAGTCACGAGTGTTCTTGCACTATTTAATAAATATTTACTGTCTCCCAAAGCAGGTTGAATAAGTTCAACACAAAAATCTGTAGGAGCTAAGTTTTTCTATATATTCCTTTGTAACATTGATAAATTTTTCTTTTCATAGTTACTCCTTAGGTAGATAAAAAGCACCAAACATTATTACTAACTTCTCCTGCTGCAAACTCATATTCTTTTCCATCTATAATTACTTTGTAAACATTAAAATGATATTCGTTATTATATTTTTGGATCTAAAATAGCAACAGTATTAGTATTTTTCCCATTCATAATCAAAAAAATGTTTACTCAAATAGCTCTACTTCTCCATCAATACCATGTTTTTCATATTGCCAAGTTTTTTTCATTTAATGTTTTTCATTTTTTTAAATACTTAGTTCCTCTCCCATTTCCTATTACATCAATATAATTCTTTTTGAATTAATTTTTTAATAGCCTATTTAATTTATCTTTTTAAATTCAGTCATCTGTAAAATTTCTCCACTTGATAATATTGCACCTTTTTCCAAAATATCCATCACTATTTTTCATCAGTTGTCAGAAATAGTTTAGTTGTAATTATTGGTAAAGTTATTTTTGATTGAGTTTTTCAAAATATTTCAAAAGCTGGTTTAACTGCATAATCTTTATAGCTTTCGTTAATCCTTCTTATACCAGTTCCAAACATTTCAATATATTTTAATCTAAAAAAATATATTTGCTAAAATAGGATTTCTAAGTTGAGAAATTTGTCCATTCAAATACTCTTTTTCACTTATTCCACTTGGTAACCCATCTGGAGAAGAAACCTCTATTTTATCTTCATACATAGATACTCTTTATATTAGAATTAACATCCCAAGTTCTATGAATTAAAGCATTTGCAATTGTTTCTCTAAATGCTTTTTCTGGAATTAATTCTTTTTCTATTCTTTTCTGAACCAAGTATTTGTTCATATTTGTAATATCTATTAAAAAAACTTCCAAAGTTTTTTGAAATTGAGAAATAATAGACATATTTATAAATAAATTTCTATCTAAAAATTTCATCTATATTTTTTTCCAAATTTTGCAATATCAGTTCCTGAAAAAGTATTGTTATCAGCAAAAGAGTTCAGCAGCATTATTGTAACCAATTTTATCATCATATAAATTTAAAAGTTTTTTTAAAACATCTTTTTGAAAAAATTTTTAATGATAATTTTTCTTCTAATTCCTTTTGTTAAAACTTCAAATTTTAAATTTTGCTTTTTAGCTTTTTAATTCTTCATAATACTGATTTAACCCTAATAATGTTAGTCTATTAAATTCTATTCTGTCAACTTCCACTGTTGAGTATCGTTTCTTTTTATATGCCTTTCCTTTATAGAGATATGGTTTATTAAATCCTTCTTCAACTATAAGGGTAATTATATTTTTAGTATCTTTTATGAATCTAAAATCAGGTTTAGGACTTATATTATCATTTATTTTATTTTCTAAATCTAAACAAAGTTCTTCTATATTTTTCTAAACCAATAATTTTTTTCCATTATCATCAACACCAAATATAATTTTTTCCCGAATTATAATTAGAAAAAGGCACTAACTGTCTTTTAAAAAGTATTTGTTATTGTTGATTTTAATTCAAGTTCTCTGCTTTCTTTCATACCATCCTCCAAGAAAAATTATATCATATATCAGTTATAAATGCGACGTAAAATTTTTACGTCTGATTTTTGTTGTAAAAATACGATATAAATTTTTATAAAACTATCTTTCAACTATAACAACACTATTCTGATATTCTAATAAAATAGCCATCAGGATCTAATATTGAAAATTCTT
>BNJS01002122.1_pt1 | contig 103269 bp, 190 predicted proteins | sample 8540461 | NCBI WGS metagenome assembly BNJS01 (sample SAMD00202454, study PRJDB9452) | human saliva metagenome | isolation source: human saliva | place: Japan
CAAGCAACCCCATCCCGCTCAGCCTCACCGTACAAGCCCGTCCTGGCGTCAGGTGCGCGGCCTCAATCAACCTAGAGGCCTGATCACGCTGCGACGCCCAAAGATCCGGGCTTCCTGCGCTCGTGCGTGCGTATCAGACCATCAGCGGGTTGGGACGCCGGGGCGCGTCGATCGAACTGCCGGGCGTTGCCCCGACGACGAAATCACCTGTACGCCCGTGCAGAATGATCTGTGTCGTTGACACGGGTGGCGTTCGGCAAGGAGATCCACCTGGAAACGGTGTTGATGCTGGTACGTACCAGCTGGCGCGCGCGATATTCCAGGGCTGTTGTGGTCTCGCACCGCAGCAGCCGAAGCGATTATCGTCGGCAGTCACGCCGGGAGCTCCTGTGAGCCGTACGCGAAGGTGGCTGATGATGAGCTGGTCTCATCAGCGCGGCACGGCAACCCAAAGAAGCGTCAACCATCAACTCCGTCCACACCCGCAACCCGCGGCTGCCCGCAGCGCCCTCAGCACAGCGCCGGCAAGGCGCGCAATACCCATCTGGAGGGTGGGCCGTCAGCACCATCGCGGCAAGACGTTCTGGGCGACGGCCGCTGACTCGTCGTCGATGGCCCTCGGGCCACCGGCATGGGGCGACGATCTCGACGGCGGCAATAAATTAAATCCGCAAACAACACGCCATCGCCGTGGATGAACGGCGAGTTCTCGTTGATCTGGGCTGGGATCGCGCCCCGCGCCGCGGCCTCAATCGCGCCCGGGCAGCACCTAGACATATCAATGCCGAGGCTGGCCTTGCCGTCACCACCCGGGACACCTGGATCATGACGACATCCGGTGGCAGCGGGCCATCAACCTCAGGGTGACCAAACGGGCGCGCCGGATATTGATCGACGCGAGAGTTTCCGCGCAGCTGACCGGCAGGGTGGTCTCGATCACCCGCCCTCACGGTCCGGCAACACCGGCCCGTTGACGATGAACTTGATCGTGATATTCAAGGCGCGGTCAAGCAGCTCTATGAGCGGGTCGCAAAGCTTCCCTGGTGATGACGCGGGGTTCGTGGGCAGCTTGGGCAGTTCGCAACCAGTTGCTCGGGGAGACGATCTTCACTTCTGTTCCTACAGATCTTCTGTTTCAGGTGTTGCGAGCAGCTGGATTACCGGTGTCGAATCCGATCACCCAACGCTGCCGCTGCTGAGCTGCCATGGGTCCGGGCTCCCGTTCCTGAAACCACCCTGCTGGCAGCTCTGGATGTGGTCGTCCCCGACGGAACGAGCCGCATCCGTGATGCATCGGATCGTCCTTCGTGACCGATGAGATGGGAGAGTTCGGGTCCTTCAAATTGTTGTTGAAGAGTACCCGGCATATGGCAGTCCGCCTGCAGTTCGAGGCGCACCTGGTCGAGTCTCTCCTGTGCCGCGTGACCGCGCATCGTGCCTACCAAGGTTCTGTATGTGGTGTCCGAACTCGCCAGGCTACGACGCCTGACTCCAGCCGCGTCGCCTCCACTCCATAGCTGTTTCAGCAGTTTGCCCGCGTATTGGTCATCGTGTAGACGGTGGAAGTCGCCGGGCAGTAGAACGGACCCATCTCAGTTCGCCTTTGATACCGCAGGCAGTGGCGATGGTCGCTGAACAAGTTCATGTCGGCATGTTTGTAGCCTGCCGGGCAGCCTTGCTCGGTTCTGGACGGCGGCCCTCTGGAGCGACCCAGCGGCAGGTGCCGGTCGCCCAGCGACATCAGGAGCCGCGCGCGCTGACGGTCACCTCCAGGTCGCTGGCCTGCCCTGCCCACAGTTCTCTTTCTTTGCGTTTCCCGAGCCCAATCAGGTCGGTGACGTTGATGCCGAGCGTGGGCCGTGAAACAGCGCCAAATATCGTAACCATACACCCCTCATAAAGGGCCGTCTGCAGCGACCACCACCGAGGGCACTGCCCGGGCGCGCCGAGCCGAACAGGTCTCGCTATCGCGATGATCCATGTTGCTCGCAATTCGGGGCCCCAGCCTATCCGACGACCTCCCGGAGGTTTTCAGTGATCGCCACGACGCAGTGAGATCCACTACTCAGCTTCACCGGACCGGCCAAGACGCCATCAAAGGGGTCTCCTTACACTTCGTCTGTGCGGTCGCTCAGCGGGGCACCGGGCGGTGCTATTCCAGTGGCGGATCTCGTCTTGGGACATGGTGAGCACCGGACACCTTCCTGCGCAGCAGCTGGGCTGGTGCTGCAGCAACCACGGCGGCAGCCCGCAATGACGGGACATCACCGTCCCGCATTCGCGCTGTGCGGGAGGTGACAGCGGATGACGCCCCACCACACCCCGGCCGGTGGCGAATCTGGAGCCGGGCCGAGGGCACCGACGGTGCGGCAACGCATCGGCACCTATGCTGTCGTCCTGTCACCCACGGGACTCCTCAGGACAGTCGCGCCCAGCCCGCACGGGAGCTCCCGGAACAAAATTCGCTTCCGGGCGGCCTGGATGCAGGAGGAGACCCGGTAGCCGGGCTACTGCGCGGGGTGTTCGAGGGAGACGGCTGCAGAAACATCTCCGAGTCCCGGCTGCTCATGGTGCAGTCCGATCATTGGATCAGCCACTGGCTGAAATGGCATCCTGGAGGACTTTCACGCGCCACGTCTCTCTACGCCGCGGCATGCGAAACGCAGCCAACCCACCGTTCGCGACCTGGGAGGTTACAGCAGAACAGGCTGTTTGGGTGCCTCAGCCACCCGAACCTGCCCTGGACGCAGCCGTGGCAGGCCTAAACCAACTGTTGCCTACGCTCAGTTCCTGAAGTAGGAGATGAGCCGCAGGATTTTGACGTAGAGCCAGACCCGCGTGATGGTGATGCGAACGGCGCCGACTCCCCTGGCTGGCGCCGCAGGCGGCGAAATGCCCGCTCACGAAGTCGAAGTCGACCACCAGGTTGAACACAGCCAGGCACACCGCAGGATCGAGACGGCGATGCTGAGCAGGCCGCGCTGCTTCCGACCTCACGCAAACCGGTAGTGAAGTGTTGAACATCACCAGGACAAAAGTTCCACCAACACAACGAGACCGGCGAAGGCCAAGGTGGCGATGGTCACCATCTTGCGGAACTTGGCGGTCACGCGGATGTTGAAGAACGCAGGCCGCCGGGGTGGCGCCAGCAGGCAAACGTCGCCAGCACCGCCGACACGACGATGAGCCAGGTGGCCTCGAAGAATTGATATCCGCCGATGAAAGGCCTCCGCACGGCGCCGTCATCCGCCGCCAGCGGGGATGTTCTGCTGCATTGACACGACCATGGCGGTCTGACGCCGACGCCGCCGCCGATAAACGCCTGGCAGCATCGCAAATCGCTGCCAGGCATGTGAATGTGGCTGCCCGCGGCAGCAAACACGACCAACGGGGTGATGGCCGTCTTGGCCCAGCACGGCATCATCCATCGGTCATCCACCGCCATGGGCTGAACGGGCATGCCGGGTAGGCCTGCTGCGGCGCATAGCCTGCTGCGGCTGGCCGTAGGGCTGCTGGTAGGCAGGCGGCTGCTTGAATGCCTCGCTTTTGCTGAATACGGGGTTGGCCATTGATTATCCTTCAGGGTCGCAGAATGACTCTAGAAACGCTACGATTAGCCATGCACTGCTCAATTCAAGCGCAGGGTGGACCGAACTGGAATTCCACCGGCGTCGCCCCAACTCCAACAACCACACTCAAGGGCCTCAACACCCCGCACTCCGGGGCTCCCGAGACGCGCTGACATCACACGCCTCTCCAGCATGGTGCCCCGACGAGTTCGAACCGTGCTTGGTGAGTTTAAACCGCCTGCCTCTACCGTTGCTGGGCTGAGGCACGACATCAAGTACAGCATCTGCGGTACGATGCGTCCCGAAGATGTCGGTTTGCTCACCAGGATATTCGCCGGTGGGATCGGCGCTGATCTCATCAGTATCCGGCACTGCCCCGATCTGGCTCTCCAGGGGTGAAAGCCTGCGGCTCTTGCTCGATGACGGCGACGGGGTGGTAAGCCGGTGCGGTGGCCTCCCCACCTGTTCGCGGCTGGTACGCCCATCGGACAGCACGTCCCGGGCGTACTCGGCCAGACCCAACACCCGGGCTGCTGCGCGCTGGTGACGGTGCCCGCCACCCCGACGGCGGTGACCTCCCCAAAGAATCGATCTGCCGTCCGTCATGGCTCCCGAACCGCCTCACGCAGCGGCAGTCTCTGCTGCTCCGGGGAGGCGGATCGTCGTGCAAGAATCTCTCCTGGCCCGCACCGCCCCGACATCAGGGAACAGGCCCAACTCCCGTTTGCCGTCGATGAGCACGGTTCAGTGGACCACCCCGATGTCAGAACGGCACGGGGCTGGGGCGTAGATCCGCCTCCTTTTACCAGCGCTCGACATGCCCTTATCTTCATCGCCGGAAATCACCTCACACCTCGACGCCGGGGAACGGCTCACGCAGAAGGAAGCAGCTGCGGTTGCGGACGTCTGTGGCAGCCGATGTCATAACGAACCGGTGCGCTCCGCAATGCCTCCAACAGGTCGCGTATTCGTCACCAGACGGCGAGTGCGCTTACCTTGTTAACATCAGGTGGAACTCCCCGGTGGCGTCGACGCCCCTGCCGGACGCGCCAGCCGCGCCTCCCGGGCAAGCTCGGTGATGCCCCGCGTCGGCTCACCTTTGAAAGCCCTGACGGTGTTGGTCCTGGTCTGATGGCGGCGACCGGTGGTCATGCGACTCCGGGCAGAAGTTCGAGCCGAAGCGCTCATGGATCAGCTCAGGCCTCGTCACCGGAGGATTGTTGGCGGCCCGGCCGCAGGCGCATGCCCGACCAGGACATGCAGACATTTGACATAATTGGGCATGCACAACAAAGATGCCTCGATCTCCGGCACGCTCCCAGCGCCGCACGGTCCGCGAGATGAGCCCTCGTGAGCCGACGGTAGCGGGCGGCCAAGTCCTCATCACCCGTTGAGTCGCTCCGACATCTCAGCCATCAGGTGATGATTCCAGCGACGAGCGGGCGGCCACCAGCCGAGGTTCGTCAGATAGTAGACGGTCGGGAAGGGGGTGCCGTTGTCCAGTCTCGGTGCGGTTTTGACGCTGACACCGGGGCGCCGCAAACTGTCGCCGACCACGGCGACACCCACGAGGGGCGTCCGATCTGCTCCTGATGATGACCAGGTCGGAGGGTCGGCGATGCGTCGTTCACGGTATTCCTGTGGGGCTGGGAAGCGGGGCAGGCCGGTCTCGGTATTGGCGGGTTCTGTCCTCCGCGGTGGGCTCGTCAGCCACTTCACAGGCCTTGTTCTCCACCACTGACCACCGCTATGGACTGCGCGGGGCAAGCACAGTTGAGTCCCCGCCGAGCGGCTTGCCGTCCAGTGCCGATCACCCGATACCCGGATGCTCGCCGGGCACCACCCAGCTCGAGCTCGAGCCCCGGGCCTCGGCGGTCACGAAGGCGGGGTCTTCCAATGGGCTCAGGCGTCGCTCGAGGTCGCGATTCTCGCTTGGTGGTCGGTCGATCTGCTCGCCCGCAGCGCAGCGCGATCCTGCAGCTGGGCGAAGTAGCAGACGTGCGCAGCTCTGGGCGAGGGTGACGGCCGAATGGCGGCGTGACCACACCCGGGATCAGCGGCCGCCAGCCATCCCGAGGGCGCGCTCCGGAGGACGCGACGCGCGGACCTGTCTCCTCGGCGGCTCCGGGACCTCGGCCTCCGCGCCGACGCGCGGCCTCGCGCCCGTCTGCTGAAACTGCGTTTCCTTGCGCGCAGCGGTCCGGGGACCGTGGCGAGCACGTCGGTCCGCTGCGCGCGGGTTTGAAACCGCGTCCTGCGCTGCGCGCAGTGTGATCGATTCGCGCGCAGCATCGCGGCCTTTGGAAACGCGGGGAGGCCGGAGCGACCGGCGTAGACGGCGGCGTCGTCCGTGCGTTCTGCTCGATGCGCAGACAGCTGGTTGTGCCCAGCGACGCGGTCGGTATGCCGGGCGCTCGGATTCTGGATCCATGGCCGCAGCCCGAGGGCGACCGCGAGGTCGGCGATGGTGGCGTCCTCGGTCACCCGGAGCCGGTGCGACGCATCATGGTGCGGTAGCCGCGCGGTGGGCCAGCTCGACGCAGCGTCGATGGTCTCGGACAGGGTCGATCTGGCTGACTCTGACCAGCAGGGCGTTAAGACGCGGTGTCGCTGTCGATGCGGCCGAGGCGTTCGGACGCCGTGACCGCCAGATCAGGTCATCGCCGACCAGGCTGCACCTGTCGCCGAGGCGCTCTCGGTCGCTGGCCTTCCAGCCGTCCCAGTCCTCCCCGTTCAGCGGGTCCCTCAGTGGAGACCAGCGGGTAGGCGTCAGACGAGCCTCGCGCGTAATCGATCATCTCTGCGCTGGTCTCTCTTGTGGCCCTCGAACTGATAGCCGCCGTCGTCGTAGTAGGACTCCCGATGCGGCGGCGCCGAGCGCCAGGGCGGCGATCGTCGCTGCCGGAGCCTGCAGCCGGCCTTGCCGATGGCGCCTCGATCGACGAGGTCGAGGGCTGCGCGGTTGGACTCCAGGCGGCGGAAACCACCCTCATCGCCAAGGCCGGATGCTGAGGCCACGGTCCTGAGGACCTTCTTCAGGCGGCGTGGCGAGACGCCGGCTCCCCATCTCAAGGGCCTCAGCGAAGGACCTCGCCTCGATCAGCGATCATGGAACTCCCCGATGTCGACGCTGGAGGTCCGCATGGGGCCGCCATTCAAGATGTTCATCATCGGCACAGGAAGGATATTGCGCGGTGGGGCCGCCGACGTACTGGCACAAAGGGCAGCTGGGCCTCCTCGGCGGCAGCGTGGGCGACGGCCACAGGGAGACTCCGAGGATCGCGTTGGCGCCGAGTTTGGCCTTTGTGTGCCGCCGAGGTTCAAGCATCTCGCCAGGTTCGATGGCGCGCGCTGCTGATCGGCCTCGAAAGGCGAGCAGCAGCTCCTCGCCGATCACGTCGAGCACGTTCTTGACGGCGTCTGGACTGCCTCCAGGCGTTTCATCGCGCGCCGCGTGCTGCGTCGACAGCTTCGGAACGCGCGCCGGTGGAGCGCTGGAGGACGATGGCACGACCGGCGATGCGCGTGAGTCGAGGACGAGCCTCAGCCTCGACCGCGCTGCCGCGGGAGTCGCGAGAACCTCGCGGGCGCCGGGCGAACTCCAATAGCTGCCATGCTGCCGCTTCGCGCCTTGAAGACGTGGGCGTCTGTGATCACAGCCCATCCAACGTCCGGAAGAATGGAATGGGACAAAGACGCGACTCTGGAGCGCTCGACACTCCGCGAATCTCGGCCCTCCGGCCTCACGCAGCGCCGCACGGACGGCGGCATCTGGCATCGGATGCCGCTGGCCTGCACGCGTCGCTGGCGCCTGTATCTGCTGCCCCCACCTTGCTCAGCCGTGAGCGGACACCGTCGCGTCTATCGAGGACCATGAGCCTGAGCCTGCGAGATCACCCTCACGGTACGCGCCAGAGCTCAAAGCGGCCTGGGCGATGCCGTCCAGCGACGATACTGCGGCCCTTTCCTCTGACGTTTGCGTCGCTCCCAGCTGCCACGCATGTCCTCTGGCACCTCACCGGCAAAGACGTGAGGTGTCAGCCGAACCGGTTTGTCGGCACCCAGCGGCCACGTCGTCGAGGGTGGCGCCCCTCGTCCTCGGCTATCTGGGCGTGGAAGTGACGCTTGGAGCAACGTAGTCGCTGAGCCCTCCAGCAGGTCTGCATCCGTCTCCGGCCTCGACGGCGCCGATCACCTCTGCAGGTCTCCTCCACTAGGTGCGTCAGAGGGAGGCATGAGTCTTCACCACGTGATCCCAGGGCATCTCGATGCGCAGCCGTGGGCCATCACCCCGCGGAGACGGATCAGCTGCTCACCGGCCGTGGTCATCAGCCCCCGTCGCGACCGAGCTGGAGCGCGCCCTGCAGGTCGACGCTGCTCTGGGTCCCAGCTGCCAGGGCGTGGATTGAGCTCCACCTGCGGCAGCATCTGCTGCTGCGGTGACGGGTTCAGGTTCACTGCATGAGACTCAGCTTCACATGGCCGTGAAGAACCTTCTCGCGGGAGTTCACCAGAGCCCGCCCTTGGGGGTCGGACCCAATGCTCTGCTGAATCCGGCCTCGTCTGAAGTGTCCCCAACGCATGCCAGGCAGCGTGATCGGCGATGCGTCGCGCCGACCACGAGAAAGAACAACGTCGGGTGCGGGTGATCTCAGGCCAGCAGCCTTGCACGACTTCCACCTGGGTCTCCGTCAGCTCGCCTCCGGGAATGACCACATCACGACGACCGCCGCAGTGGACGTGACTGTGCCGAGCAACCGGCAAGCGCCGCAAACGCTGCACGCAGTGGCAACTGAGTGGCGAACTTCATGGGTCTCCCTCCAGCCGACAGCCTCGCCGAAGCATACCGTCCACCCTCATCGGGGCCGACTCACTGCGGCCAGGTGACTCTGGCCAGGAATCTCCTCCAGCAGCTGTGGTCATCTGACTTTTGACGGCTGCCCAGCCAATCCACTCCAGGATTATTCGCAGCTAGCTGTAACTACAGGCTCTGCATGTTTTCGCTGTTTCCTGACGCCCGCCAGATGAAGCCTCAAGATGTCGCATTGTTTCTACACTCCCATGCCTCGAGCTGCACAATGCAGCAGCCTCGACTCGCTTCCAACGTCTCCACGTACCTTTCGCCAGCCATCCATGCTGCAGGAAACGCGCCGCACCGCGTCTCGACGCCGTCGCTGTAGCACGCGTTCCCACGCTGCAGACGGCGATGACTACGCACCTATGCGTGGCCTGAGGCCGAACAGGAATCCAGGCAGACACCCCAGACCCCCATCTCGACGGGGTGCCACGATCCGCGTCTCGATTTACGCCATGCACGCCCCGACGGGCGCAGTGGCTGATGGTGTTCCCGCATGGACCAGGCTGCTATGTCGTCACGACGGGCGCAGTGTGGCTCTGGCGCGGCCGCACTTGACCTGCTTCCATCTCTCACGCCCACCCCTGTGCCACGAAACGCCGCACTCGTCTCGATGCCGTCACCGTGGTGCGTTCCCAACACCACCAGACGGCGATCTCACGCCACACCACAACATCCCTAGAAACACAGGCGGACACGGACGACCTGTCACCGTCTCAAAAGCTCATGCACAAGTCTCTGCACGCATACTTGGAGAGGACAACCACGAGGACTGTCCACAACCACTAAAGCAAGCCGGACGCCAACAAAGAGATTTCACTGTTTCCTAACACCCCCATGAACAACCCTCCTTCCTCCTGAGCAGTGACGAATTCGTCTTCGCGCCTTACTTCAGCAGCCATCATTCGTTTGGCATCTGTTCGAGTAACTGCGACATGTTCGGTGGCCTCGATCTCGCGGCTCGACCTGAACAGCCGCGACGCTGGCTACTCATAATCAGCGCAACGGGAGGCGGCAGCAGAAAACGGATTATTCAGTTCTACGGCTCCTCCCCATGTCGGTTCCGGACGATGGTTTTATCACCCCTCAGACGGCACGCTGCCCGGTGGAAAATGCGGAAGCATGCGTACTTTGAGCTCGTCTGCGACATCAGCGACAGGACGTTTTGATTGTTTGAAGTTGATCATCAGTTGATCGACTCCGATTCCCCTGCAAGCATGCAGCAGTTTCCAGGAGCGGCGCTCGACCAAACCTTGTAGACCTTGGTGTAGCGCAGATGGACCGGGCTTTCACGCCAGAGGTCTATATAGATCGCCTGATTAAACGGTCGCATCAGGTTCTCCACGAGGATCCGGTGAGCTCTGCGCCAGCGGTGGATGTTGCTGATGCTGCTCGAGGGGAGACAGCATGAGTGCAATCCGTCTGCCGTTTGAGGCGAGTCCAGTCGACATTCTGACGAGAGCTACCCGTGACAAAAGAGGAACTTTCTCGATAAACCGTGTTTCGGTATAAGATCCAGCTCCCTCAGGCGCCCCCAGTGGCCGAATTGATTTTTGGAAAGAGGACCCAAGAGGCTTAGTCAGAATCGGTGGCTGCAATAGTTAATTGACGTGTTGTGCGTGTCGGTAACGCGAGGAAGGCTCAACTTCCTGAATAATTGATGAGTACCAGCATGGTCAATCGAAAGTTGAGCCTTCCATGTACTCTAGCACAGGTCTTAGCAGCGAACAGATCACCGACACTTGTCGCACGCATCCATGACCTCCAGCAGGCACCAGCCTCCCGAGCAGGACGGAAACCCACACTAGGACTGTACAGGTAGTGTTGTTGTGGCCTTGATCTATCTGCGATCCAACCGCACACAAGCATCGATTGCCGACCAGTTCCACGTCTCCCAGAAAACGATCTCTCGAACCATCGCATCCTGGATGCCCATCCTGGGACAGGCCCCTGGGACTGCACCCCCACCCCCACGGTCGACGACCTCGATGTCAGCGAACCACTCATCGTCGATGGCACCCTACTGCCGACCTGGTCATGGCGCACCATGCAGAACTGTACTCAGCAAACACAGAAACCACCGGCGTCAACGTCCAGGTCATGCGACCTGACAGGACAGCTCGCCTTCATCTCGACCCGATGCCCGGCGCACCGCAGCGCGCACACGCACTCAAAGAAACCGGCCTACTCGACCATCATCCACCGGGCACGCTCATCGGCGACAAAGGATACATCGGACTCGGCATGATCACCCCATCCGAACCAACCGAAACAACACAGCTTACAGAAGAAGAAAGGTTCAACAAGTCAGTAAACGCACGCTACATGATCGAGACGAGTCATCGCCACCCTCAAAAACCTGGAGAATCCTCACACCGACTGCTGCAGACCTTCACAACATTCCCAGAGACAATCACCACAGTAGCCGACTCGAGATTCTACAGAAACACATTCTGACTAAGCCTCAAGGGCCTCCGCAGATATTTCATCGGACTGTCGGAAAACCTCACCTCCGCACGATCTTTTCCGCACGTGGACGTCAACGGGCGATCACCAGCTGGCAATTCCCAGGGGAACGCCACCCGTCATCTGGTCCCTGTGGCGCCGCGATATCCAGCGGATGACGTGGCGTTGCACGGGAACTCGCCACCACGCAAAACGATGCCGTCCGTGACAGCTGCGAGATACAGATACACGTAGGGTCGACTGGCGACGTATGTCCGAAAGTGGATCATAGCGGGATGTCGCCGCAATACTGAGCAATGCCCTGCGCTCAGCCTGTTGCACAAGCTCCACATGCCTTTCCAGTGTTGGCACCGGACCTAGAAAGCCCCAAGGCGCAATGGCTGGTGTCATGTTATCTGGATTATATGCCTTGTGCATGCCGTGATGTTCCAGCACTGGTCTGTCGCCGTTCCAGAGAAGATCAAAGCATCTCCGCCGTATAGCAGCCAGGCTAAACCCTGACACCTGTGTTAATGCGAGTCTTGAGACGGCAGGCAGGCAGACCCACGACGATGAGGATCGAGAACTGGCGCAGCACACGAGAACCAGCCCTGCGTCGGTTGCGACACTATGAAGCACGTGACTGCTGCAGTCGACGTTTGCGAACGGCTACTGACCACCTCTGCGAGGTGGAGCGGGCAGATCCGGACACTACTCGACAGTGGATTCAGCGGCCCTCATTGCTGAGTTTCTGCCCTGCCTAGAAGGGGCAGACGCCGAGCTCACCCCCATCCCGACCTGATCTGCCAGCCGTCTACGACGTGAGATCAGATCGTATAGATCGTAAGATATCGGCCCTTACCCTGGCCCGGGAGCGTTTCACCTGCTACCTCAACCGAGTAACCTGATCACCGATTCGCCCCAGCTCCGTCATCCAAAGAGGATCCGCAAAAGGGTCTGTCCGATTAATGGTGTAACTGGCGGTTTCTATTGGTGGGTGCTGGCTGCGGGCATGCGGTCAGCGAAGGTCGTGGCGAACGCGCGTTCAGGGCGGGCTTCAGCGCATGCACGGGCCTGGCCAGTGCCCACAGGATCAATGATCTACGGTCGGGTGCAGGGTCTTCAACGCGGCTTGCTCGTTCGGGAAGTGCCCGCGGGCGCAGACCGCTCTGCGGAACCTGGCGTTGGTGACTCGATCGCATTCCGTGGAACACTGAGACCTTGCGGATCTCGATGTCGTGGTCCAGAAGGGCACGAACTCGGTCAGGCACCCAGCCAGAGCCGGATCATCGCCGGATGGGCGCGCACTTCTCGGTGAACTGTTCGAACGCCCGCTCAGCGGCCTCCGGTGAGCTTCGTGAGACAGGCTTTAAGTCGGCCGCGATCTGGGACCAGTGCTTCTTCGAGGCGTGGCGGAAACTGTTGCGCAGCAGGTGGATCGAACGGGTCTGGATCTTCGCGGCCCGAACACCGACCCGATGGAGTCGGGTGGTCCCATGAGCCCGTCGCAGACCATGAAGAACACATCCTTGACGCCCGCGGTTCTTCAACTCGGTCGGGCACGCAGACAGAACTCGCCGACTCCCCGTCCCCCTGGGGGCCAGATCCCCACAATGTCCTTGTGACCCTCAGGTCGACCCCGATCGCGGCGTAGAACGGCTGGTTACGGACCTGCCCTCCTGACTGATCACGATCGCATCGATAAAAGATCGCCGTGTAGATGGACTCCGAGGCCGACTCATCCGTGGTCATCTCGTCGACCCGGTCGGTGATCCGGCTGATCGTGTCCGCTGACACGCTCGTGCCGTAAACCTCGGCGAAGTGGGCGGCGATCTCCCCGGTCGTCAGCCCTTTCGCGAACAGGCTCAGCACCATGGCATCCATGTCCGACAACCGACGTTGCCGCTTCTTGACCAGCTGCGGCTCAAACGTTCCGTTACGGTCGGGGTACCTGGATCTTGATCGCACCGACGTTGTCAGTAACAACCGTCTTCGACCTCGTGCCATTGCAGATTACCGCTGCCGCGACCTGACCGGGTCGATGCTGTCGTAGCCAAGATGCTCATTCGGCTCTAAGTCGAGGGCGGCCTCAACGATCTGAGCGGTCAACGCCTTCAACAAAACCACCGGGGTACGGTCAGGCGACACCAGCATCGCTCGCTGACGCGCCATCGCGCGGTCGCCTCACGCTGAGGCCACCTCAGCTCGATGGGACTCCTCCCGCCGACGGCGGTGATGATGATGGTTCACATGCCCCAGTCTGAGCCGACCCACGGCCAGCTCACTACTCGTTGTTGTCTCGGTCATCATGACTCCTCCTGCCCTGTCGGGCGATGGAGCCAGTTACACCGTTTCCTGACAGACCCATCCGCAAAATTCGGTTCGTTGCGTGGGGGTGGCTACAAGGGATTCGAGTAGAGTGTGTTGTTACAAGGTTTGTGTGGCCAGACAGTCAGGAACCATGTTGAGGTCGAGAAGTCTGATGACCCCCGCTGGCAGGCTCTCTTGCAAGTCGGGGACAAACACCGCCTCCGCTTGAACTTGCCCAGGTCGGCTCGGGGTACTGGGGTAGAGTCTGTCATCGACTCACATGTGCGCACTGATATGAAGGCACCAGGGCAAAGCCGCTACCACCTCGCATACAGTGACAGCGCAGGTCCAAAAGCCACGACTCGTATATTGCTATATGGACCGATCACCCGGTCCAGCAGGGACATCGCCCAGGCCAGGTGATCGCCATCGGGCTTCGGCGTCAGCAGCTGGGACGTGGCGGGTTTGTACACCGATCCCGGATAGAGACGCTGCAGCCTCACCTGGCGTGACTCAGCAGCGTCACCGGCTCCAACCGAACATTCTTTCCTGCATGACGCGATGTCATTGACGCCCAGTTCTCGGGCCCCGGGTTCCGCAGAGCCGCCACCCCAGCAGCTGCTCCGGCTCGGGCAGGGCCCATACCGGTCCACTAGCTCGGCCCGCACGCCGTCAGCGTCTTCTGCACTCCGGATCTCCGCGATCTGCTTGTACATCTCCAACCGCAGACGCTCCGACGGCACATAGTCGTCGGGTAGGTGGGCGTCAACGGGCAACTCGATGCGCAGCGTCGGCTCGGGCGTGGTGTCCTCGCCCCGGTACTGAGCGACGGCCTCACCAGACGCAGGTACATGTCGAAGCCGGCGTCGGCGATATGCGGACTGCTCCCGCCGAGAGGTTACCCGCGCGCACGAGTTCAAGTCCACAGCATCGCCAAATCGACATGCCTGCCCCCAGGTCGGTGTGGGCGGCCATCGTCGACAGGCGCTCATGGGCGGTCTGGGTGAGGGTCTTCTCCGCGGGATACAGGAAATAGGCATAACCCCGCTCCGACGACCGGCCGACCCGGCCCCGCAGCTGATGCAGCTGCGACAGGCCGACACGTCGGCGCGATCAATGATGGTGTTCGCGGGTCTGGATATTCAGGCCCGCCTCGACGATGGTGGTGCACACCAGAACGTCGGCGCGCGTGCCCCAGAAATCGAGCATCACCTGCTCCAGCCTCGCCTCCCCCATCTGCCCGTGGGCAGTGGCAATGCGGGCCTCCGGCACCAGCTCCCGCAGCTCTGCGGCCGTCTTGTCAATGGAGTCGACGCGGTTGTGGACGAAGAACACGACCCTCACGCGCCAGCTCGCGCGGATGGCGGCCCGAACCTGCCTTGTCGTAGGGGCCGACCATCGTCAGCACTGGGTGGCGTTCCTCCGGCGGGGTGGCGATCACGCTCATCTCCCGGATGCCCGTGATCGCGATCTCCGGAGTGCGTGGGATGGGCGTGGCCAAACATCGACAACACGTCGACATGCGATGACCCGCAGCTCCTTCAGCCGCTCCTTGTGCTCGACGTCGAAGCGCTGCTCTCATCAATGATCACCAGGCCGAGGTCGCCCAGATGCGACCTCCTTGGCCAACAGCCGGTGCGTGCCGATCACCAAGTCGGTCCTGCCGGTCGCCAGTCCTTCGAGAACCTTCCTCGACTCCGCATCGGTCTGGAACCGGCTGAGCTGCGCCATGTGGACGGGGAAGCCAGCGAACCGCGAGGCAAAGGTCTGATGGTGCTGGCTGACAGCAGCGTTGTCGGCACCAAGACCGCCACCTGCTTGCCGTCCTGGATTGGCTTTGAAAGCCGCCCCGTGACCGCGATCTCAGTCTTGCCGAAACCCACATCGCCGCAGATCAGGCGGTCCATGGGGACGATCCTTCTCCATGTCAGCCTTGACTCATGGATGGCCGACAGCTGGTCGAGATTCTCGACGTAGGAAGGCGTCCTCCAGCTCCCGCTGCCGAGGGGTGTCGGGCCCGAAGCAGCCGCCTTGGCCTGTCCGGGCCGCATGGAAAGCGTGAGCTCCGACGAGATCTCCTTCACCGCCTTGCAGGGCGCGGCTCTGCGCCTGGCCCAGTCAGCGCCACCCATCTTGTCGAGTGCCGGGGCCTCGAGCCGACGTAGCGTGTCAGCTGGTCCAGCTGATCCATCGGCACGAACAGCCGGTCGCCGGGATGCCCCCGCTTGCTGAGGGCGTATTCGATCACCAGATGAGTCACGCGCTGCTCCTGAACGGTGCGCTGCACCAGCTCCACGAACCGTCCGACGCGCATGGGACCTCGTGGACGACAGGGTCGAGCTTGAGCTCAAGCGGCTGGATGGTGTTGCGGCGACGGGTGGGGAGCTTCCGCTGCCCCCGCTCAGCCACCTGCTGCCCGGACAGCTCCACAGCCGTCAGCAGCTCCAGCCTGCCGGGCACAGAGCGCCAGCCACGGCGGAAGAGCCCCGACAACGACATGCGCCGTGCCGGGCTGGGGCTCCTCCTCCAGGTCGGAGGAGGCGGCGGTAATGCCATGCTCACCCAGCAGCTCGGTCATGCGTGACGCCAGGCCACGGCCCTCCACGCCGATCACGATCCGCCAGCCGTCGGCGTGCGGGAGCGGATGTGGGTGACGGCGGCCTCCCGCACCGCGAAATCGTCGTGGTGGGGTGATGCCGAGCCTGCGGGAATGCACTGAGTCCGCATCAAGGTTGGCATCTGGGGCCTCATCTGCGGAGAAGGGCACAAGGCCCCCACCACTTGTGACCGACCTCAGAGCATGCTCTCCGAACATCGCCCCAACGCCCAATAGGAGGAGGCCCCAAGATCAATGGGCGAGGCGCCTCCGCTGGCGGCGGCAGCCAGCTGGCACCAGGAACTCCTGGCTGGTGGCCACCAGCTCGGCGGCTCGGGTCCGCACCATCTCGGGCGCGGACACCATGACAACGGACCTCGGGGCAACACGTCGACTAGCAGCTCCAGGCGTCCACGAGGGCCGGGATGAGCGCCTCCATGCCCTCAACGGCCTGCCCCTCCAGCCAGCCGGGACAGCATGTCCCCCCAGCTGGGGATGCTCCGCCTGGGCGCTTTGGCGCAGGCACGGACCTCTGGGCTGAGCAGCAGTTCGGCAGGGCTCTGCGACAACCGCGTCCAGCTGCTCCCCGTTGAGCGTTGATCCGCGACGGAGAAGGGCCGGATCTCGGTGACCTCGTCGCCGAAGAAGTCGATGCGCACAGGGTGCTCCGCAGTGGGGAAAGACATCGACGATGCCGCCACGCACTGCAAACTCCCCGACGCTCCACCAGGTCCACGCGGTTGTAGGCGGCGGCGACCAGTGCGGACCCAGCAGATCCGTGAGGTCACTCCTCCCCACCCTGACGGTGACGGGCTGCACGGCCGCCAGGTCCTGACCTGGGGCTGCAGCAGCGAGCGGACAGGGAGCCACCACCTGCGGCGGCGTCTCGGAGGTCAGACGGCGCAGCACCGCGAGGCGTTTGCCGACGGTGTCGGCGCGAGGCGAGAGCCGCTCGTGGGGCAGGGTCTCCCAGGCCGGGTAGTAGACCACCTGTTCCGCCCCCAACAGGGTCCGCAAGCTCCGCGGTGAGGGCCTCAGCCTCCCTGAGGTGGATGCCACCAGCAGCACCGTGCGTCCAGACTCAGCCGCGACCAGCGCCGCCGCCACAGGAAGAAGGATGTGGCGCAGGTGATATCGCGCGCCTCAGCGCCGGGGACGCGGGCATCATGCGGGGTTGCGCGGACCGCGGATCGGCTTCGAGGGCGGGGAGCAGGCCGGGAAATCTCACGGCGTCATCTTGTCACGCTCGTCCGACAAATTCCTCCTATGCCTCAGCGTCGCGGTTCAGTCATCTGTTGAACCGGTTCTGGGCGCGACGAGGCCCCTCGGCGATGAGGGTTTCGACGGCATCGGCCGCAACCGCCGCGTCGAGGCGCATTGCATCAGGTCGGCGGGACGCATCCTGGCCAACACATAGTCGGCGGCGGGCTGGCGTCCGGGCGGACGGCCGATGCCGACGCCGGACGCGGTGGAAGTCACCGGTGCCCAGGTGGGCACGGATGGACTTGAGACCGTTGTGCCCGTTGTCGCCGCCCCAGTTTGAGCCTCAGGCGGGCGGGGTCTAGGTCCAGTTCGTCGTGGATGACGATCACGTCCTGCGGCGGGATTCGGTGGAAGCGGGCGACGGCGCCGACTGCTGCTCCTGACTCGTTCACGAATGTCGTCGGCTTCATCGGCACCACCCTGCGACCGACCCCCAACGGTCGAGTCGCCACCTGTGCCCGCTGCCCTCGGGGCATGGAATAGGTCGCCCCCAGCCGCGGCTGGGTCGTCAACCGCCTAGAAGCCGACGTTGTGGCGGGTGGGGGCATGGGTGGGGCCAGGGTTACCGAGCCCCACCACCAGATGCAGGGGTCTGGGTCGCTCGCCCTTGACCCGCATGAGGTCAACGTGCTCCAGAAAACCGGTGATCGGGTCGCGCTGCACCTCCTGAGGGGCGCACGACCACGGGGCTGCCCGTCGACGCTCACCTCAAGGACCAGGTCGGCCTCACGGGCAGCAGGAACGTCTCACGGCCGGGCAGGCTGATGTGAGTGGCTCAGGCCCTCACCGTAGATGACGCGGGGAACCTGCTCAGCGCGACGCAGCCTACGGGCCGCGCCCTTGCCGAACTCAGTGCGGGTGGTGGCCGCAAGCTTGTCGAGTTGCCATTCTTACCTCCTGGGGTGTGGATAACTGTGCACGCCTGCAGAAGGTGCTAGTCGATAACGGACGGTCGTCCCTCGCCAGGCAGCCCCCGATGCTACCCGCCGACCCCAGAACAAAAAGTAAATGAAGTTTCAACTTCACAGGCTAGTGGAAGCCCTATTCACAGGTTCTACACAGGAAAGACTCTGATCCTCGAGACCATGACCACTCTTGCCTCTCCCCCGCAGGCCAGGCGCGCCATGACCTTCGGCCCACCTCGGGGAAGAAGGCAGGCCGACCGTCGCGACCTCCTGGCAGGCCTCGGCTGGGTCAGCACGGCATTCGCCGTCACGCTCTACCTGGCCGACGGCACCTTCACCACGATCAGCTCACTCGCGGATGCATTGACGCCCTGGGTGTGGTCTCAGGACTGGTGGCCACGAACGCCATGCTGTTCATGTTGCTGCTCGCAGCCCGAGTCCCAGTGATCGACCGGGCCATCGGACAGGTGAAGGCCATCCAGTGGCACAGGCAGCTGGGACAGATCACCGTGCTGGGGGTTCTCGCCCACGCCCTGCTGATCCTGGCGGGGGCGGCGTGGTCCCATCGCGCAGGCATCGTAGGGGGCATTGCAGACCCTGTGGAGCAATGACATGGCTCTTGCAGCAGCCAGCCTGGGGCTGTTGCTCGTCATCTCCGTCACCTCCGTGGTGGCGGTCCGTCAGAGCTGCGCTACGGTGTAGCACATCATCCACCTGCTGTCCTACCTCTCGGTGATCCTGGCCATCCCGCACATGTTCACCCTGGGCTCCACCCTCGCGACAGGCACCTGGCAGCGAATCTACTGGACCACGCTCCTGCTGGCCGTCGGCACCTGTCTGCTGGCCTATCGCGTTCTGGTCCCGCTCTGCGGGTCCTGGCGCCACGACCTGCGACTGGCGGAGGTCACCCGCATCTCCCCGGACGTCTACCACCTGAGGTTCACGGGTCGCCACCTGGACGAACTGGACATTGAGGGCGGCCAATACATGACCTGGCGGCTGTGCGCCCGCGGGCTCTGGAGCCAGCCCCACCGTTCTCCTGTCAAGGCACCATCAGACCAATGGCTGCGCATCACCATACGGACGGTGGGCGACGGCACATCCCGACTGGCGGCTGCCAAGCTGCACCCGCGTCCTCTTCGAGGGGCCCCTACGGCGTCTTCACCGATCGTGCCCGGACTCGCAATGGGCTGCTCCTCTAGCAGCTGGCACAGGCGTCACCCCGTCTGCTCGATGCTGGGTCATCGACGGCCGATCCCACCCTGACCGCAGTGGTGCTGCGCCTCCGACCCGGAGGACCTGCTGCTGCTCGACGAATTCCGTCGCCTGTGCGACGAACGCGGAGTCGCTCTCCACGTCATGACCGGACCGCGCCACGAGGGCGCTGGGTGAATCGCAAATACGCTCGCCAACATCGGCTCCCTGGTCGGGGACTTGAACGACTGCGACGTGTTCGTCTGCGGCCCCGCCGGGTTCGTCGACGCCGTCCTTGAGGAGGCTGCTGCGCTCGGACTGCCCGAGGAGCAACGCCACGAAAAAGGTTCACCTGGTGAAAACCCGTCCCACTGTCCTGACCACGCTCACCGCCGCCGGGGTGCTGAGCGCAGGCTTCGCCCTGGGCACGGCGGGAGGCCACCGCTGCTCCCTCCACCGCCTCACCCTCCGGGCCGCAGCGCTCCACAGCATCCGATCCCTCACCCCAGGGCAGCCCAACACCCGGCTCCGACGAGCAGGCCAGCAATGTCTACACCGGGGGCCGTGACCCACAGGCACGGCTCGGTGACCGTCTCGGTGACCGTCACCGATGGGGTGGTGACTGACGCGAAGGCCGCATATGAGGCCACCAGCTCGAAGTCCGTCGACATCGCCGAGGGCGCCATCCCCACGTTGAACGCGAACGTCGTGGCGGCAAACGGTGCCGAGATCGACACGGTCTCCGGCGCCACCTACACCTCGAGGCCTACCTGACGAGCCCTGCAGTCCGCGCTGGACCAGGTGCGGTCTTGAGGCATTTCTTCCAGACGATGGGCACCGTCGTCAGCCTGAAAGCTCGCGGGGAGTCCCTGCCTGGTGCAGGAGGTCTTCACCCACCTGGATGAGCTGTTCGCTCTACCGTAAGGACTCGGAGGCCAGCCGGATGGCGCGCGGTGAGCTGCGGCTGGCAGACGCATCCGAGGAGGCACAGGAGCTCTACTCGCTGGCTCACCAGTGGCGTGAGGCAACCAACGGGGCCTTCCAACCACATCGGCCGGACGTCATCGACCTGGCGGGCATCGTCAAGGCCGAGGCCATCCGGCGCGCGGGGGAAACGTTGGAGCGCTGCGGCGGTCATGGCTCATCGAACGCAGCGATGTGCTGACCAGCGGCTCGGGACGGTGGGCATCGTCGACCCGTTCGACCGCTCCGGCCTGCTGTCCCAGTTCGCCACCACCGAAGATCACCCCGCCGTTGCGACCTCCGGGACGACAGAGCGTGGCCAGCACATCTGGCGCGCAGGGTCCGGGGACGAGTTCATCCAGGTGACGGTGGCGGCCCACGACATCATCACCGCTGACGTCCTGGCGACCGCGGTGATGTCGAGGCGGGGCCGACACCCTGCATCAGGCGACCAGGGGCACGACATTCAGGCGCTGGCGGTCTCGAGACGGGAGATCCTGGCGACCTCCGCCTTCCGGAAAATCCTGAGCGCCTCAGGCCTGGACGATCGGTTTGATCCGGGTCGTTGACGGAATTCAACCTGCGGCCTCCTGCCGACGACGATGGACGTCATCGACGCCGGGGCCAGGTTGAGGCGACGGGCCGGCAGCAGGTCGATGCCAAGCACCAGCGAGAGGCCGCTCATGATCGGCCCCCAGTGTGTGACCACCACCGCCGTGCCCCGATGGCGCAGCACACGCTCAAAGGCCGGGCGAACTCGGGAGTGGAGATCGACATGTGACTCCCCACCCGGGATGCGGAAGGTCTCGTCGCCCCAGAACCGCAGCACCTCGTCGGGTTTCTCGCGACGCAGATCCTCACCCGTCAGACCATCCCACTCCCCGAACGCCAGCTCATCCCAGTCCGGGATGGGCCGCACGCCCATGCCGAACAGCTCGGCCACGGGCGCGGCGGTCTCCTTTGCACGTCGCAGCGACGAGGAGAGCACCCGCACCTCAGGTGAGTCTCCAAGGAATGCCGACAGCCGCGCAGCCAGGTCGCGGGCCTGGTCACGGCCCTGGCGGTTCAGCCCTGGGTTGGCACCACCGCGCCCGTCCCATTTGCCGGTTGTCGTGAAGTCGGTGACTCCGTGCCTGCATAGAACGATGCGGCTGCCTGTCTGCATGGCTCAACAGGTAACGGCTCACCTCAGGGTTCGTGGAACCCTGGGGTTCGCGTCGCTCACAGAGGCGGACGGTGATCAGCAGGGAGGCGGCGTATGCCATCAGCCCTCCCAGGCACATCAGGCAACTCCGCCAGAGGCCAGCCTCCCCTGCCACCAGGCCTGAGAGCACCTTGGTCACGACGATGGCCACCACCGCGCCAATGCAGAAGCAGCAGGCTATGAGGATGACACGCCCACCCAGACCCGTCAGGCCGTAGCGCTTGGTGAGGAAGGAAAACGTCATGAACAGTAACGCCACCCGCTCTTTCCCGATCAGCTCCACTCCCAGGGCACCCAGGCTGTCGATCTCGCCGAGGCTGATGCCAGCCGACACCAGGATCAGCCCCGGGAGCATCGCCAGCGCGTTGAGGATCACCAACCACAGCAGCGCGAACAGGTAATGCGACATCACGAGCGTCCGGCGACGCAACGGCAGGATGTCGTACAGCAGGCCCTGTCCAGGCTGGAGATCAAGGTTGAACAGGAAGAAGACAACACACACCGCACCCACGACGAGCGTCGAACCGATTGAGACCGATCTCATCAGCACCTCGAAGAATGTCATCAGGCCGATCACCATCAGGGAGTATGGGGCTCCGGTGCGCATCTGCCACAGGTCGAGTCGCAGCATGTGACTGAGCTCACGCATTGCTTGCCTCCTTTGCCACGTGGATGAGCAGTTCCTCAATGGTTGGCGTCTCAGCGACGACTCCGGGACCACACAGACCGACATCAGCGGTCTCCAACAGCCCCTCCCAACCGACGGCGTGCTCCCGCAGCCCCGAAGCCGGATACGCAGCTCGGGCGTCCAGCTCCGCCGCGGGGCTGCGCACGATGGCCCAGGATTCCAGGAGCTCGTCGCGCATTCAGAGACCAGCACCGCCACGATCCAGGACGACCACTTCGTCACAATCCGCTCAGGTCGCTGGTGATGTGGGTGGAGAAGAGGATGGCGTGTCGCTCATCCGGTCGTGAAGTCGGCCAGCCGGTCCAGCAGCTCGCTGCGCGGGGATCAAGACCGCTGGTGGGCTCATCCAGCAGCTGCGCACCCTGCGCCAGGGCGACGGCAAGCTGCATCTTCATGCCCATGCCGCGGGAGAAGTCCTTCACTCTGGTGCGGGGTGTGACGCCGGCCCAGGAGGCCAACTCGTCGAACACGGCCTGCCGCCAGCCGGGATAGAAAGGGGGACAGCAGACGCGCCACGTCGCGAACTCGCCAGTGCTATCCCAGCGAGGGCTGGTCCAGGACGACGCTGACGCGGGTCTTGTCCAGCAGGGTCACCCTGCCGGCCCCGGGCCTTGCGGCGCCGAGGGCGATCTTGATCGCGGTGGTGCTTACCGGCTCCGTTCGCGCCCACGAGCCCCGTCACATAGCCACGGGGAACTGCCAGGTCGATGGGACCGAGATCAAACTCGGGGTAATGCTTGGTGACTGCCTGCAAGTGGAGGGGATGGGTTTCGGTCATGATTCCTCCTGTGTTGTGAGGACAAGGGTGAGGATGGAGCGCAGCTCGTCATCGTCGACACCGGCCAGTCGTCCGGCGGCGACGCCGTCGGCGAAGTGGCCCTCCACCTCCCGCAGCAGCTGCTCACGGATGATGTCGGTGTCGCGCGGCAGCACGAAGTAGCCCTTGCCGGGAACATTCGCGACGAAGCCAGCGGCCACCAGCTCGCGTAGGCGCGGGTGGTGGTGATGACGGAGATCCGCAGGTCCGGGCGAGCGCACGGATCGATGGCAGAGCACCACCCTCCTCAACGTCGCCGTGCAGGATCGCGGCCTTGATCTGGTCCACGATCTGGGCATAGATCGGCATCCCAGCGGTGTTTGAGAGCACGATGTCCATGAACACCTCCAATCTGTATATGTACACCATATATAGAAATGACCAGGTGAGTGCAGTGTCGGTCTCATATCGCGGCCTCACCCCCACGGCAGCCCCATCCCAGCGCATGTCCACCAAGCAGCCGACAGCCCTTCGGGGACGATGGGGTGTTGTTACAGTTTCTTGACCTTCTCCACAGTTGGCGTGAATGCAGGCCCCGCCGGGCTGCGCAAGACGAAAAACCCTGGCAGAGAGGACGGTGAAAGTCGACGAAAGTTGGATCTGGGGGCACCTGGCCTGCAGGCTGTTCGAGGGGCCTCGACCGCAATCGGCGGCGATCGGTGATCGGGGCCTTCGATCACAGCCGACACGGTGGCTGGGAGCCGAACCGGGAGGCCGTCAGGGGACCTCACCGACCTGGTCCGCGGCGACATCGACGACGACGAGTACATCAGGCGCTGCCGCGGGTGGCCAGGATCGCCTCTTGAGGGAAGCCGACCCTGTTTCACCTGACTTTCAGGAGGCCGTCGCCGACGGGAATACGACAGACAGGACAACCGGGGAAGAGCTGACCAGAGGATGCGACGCCGCGGGTCACGCATGCTCCGCGCGGCCGATGATCAGAAAAACCGGCGCGCATACCCTGGCAGCCTGGCGAACGTCTGTGTTCTTTGTGCGGTCAGGATCTGATCTTCGGCGTGAGTGCGATGCCATGCGATGATCCGTAGAGCCCCTTGAAGGGCTCACCACGGAGTTGGTTCCGTCCGAGCGGTCACTGAGGAGACAGACGCGAGCGGGCAGCACAGCGCCAGGCCCGGGCAGCCGGTCATGGCCACCTGGGCAGTGACGGCATGGCCGGATCACCTTCAGCGACACCGTCCACTCCACTGCATGGCGGCGACCCGCATGCCCGCAATCAGGTCGTCCTGCCTGGCTGTGCGCGCAGCTGGGCCACCCATACTGGCCGAGACCGCGACCCCACCGGTCACTGCGCAGCTGCTCATCGGCCCCGACGGCAGCACGTCACCCCCACCCCGGTGGCGTCAGCATCCTCACCTTCAGTTCTACCAACGGGCCCATCGCCACCTCCAGCTCGGCTTCCCCCTGACGTCTCGCATCTCAGTCCCGCCGAAGCCTCCGCCTCCCCCTACCGAGCCGATCCCCAAGACAACAGACAGGCCGCTGGCTGACCCGAAATCATGGACCCGCGACTGCAGCCCGGCCGAAGACCTTTCCACTTCGCCCACTCATACCGCCATCTACCCCCTCCCCGACGGCGCCTCCCCGCCCGTAATCCAGCAGCCGGCTCCGCTATCGCCGGCGCCACGCCGCTCTTTCCCGTCACATGAGATGGCGGAGGAGCCCGTCAAAATCGTGGCTGCGCGGGGCGCTGGCGCGCTCTCGGGCTGAGGATGACCCCGGGCAGAGCGAACGCCACCGGAACGCAGGACATCCTGGCCGTCTCCAAACACTAGGTCGGCCCCAGAACCATTGCCGTGGTCAACGCAGAAGGCAGAGCATCAAAACCCGACGACGATCCTGCTGGCCGCCGTCTTCGCACGCAACAGCGGCTCTCGGTCCCTCATGGGACAACAACCAGACCCGCGGCACCCTCGGCTGGCGCACTGAACAGGCCAACCACCACTCCACCCTGCTGGAGCTGCTGCTCCCAGGCCGATTGCCTGCTCAGCCCCAACGCCAGGGGCGGCGGACGGCGAACTTCGTCCATCACCAGACCCGCGACCGCTATGACGTGCTGCGCTCAAGCCCACAGACCTGGCCTCCGCCCAGCGCATCGGCGCCCGCGGCGTCGATGCCATCCACCGGGTCGCTGCCGGAAAGTACTACCGGATCATCTTCATCGACTCCGGCAACGACGAGTCCCGGCTGTGGCAACGCATGATCGACCACGCCGACCAGCTCGTCGTAGCCACCACCACCCGCGACGACCACGCCGAGGCCGGAGCACTCCTCCTGGAGGCCCTGGCTCAGCGCGACCAGCACGCCTCCCAGCTGGCCGCAAGCTCAGTCGTCGTGGTCAGCCAGGCCTCCCGTCCGCGAAGCCGACGGAGCTGATCCGGGTGGCAGAGGCTATCACCACTTGGCGCGCGAGGCGTGATCATCCCTACGACCAGGCGATGGTGGACGGCCACCTGCTTTTCGGCAACGCTTCAGCCCAAGACGCAGAGGGCATGGCTTGCGGCGGGAGCCGCCGTCGCCCGCGGACTCTGACGCCTCACCGCGATCCCCCAGCCAGCGGACTCTCCGAAACCGGTCACCCAGCTGTGGCCAGGACCGCCCCGGCACGGTCAATGATCACCACCTCCACCTCGACGGGTGCGCCGTCGAGCACCGCGAGGGCCTCCTGGCGAGCCTCCCGGGCGATCAGCGCCGCCAGGTCGATGCCGGCTCGCAGCGGCGAGGGTCACGGCATGGGCCACTGTGTTCACTTCTTCGTCTCTCCTGCAGCTCGGGGGTGCGCCGTGCGCCGCCACCAGCCGTCAGGTGCCCAGGCTGGATCCGGGTGCGATGCGAGTGAGATCGAGGTGTCCAGCGGCGAGTTTGGACAGCTTCGCCACTCCCCGACGATGCTGAGCCGCGGGAAGCGAATGCCTTCGCGCAGATATTTTCAGGACAGCCCCGGCGAAGTCGCCCATGTCCAGCAGTTCGATGCCGGTACAGTTCCTCCGCCACTCGCTCCGAGGTGGATCCCGTGCACGCAGCGGCATGCGTCACACCGGCGGCGACCGCGGCGTCAGATCCCCGGTGAATCGACGCGATCCATCGCCGAGCAGGAGTAGGGGAACCGCGACGCCCGTGGTGCCGAGCACGCCTCAGCCCACCCACGATCCCGATGCGCCTGTTCCCGTCCGCTCTTTGATGCGTTCGCCGTCGTCGATGGAGACGTGGCGCGCGAGTCAACAGCCACCCCAGCCGCTGGGCGGCAGCCACGATATTCGCGGTGATGTACTCTGCGGGGCCTCAGGTTGATGGCGGGTTCCCCGACGTGAAGGGCAGCCCCGGCAGGGTGACGACGCCGACTCCTCTCCGCCGAGAAACGCGCTGCTGCCCGGTTCACCGGGCTCCAAACCGCGCCGGATGACCGCCCATGGGTACGTCAGGATCGTCTGGCGGCGTCTTTCGTGACCGCAGCCATCGCGCGATGGGGTCTCAGCTGCGACTGGGTGAGCAGAATGCCGTCTGCCTACTCCCGGGCAGCACATCTCACGGGTCGAAAGTCCCGCGTGCAGCGCGACGAGGCGCTGGTCGCAGCGGCGCAGCGCATGCGGTCGTCAGCCCGCCCGCAGCCGGGAGGTTCCAGCTGGGCCCTTGCGGCCGCGTGGGCTGTGCATCCCCTGCCTCAGCCGCAGGGATCGTCAGCAGCGGTCATTGGTGGTCTCAGCGCGGCTCACCATCGCGTTGACAGCAGCCACCGTGTCGCTGAGCCTCCCCGACGGCCGGGGACCGTGATGTACTCCGCGCCGCACGGGTCCGCGACCAGGGCGTCCTTCGACTCCGCAGCACCGACGAACCCGACCGGGATGCCAACGATCGCCGCGCGGCCTGTCTCCCCTCTATCACCTCAAGCAGCCCGAACGGGGCGGTGGGCGCGTTGCCGATAGCGACGACGCCGTCGAGGAGACCGTCAGCCTGCCACAGGTCAACCGCCGCGGCGGCGCGTGCTACCAGGGACTCCGATGGCGGACAGATCGGGGATTCCCTTGATGTGGCAGACGACCTGGGTGTGTTCCGGCAGGCGGCTGCGGGGTGATGCCCGTCGCGACCATTGAGGAGTCGCACAGGATCAGCGCACCAGCAGCGCTTGGAGCGCCGCCTGGGCCTCCGGTGTGAAGGCGATCTGCGTGGCTATCGCGGGATCGGCTGCGGCGTGGATCATGCGCACCACCGCATACTCGACATCGTCGGGGAACCGCTCCAGATTGGATTCCTCACGGATGATCTCGAAGGAGCGGGCGTGAATCGCGCCCCCGGTCCTGATGCTGGTCATGGGTCACGCCCTCAGGGTAGTGGGCAGGTTCACGCCGTCAGCGGCCCTGCATCTCCAGCGCTTCCCCCGACCCCGTCGGTGGGCCCGGGACCGTGGAGTCAGGCTGACCGCGACAAACCAGCCATCAGCCTGCCGATCTGCGGGATTTCCCGGTGCGCATCAGGGCGATGCCGCCGCTGTGACCACCGACGGGTGGGGCCAGGAACCTCTCGGCCAGCCAGGATCGTGCGGACGCAGCACCTGTAAGAGCTCCATGGGAGACAGCCGTGCTCTGATTGGCGTCGGGATGGGTCCCGGCGACCCCGAGTTGGTGACGGTCAAGGCACTGCGTGTGTTGAAGGACGCCGACGTGATCCTGGTGCCGAGCACAGAGGCCCGCGCCAGCGGGGTGGGCCGGGCCGAGGAGATCGTGCTGCATCACCTCCCGGCCAAGTCCCCCGCGGTGAGGCGGATCCCCTTCTCCATGGCCGAGCGTCGGGGGTTGGCGCTCAACGCGCAGTGCCTGGGGTCTCAGCGCAGCCGCAGTCGAGGCTTTTCAGCACGGCGCGCGCCTCGTCGCCTTCGCCACCGTCGAGGATCCCTCAGTGTTCTCCACCTTCTCCTATCTGTGCGACCTGGTGGCCGGGCGGATGGAGGTGGAGACCGAGGTTGTTCCCGGGATCACCGCGATGCAGGCCATCGCCGCCGCCAGCCGCACTCCCCTGGTTGAGGCCGGAAATCCTGTCCCTGGTGCCTTGGACCGTGGGTCCCCAGGCCCTCGCCCAGCTCTGTGAGGTGTCTGACACCGTCGTCGTCTGCAAGGGCGGGCGGGAGATGACACGGCTGCGGGAGGTCCTGGCGTCCGAGGGCCGGCTGCGAGGCCATCCCTCGGCACCGACCTGGGGCTCGCCACCGAGCAGGTCGTCCCGTTGGCTGGTCAGTTGCTGCGCACCCTATTTCAGCACCGTACTGGCTGCGCCGAGGGCGTTTCAACGCACTGGAGGAAGAATATGAGCGGATTGAGGCTCAGCCCCGACGCTTGTCGTTTTCGTGAGGAGCAGGCCCCGGCGCCGACGACATGATCACGTTGCGCGGTGCGCGGGTCATCGCGAGGCTGACATCATCATCTGGGCCTCTCCTGGTCCATCCGGGATCATCGCGGGCGCAGGCCCACGCGGAGGTGATGACTCGGCCTCCATTCCGCTGGGAGGATCTCGTCCCCCTACACCCCGCCCGTGACGACGTAGTCGCCCGCGCGTCCACCGGCGACCCCGGCATCTACGGGGCGACGGCGGGCTGCGTGACCTGTGCGCCCAGATCGGGATTCCCACCGAGACCATCGGAATCTCAGCGCTTCTCTGCGGCAGCCGCCCACAGATGTGGAGATCACCTTGCCGGAGGTGGCCCAGTCAATGATCCTCACCCGGTTGGAGGGCGGCCGCACCCCCATGCCGGACAGGGAGAACGTGCGGGCGTTTGCAGCCCACGGCACGACGATGGCCCTCTACCTGTCGGCGGCACGCAACAAGCAGTTGCAGGAGGCCTGCTGGAGGGCTACGACCGAGACTCCCTGCATCGTAGCTATCAGGTGACCTGGCCCGAGGAGCAGCTGTGGCGGGTGCCCTCAGGGACCTCTCGGCCACGATGCGGGAGCACAAGCTGTGGGCCACACGGTCGTGCCCGTCGGCCCGGCTTTGTGCGGAGGGGCCGGCGGCGCGACGCTCCCACCTGTACCACCCGGGGTTCGGGCACGGATACCGGGCGGCAGACAAGGAGGCAGTCGACGACACCGCAGGCGGCAGCGCAAGTCAACTACCTCTGGGAGACAAAGAATGATCACTGTTCTGTATGGACATCTCAGCACGAGGAACTGACGACGCGCCGTCCGTGAGGCTCGACGTGGTTGTCGGCGGTCGCACCTGGATGATCTTGAGGTTCCGCAGGAGAAGCGGATCGTGCTGGGCGGGCTGAGTGCGGCCGTGCAGCGGATCGAGGGAGCTGCCCGGCGACGCGAGTGGTGATCCTGGCATCCGGTGATCTGTGGTTCAGGGTGGTGCGTCGGCTGCGCGCGGCGGGGCTCCGGCGGTCGTCACCCGCGCCTCCTCCGTCGCCGAGGCTTTCGCCCGCGTGGGCCTGCCTGGGAGGACGCCATCAAGGTCTCCACCCGGTCGGCCGGGTGGAGCCCGCCGCCAGCGGCTGCCAAGCTACGCGAAGGTCGCGGTCATGACAGACCCGCGTGAGCCGCTCACCAGGCTGACCGAGCCCCTGGAGGGCCTGGAGCGGGTGTTCGTGCTTGCGGAACGGCTCGGGGAGGATGACGAGCGGGTGCGGATCCTGGGCGGCGGGGCGGCCGCCGTCGAGGACGATACGCCAGCCAGCGTCGTGCTCATCCTGGGGCGAGCATCCGGATGCCGAGAGTGGGATGAGAGGCTGTCGACGCCTCCACCCCCAGACAGGTTGCCGCGCAGGGAAATTGGCACAGGAGCGGTTGGCGGTCACCCGCTGGCTGAGCTCATCATCGGGCAGGTCGCCGGCTCCGCCAACGCACGCCACCGGGCGGAGCAGATCGACGGACTGCTGGGGGCCACTCGGATCTACGACGGCCCGGCGGCCGAGGGGCTGAGGAGGGCTTTCGGGAGTGCGACATGGTGATCTCCATCTGGCTCTCGGTGCCACCACGCATCATCGCCCGCTGCTTGACTCGAAGACCGACCCCGGAATCGTTGTGATCGATCAGGGCGGGGTTCGTGGTTCCCCTGACCGGTGGCCACAGCGGCGCCAATGAGCTCGCCCGGCGACTGGCTGGCGGGGGTTGGGGGCGACCGCAGTCCTGACCACTGCCACCGACTCGCTGGGCATCCCGGCCCTCGACACGCTCGGCTGGGCACTGGCGAAGGGACGTCGCAGGCGTGACGGGGCGATGCTCGACTGACCGGTCAGTGCAGGTGATACGTGAGCATCCCTGGCCCCCTGCCGCCGCTGCCCGGCAATGTGACGAGGCCCTGCGGGGCAGGAAGGCTGCAGCCTGATCCTGATCACTGATCGTGACGTCCAGTCATGGAACCAGCCAGGTTGCCGCGCGTGGTGCTGCATCCCCTCAGCGAGTGGTCGGCATGGGGTGCAACCGGGGCACCGCGGGACGAGGATCCTCCGCACGCATCTGGGGTTCCCTCGCCTCCGCCGGCCTGTCGATCCATTCGGTCCGCCCTGACCAGCGTCGACGCCAAGGCACACGAGGGTGGTCTCGTGCGGCCTGGCCAAGCAGCTGGGCGTCCTTCGTCTGCTATGAGGCGGAGGAGCTGGCGGTGGAGGTTCCCACACGCCTCGGGCGTCGTCGCCGCCGAGGTTGGAACCGCCAGCGTCGCCGGGCCTCCGTGATCCTGCAGGCGGAGCTGATCGTGCCAGCGCACATGCCCGGACGCGACCTGCGCCGTCGGCGCATCCCAGCCCGTGGGGAGTTGCGCGTGGTCGGTCTCGGTCCCGGTCACCGGGATCTACTCACCCCGATAAGCGAGGCAGGCTATCCGAGGCGCCACCCATGTCGTCGGCTACATCCCGCGTGCGGCGGATTCGCGACCTGATGATCAGCCCACGCTGACGTATGCGACCAAGATGGGTGGGGAGGAGGGCGCACCGCCTACGCCATTGAGCGGGCGCGGGAGGGGCATACCGTGGCCTTCGTCTGCTCGGTGATCCCGCCATCTACGCGATGGCGCCGCCTGCGTTGGAGCAGGAACCACCGGCATCGGCGTCCGGGTCATCCCGGGCGTGACAGCGGAGCTGGCGGCCTCCGCGCTGCTGCGTGCCCGTTGGGTCACGACCACGTGACCATCTCACTGTCGGACCTGCACACCCCTGATGTCGTCGAGGAAAGAGGCTGATGGCGGCAGCCGACGGGAGGACTTTCGTGACGGTCGCTTGGCCCACGTTCCGCACTCGGCACCATGGTACCATCTGCCGCGGGCGCTGGAGATCCTGCGAAACGCCCCGCGGATGCGCCCGTCGGCGGCCACAGTCCGCCGGCATCTGGTCGAGCTGTACATCCGTTGGGCCCCGATCAGGAGTTCAAAACCAGAGTGCGTGAACATGCACACCATCGTCATCGTCGGCTCCTCCACCACGAAACCGGTGGCCACCGGTGCGGACGGCGACCGTGACGTCGCGACTCACCAGTGGACGGACAGATTCCAGGGAGGTGTGCGCCCGCGTCCGCAGGGCTGATGCGTGCATGTGCCGTTGATCGCAGGCGCACGGCTCCCGCGATCCGGAGGAGCGTGGCGGCCTGCCGTGCCGTCGCAGAGCGGGTGCGGGGTCTGCTGCCCGGGACGAGGATGGCCCTTGGCTTCGTCGAGGTTGGCTGGGCCGAGAGCGTCGCCGAGGCTGTGGCGGAGGGCAATCGAGGGGCGAGAGGTCACCGGCGAGGTGGATGCCGTGCTGGTGCCGCTGATGCTCGCCACCGCGGGAGAGCACACGATCCGCGGAGGACATCCCGAGGAGCCATCGACGAGGGTGCGTGCAGCGCGCGTCCGGGTATGCGGCCTCGCTGCTGTCAAGCCCTGTTGATGCTCAGCGATGCGCCACCGGATAGAAGAGGCTCTGGGCGACGCTGGCGAGCGAAGGACACCGCCTGCGTGCTCCGTGGGTCGTGGCCCCTGGTCACCACCGAGTCCAACGCAGAGCGCTACCGTCTGGCACGCGCCCTCATGGAGGAGGCGGGCTCGGCAGCATCCACCTCGGCTTCAGCCAGGTGTCTCGGCCCTCCGTCCCGGAGGCTTTTGAACACTGCCATGGCCTCGAGGCACGGCAGATCGTCGTGGCTCCGCATTTCCTGTTCCCCGGAAAACTGCGCACCTGGAACCCGGATCAGGTCCGAGCCTGGGCCGAACAGCATCCTGAGGTGGAGGTGCGCGTCGCAGTGATCGGCGACTGCGACGTGAGCTCGCACGGCTTGACTCGTGGACCGGTATGCGGAGGGAGCTGGGCCTGGAGGGGGCTGGGCATGCGGCGCACCTCGCTACCGACCAGCGCCTCGCCAGCGGGACGTGCTTGTGGTCGGCGGCGGGATGAGTCGCAGCCTGACGCATCCCCGGCTGCTGGCCGTCGGCGCGAACGTGCGGGTGGTCGCACCAGATGTGAGTCGCCGTCGGCCCGTCTGGCCGCCAGTGGGGCGATCAGGGTCGAGCAGCGGGCAGCGCGCGCCGACGACGTGGCCGGGGCATGGTAGTGTCCTGGCGGCAGCAACGATCCCACGGTCAACGAGATGATGATCGCGGCGGAGGCGGAGCGTCAGCACACCTTCTGCGTCAGGGCCGACCATGCCGCCGCCGGATCCGCAGCCACCCCGGCCACAGCCTCCGCAGGCGGGCTGACCGTCGCCGTGGTGGGCGACCGCAACCCTCGGCGATCAGTCAGGGTGCGTGACGAGTTGCTGCGCATACTACAGGACTGAGCCGTGGATGGGGCCCGGCTGCCGTGACGTAGCCGAGCCCCATCGGTCCGCCGACTCATTCAGCGGCGAGGGCCTCCGTCGGCGTGGCGTTGGCAGCCCGGCGTCCAGGCAGCACCGAGGCCAGGGAAGCCGCCAACGCAGATGAGATCAGGCCTCCCGTATACAGCAGGTCGATGGAGAAGACCGGCTGCACCCAGGTTGGCCGGCATCATGCGCACCGCGGTGACGACGCCCAGCCAGCCGAAACGCGCGCCGGCGGCGATACCAACCAGGATGCCGACCAGCGCCAGCAGCATCGCCTCCACCAGCAGCATCACCCGCAGAGATGAACGCTGCATGCCAAGGGCCCGCAGGAGAGCAGACTCCCGCTGTCGCTCCAGCACCGACAGTCCCAGAGTGTTGCCGACCCGACCAGGGCGATCACCACCGCGGCACGCAGCAGGCCCGTCAGCACCATCAGGTCACATTCACAATCTCTGTGACCAAACCGGCCATAGACGCCGCGCCACTCATCTCGATTTTGTCCTTCACCGGTTCGACCGCCTTGATCACCCGATTGAGGTCTGTCCAGGGAGGTCGATCCGACATCTTCAGCCACAGCTCCGCACCTCCTCAGCGCCGGTCAGCCTCTGGCAGGTGCTCTCAGACACGGCAGCGGGCCGTGAGGGGACCTCTCGGTTGGTCTGGACCTTCAGCTTCTCGGCTCCGGGCAGGTCCACCGTCGCTGAGGTGAAACGCGTGCTCACCATCAGAGACGCCATCGGGCACATTCCGGTCTTCGACAGCCCCATTCGGCGCGGGCGGCGTTCACATTGCGCACCGACGGTATCTGGCCTCGACCTGCACCTCCTTGCTGGGGACCTCCACCACGGATGTGATGCCTCCATGGAGCGCATCTGCTCCCTCAAACTTAGCGTCGATGGCCCCTTCCCTGGCCTGCAGGAGATGTCGACGGGATAGCGCGGTCGTTGATGGCCTCCATCGCCGTGCTGCGGACTGTCGAGGCAGCGCACCTGAAGCGTCACCACCAGCCCGACCGCGAGCATCGGGGCAACGGCGGTGGCGGAGGCGCGACGGGGGTTGCGAGCCGCATTCTTGGCCGCCAGCCGCACCGTCGGGCCCTGCAAAGCCGGTCAGCCTCCCAAAGAACCTCAGCAGCCACGGCACATAGAACGGCGCCGCCAGCAACAGCTCCCAATGGAGGCGGGACACCACCGACCATGGCCACACCAAACTGTTCTCGGACTTGAGAAGGCCCGGAAGATGGCAAAGCCCACCCGCTAGAAGAAACAACACGCAGAAGACGGCGCGAACGGCTGCAAGCCGCTTGGTCTCAGCGGCACTCAGCACCACCTGCAGGGCTTCCAGCAGCTTCACCCTGGTTGCTTTGAGCGATGGTCCCAGCACCGAGGACCACGGTCGCTATGACACCCGCCAGGACCGCCCAGACCAGCTCCCCGAGGGGCATCACGAGACCCCAGTGACAAAGACCCCCGTGAGCTGGCCGATGATCACGCCAACCCCCGCGCCGATCAGCACGCCCAGCAGCGAACCGATCAGCCCCAGCACAATGGCCTCGATCAGCAGCCGTCCCGCAACCTGCCCAGTGGAGGCGCCCACCGCACGCAGCAGGCCGATCTGCCGGCGGCGCTGCGTGACCAGAATAGTGAAGGTGTTGGCGATGATGATCATCCCCACCACCAGAGCGATGCCGGCGAACCCCAGCAGCAGGTTGCGGAAGACGTCGAATCGGCCCGTCATCCCGTTGAGAACCTCAGTCCGATAGTCGGCGAGGCTCATAACCTTGAAGCCACCGATTCCCGCGTCATTCAACGCCTGGTCAATGGCCTTCACAGTTCCCTGGGGATCGCTGCTCTTGACGGCCCACAGGGTGGCGGCCATGTCATCGCCGGAGGGGCGAGGTAAGCAGTTGAGGCATACAGGGTTGGGGCATCGTTGGTGAGTCCGACCACCGTGAACTTGCCGCCCTTCGAGGCCCCAACGTCAACGGTGAGCTGGTCGCCGACGGAGACGCCCAGCTTCCTGGCACCGTCGCGGAGAGCGTGATCTCGCTGGGAGAGGAGGGCCACGCTCCCTCCGCTAGGTTGGCCCAGCGGAACTCTTCGGAGGGCAGGCTCATCACATTGAAAATCACGGAGGCGTCCCCGTGGGTGAGGGGATCGGTCGTGAACGCTGCTGCATCCGCTGCGGTGACCCCTGCCGCGCCCCGAATGATCGATTCGACGCGCTTCGGATCCTCGGCGATCCACTGACCACGACATCTGCCTTGAGACCTGCAGCACGGAGGCGTTTGCGACTGAGTTCCCCTCGGTGCGAACCCCGACGAGGATGGCGGAGATGAATCCGACGCTGATGGCGATCGCCAACAGCGTCGCCTAAACTCGGCCTGGATGCAGTCGGATCTCGTTGACGGCGTCTCGAGCATCATGCCCCCAGTCGGCCGAGGCTGGCCAGCATGACATCAGCCGACGGGAGGCCACATCGTCGACGATGCGCCCATCGAGGCACGAGCGCTCGGTCCGCGTAGGCTGCGGCCTTCGGGTCGTGCGTGACCATGATGATGGTCTGTCCCTGTTCCCTGGCACAGCGCTGCAGGTATTCCAGTAGCGCTGTGCCGGTGCTGGAGTCCAGTGCCCCGGTCGGTTCGTCGGCGAAGATCACCTGGGGCGTGCGATGAGCGCCCGGGCGATGGCGACGCGCTGCTGGCCGCCTGAGAGCTGGCTGGGCCGGTGCGTCATGCGATCAGCCAGGCCCAGGGAGGCGGTGACGTCCCCTAGGAGCGTCCTGTCCGGTTTTTCCGCCCCTGCAAGCTCCAGCGGCAGCAGGATGTTCTGCTCTGCCGTCAGGGTGGGCAGGAGGTTGAAGGACTGGAACACGAAGCCGATCAGGTCACGCCGGACTCGCGTCACCTCCCGCTCCGGCAGCGCCGGAGTTGGACTCCCCACCCAGGCGGAGCCCTCGTGGCTCGATCCAACCCCGCCATGCAGTGCATGAGAGTGGATTTCCCCGAACCGGACGGCCCCATGATGGCGGTGAACGAGCCCGTCTGGATGCTCAAGGAGACGTCGTCGACGGCCACGACAGGACGTGGCCCACCCTCACCGAAAACTTTCGTCAGGTTCTGGGCGCCGCAGGCAGGTGCCTGGGCAGGAGAAGCAACAGACATGGTGTCTCACACCTTTTCAGATTTCTCAGTGTTTCCCTGGAACAAGCTATTGGGCTGGGGCCTCAGGACGCATCGACCCACAGATGTGGGTTCAGGGAGTAACCAGACCCTGGGGAGAGAGCCCCTGATGCTCCCACTAGGGTTTACACGCAGCGGCAACCGACGTGCAGCCAGGCGAGCATGCCCTCGCAGACGGCCCCACGCCACGCCTTGTGACCCCTGATCTTGAAAATCAGACTGCACAGAGTTGGCAAACGCGGCCCGGATGCCATTAACTAATGGAAAACTATTGCAGTTAACCAGGGTTAAGATCTGAGTTATGACCAGTGCCACACACCTCGTGGGTACCCGCTGGGAGCCCATCGCACGCCGGTCAATGGAGAGGATTGTCGGCTGCCCGCTGCCGGGATGGAACCTCTGTGCGACCTCCTCCATCGTGATGGAGATTGATGCCGGACAGCCGTTGCCGAATGGCAACCAGCCCATGATGTGGGTGGTGCTGAACGGAACCATCACCACCATGGTGACCATCAAGAACAAAGCCCATATCGCGGGGTACCTCCAGGAGGGCGACATCTTCCTGAACACGACTCCTCGCGAATTCAACGAGTTGATGGGGCTGCCGAACAACCACCCGATCCTCGACTCCCGCTGACGCTCGCCAGGAAACGCGGCATCGCCAAGGAGGACTCCACTTTGATCGGGTCCCCCATCCGGCTCCTCGCCGCCCTCGGGAAGCGGCACGGCGAGTGGAACCGCTTCGCGACTGTGTCTCTGCTGCGGCTGCTGTCCCTATCACATGCACCGCGAGTACCAGTTCCCTGACGATGAGCACGGAGGAGCGCTACCTGGCCTTCCTGCAGGAGTACCCGCGGCTCGCGGCTCGGCTTTCCCAGCGTGAGGTCGCGCAATACCTCGGCCTCACCCCCGTCGGCCTGAACCGGGTGGTGTCCCGGCTGCGGCAGCGTGGCGTCCTCCCGATGCCGACCAGCAACGCTGGATAGGAGACGCAGAGGCGGAGCGGCCGCGGTGGAGAGCACCGCGGCCGTCTGAGACTTCAGAATCGATGGACTTCGGGGTGTAGCGAATGGCCTGAGCTGACTCGTGCATGCAGCCGAGCTCCCCATCCGTCAGAGGCAGGCGCAGCAGCCTGCCCGTTCCGTGACGGTCGACGATCGTCGGCACCGACAGGCACACGTCGTTGATGCCGTACCAGTCCTCGACGAGGCTGGAGACCGGCGAGAACCCGGTGCTCATCACGCAGCACCGACTCGATGATTCTGGCGGCGGCCACGCCGATGGCGTAGTTCGTCGCCCCCTTGCCTGCGATCACCTCATAGGCGGCGTTGACCACCCGATCAGCAATCTCGTCGCGGGTGGCCTCGTCAAGCGCGGTCTGACGCTCCCCAATCCAACAGCGGAACCCCACCGATGGAGCGGCGCTCCACAGCGGGATCTCGGAGTCCCCGTGCTCACCGGCGATGTAGGCGTGCACGTTGCCGACGGCCACCTCGCAGGCCTCCGCGACCAGGTAGCGCAGCCGCGACGAGTCCAGCACCGTCCCGGATCCGAACAGCTGATTGCGGGGCAGGCCGCTGATCTTCAACGCGGCACAGGTGGTGACGTCGACCGGGTTGGTGACCATCATGAAGATGGCCTCGGGGGATCGCTCCACCAGCGGTGGCACGACCTTCTTCATCAGGCTCACGGTGGATGCCGCCAAATCCATGCGGCTCTCACCGGGCCTCTGCTTCGCACCTGCGGTGATCACCACGACATCAGAGCGCGCGTGACCTCGGGATCCTCCGACCCCTCAATGCGGGCCTGCGGCATGAACTGGCTGCCATGGGCCAGGTCAAGGGCCTCCGCCCGGACCTTCTCGGCGTTGATGTCGTGCAGCACCACATGCCGGGCGACGCCACGCAGCAGACTGGCGTAGGCGAGCGAGGAGCCGACAGCTCCCGCTCCGATGATCGACAGCTTGTTGACTCCCCGAACGCTCATCTCAGGCTTGTCCTCCAAAAAGTGATGTTACCGATCCGTCGAGGAACACAGCGTTGATGGCCTGCGCAATGAGCGGGGCTATGGACAGCACCGTGAGGTTGGCAATGGGTTCGGCGGTGCGGATCGGCAAAGTGTTGGTGACGATGATCTCCGCCATGCCCGACTGGTTGAGCCGCTCCACCGCCGGTCCGGAGAACACGGCGTGGGTGGCGGCGCAGATGACTCTGCTGGCTCCGCGCTCATGCAGCGCGTGGGCTGCCTGCGTGATGGTGCCGGCGGTGTCGATCATGTCGTCAACGAGCAGGCAGGTCTTTCCCGCCACCTCGCCGACCACTTCATGCACGGCGACGGTGTTCGCCTTGTCGTGATCACGTCTTTTGTGGATGATGGCCAGGGGCGCCCATCTCGTCGGTCCACCTGTCCGCCAGCCCCACCCGGCCCGCATCCGGGGACACAATGCACATGCAGGAGGGATCATAGTTCTGGCGGATGTAGTCGCTGAGGACCGGCAGCCCCCACAGGTGGTCGACCGGACCGTCGAAGAACCCTTGGATCTGAGGCGTGCAGATCCACCGACGATGATCCGGTCCGCCCCTGCGGCCTTGTACAGATCCGCCACCAGCCGCGCCGAGATCGGTTCTCGTCCCAGGTGCTTCTTGTCCTGCCTGGCATAGGGATAGAAGGGGGAGACGACGGTGATGCGCTTCGCAGAGGCCCGCTTCAGGGCATCGACCATGATGAGCTGCTCCATGATCCACTCGTTGACCGGCGCAGTGTGGGACTGGATGACGAAGGCATCACAGCCGCGCACCGACTCCTCGAACCGAACGTAGGTCTCGGAGTTGGCGTAGTTGAGGGCCCTTGTCGGCACCAGCTGCACGTCGAGTTGGCCGGCGATCTCGTCGGCCAGTTCAGGGTAGGCGCGCCCGGTGAAGAGCATGAGGTGCTTGCTGTTGGGAATCTGGTTGGTCATGAGCTAGGAGTCAGTCCTTCAGCTTGTCACGGGATTCGACGACGGCGGGGTGTGTGGCCCCGTCGCTCGCCTCCGCGGCCCGAGCGGCCTTCGAGTCGGGACGCCGCCTGGCGGTCCAGTCCTGCGAGTTGTGCTGGTGGCTGCGTGCGACGGCCAGGTTCCCGGGCGGCACGTCATCGGTGACGGTGGAGCCTGCCGCGACGAAGGCCCCATCGCCGACGTCGACGGGCGCCACCAGCACCGAGTTGGAGCCGATGAATGCTGACCGGCCGATGTGGGTGGTGGACTTGTTGACCCCGTCGTAGTTGGCGAAGATCGTACCTGCGCCGATGTTGGCGCCCTCCTCGATGATCCCGTCACCCACATAGCTGAGGTGCGGCACCTTCGCGCCGCCTTCGATGACGGAGTTCTTGGTCTCGACGAAGGCCCCGATCTTGCCGCCGGCTCCCAGCTGGGTTCCGGGCCGCAGATACGAGAACGGGCCGACGTTCGCGCCCTCACCGATGATGGCGAACGACCCGTGAGACCGGACCACGCGGGCATCCGGCCCGACCTCCACGTCCTGGAGAGTGGTGTCAGGGCCGATGACAGCGCCCTCGGCGACAGTCGTGGCCCCCTTGAGGATCACTCCTGGCATGAGGGTGACATCGGAGCTGAGATCGACATCGACATCCACCCAGGTGTTGCCCGGATCGACGACGGTTACCCCGTCACGCATCCAGCGGTGGAGGATGCGGCGGTTCAGCTCCCGGTTCATCCGCGCCAGCTGGATGCGGTCATTGACGCCCTCGGTCTGCCAGATGTCGTCGGTGATCATGGCCCCGACGCCACGGCCTTGGCTGTAGGCGCAGCGGACGATGTCGGTCGGGTACTGCTCACCCTGGGCGTTGTCGGTGCTGAGCTGGCCCAGCCCTCCCGGAGGGTGGCGGCGTCGAAGACGTAAATGCCGGAGTTGATCTCACGGATCAGCAGCTGCTCATCGGAGGCGTCCCGATGCTCAACGATTCCGGTGACCCTCCCGCCGTGCGAACGATACGCCCGTAGCCGGTGGGGTCGTCGACCTCTGCGGTGAGCACGGTGACGGCGTTGGCCTCGGCTCGGTGGATGGACACCCAGGTTGCGGAGGGTCTCCCTGTCAGCAGCGGCACATCCCCGTAGGTGACGACGATCTCGCCGTCGAAGTCCGGAAGATCCCGCAGGCCGCATGCCACGGCATGACCGGTGCCGAGCTGCTGCTCCTGGACCGCGACGGAGACCGTCTGGTTCAGTGATTCGAGATGCTCGGCAACTTGGACCCGCTGATGCCCCACGACCACCACCAGGTGTCTCGGATCGAGTGCGGAGGCAGCGGACACGGCGTAGCTCAGCATCGATTTTCCGCACACCTCGTGCAGAAGCTTTGAGCGCCTGGACTTCATGCGCGTCCCACCGCCAGCGGCCAACACCACCACGGCCTGTACCGGGACCTGCCCGGATTCGATGCGATCTTCGGTCACTGAGGTCCTCCCTGGCGGTTCGGCTGGCCCGGTCTTCCGGGGTTCCTCCGGGCTAACAATACCGCTGGTTGCCCGTGGTGGAAGCCCTTCAGCGCCGGGAGGGGCGTGAGACACGCCAGCGCTGGGCTCCCCGGGTAGGGGTCGAGACCTACTGCTAATCCTGATTCAAAGTCAGGCGGGCCCTGCCGGAAGACCAACCGGGGAACGGCCGTTGCGGCCAGTGGCCAGTCTAGCCGAATCCGGTGGGCTCCACTTGTGCACAACCGAGCGGAGAACGGCGGCGGATGGATCACCGGCATGACCACGATCCATAATGGAGGGTGAAGAGCGAGCGTTGAGGAGGGAGCCATGCTGCGCTGCTTCGGGTCCGGGGATCCGCTGTACGAGGCCTATCACGACCATGAGTGGGGCCGTCCCGTCCCGGACAGCCCCAACGAGTCAGCCTTTGTTTGAGCGGCTGGTGCTGGAGGGCTTCCAGTCGGGGCTGAGCTGGGTGACGGTGCTGCGGAAGCGGGAGGCCTTCCGGGAGGCCTTCGCAGGATTCGATCCCGCGAGGGTGGCGGCCTTCACCACTGATGATGAGCAACGGCTCCTTGGGGATGCCGGAATCATCCGCAACCGGGCGAAGATCGCGGCAGCCATTGGGAACGCGAAGACACTGGTGGGCATGCATGCCGACGGGCTGCGGTTGGCGGACGTGCTGGCGAAGCATGCGCCTGCGCCGACGCTCGCCCCACCGCAGACCAGGGATGACATACCGGCCAGCACCCCGGAGTCGAAGGCGCTGAGCAGGCGTTTGAAACAGCTGGGGTTCCGGTTCGTCGGCCCGGTCACGATGTACGCCACCATGCAGGCAATCGGCCTGGTGAATGATCATCTGGCCAGTTGCTGGGTGAGACGGGGTGATGCGGACGGGCCCAGCGGTTGACCCTGTTGGGGTTGAGGTTCAGTGATGCGAGACTGGGTTCCATGTCCATCCCCAGCGCCCGCGCCGCCCGTCACCCACGGGTGCGCCTCTCCTTCGCCGAGCGGCGGGAGCAGCTGCTCAACATCTCACGTGAGGTGTTCGCGGAGCGGGCTTCGAGTGCGTCCGTCGAGGAGATCGCGGCCCGGGCAGGGTGTGTCCAAACCCGTGGTCTATGAGCACTTCGGCGGCAAGGACGGCGCATATCAGGCGGTGGTGGGCGCGAGACCACCACGCTACACGCGGAGATCCGGGCCGCCCTGAAACAACCCGGCGCGGGACCCCGGGAAACCCTCGAGCGCGGCGCCTGGCTCTCCTCGATTACATCGACCGCTGCCCGGACGGTTTCCGCATCCTCTCACGTGACTCGTCGCTGGCGAACCCCACCGGCTCCTTCGCCTCCATCCTCAGCGAGATCGCCATCCAGGTGGAGGAAATCCTGGGAGCCGAGTTCGCCCGCCTGGGGCGGGACCCGCGGTACGCGCACCCTGTACGCCCAGGCCCTGGTGGGTTTGGTGGCCATGACGGGCCAGCAGTGGCTGAACGACCGCAAACCGGAGCGGCTGGTGGTGGCCCGGCACCTGATCAATCTGGCCTGGAACGGAATGGCCAACCTGAAGGCCGATCCCAGGCTCCTCGTCGAACTCAGGACGAGCGGCGGCAAGCCCATCTCCCACCCCTCCGGATGAACACCCTCGGACGCACATGAGCTGGGCGGGTGCGGAAACCTCTCGTGTCAGCAGCTCATGAACAGACGGAGCGAAGAGGAAAAGAATGAGTGTTCCAGGTCCGGGCGGGCAGTGGTAGCCGAATCAGCAGCCGATCTGGGGACAGCAGCCGACGCCCCGGCAGGGCTGGGCGCGCGGTGTCCACAAATCCCTACTGGAACACTCCGGGGCAGCGGGTTTCGGCTTTCCAGTACAGCCCCAACCGCCGAAACGGCAGGGGCGGGGCAGGGGTTCCGTGGCGTTCGGCATCGTGATCGGGTTGGTCGTACTGGTTCCCCTGCTGGCGGTACTTGCGGGTTCCTTCGGTTCCAAGAATCAGACCACATCCGAACCCGCCGCGACGACGTCGCACAGGACTTCTTCCCTGCCGAGGGAATCAACTTCGAAACCGACACCCGCCGAGGAGACCACGACCTCCTCCCCCAGCCCTACGACCCGGCGCAGCAGCGTCCCGCCCAAGCAGACCCCCATCGCCCGAACCGACAACACCTCCCCGAACCGACACCCACATCCGCCCCCGCAGGCCGGGACAAAACGGCTGGAAGGTGCCCGACGAAACCTGGATTCCCTCCCAGCCCCGACTCCAACGACCCGGCTTGGAAGACGGTTCAGCGGGCACCCATCTACAACCTGCCTGGCCCGACGTGACCGGATGCCCCGAACCAAGCCTACGCAAGCTCCATGGCCGAGCTGAAACAGCAGATCGAAGCCGCGGTGGAGTGCGCACACAGGGCGTGGATTCCTGTTTTCAAACAGCTCGGCTACCCCACCCACTCCCTTCCCATCAAGCTACTACGAGGGGGCACGGCGACCACTCCTTGCGGCACCCTGCAGGCGCCCGCCGTGACTGCAGCGCGAACGGGGGAAGCTCTGTACTTCGGCGGCAGGCTGCTGCGTGAAAACTCCACTAGCGTCATCTGGATCAAGCTCATGGTCTTCCACGAGTACGGGCACCACATCCAGGCCCAGAGCAAACTGTTCAACGCCAAGGCCAAACTTCCCAGCGGAACGAGACGGAACGCCGGATGGAGATCCAGGCCGAGTGCTACGCCACCGGAATGATCCGCAGCGACGATTCCTTCGCGCTCACCGAGAAGAACTACCAGGTCCTCCGCAAGGCGCGCGAGAGCTTCATCGACGACGGCATCCACGGCAGCCCGGAGTCGCTGCTGTACTGGGGCATGCGGGGTTTCCACCCGAGTCCATCAGCGGGTGCAACACCTGGGTGGTGGGTTCGGAAAAAGGTCAGGTGAAACACCCTGCCGAAACGAAACCCTTGAGGGCTTATTCACAGGCAGCATGTCAACCAACCCCTAGTCAGTCAGCACACGCCTTGGGGAGAGCTTTTGAACAAATCTCAAGCCTGGCATTTCTACCAGGAAGGCCAACAAATCCCCTGACCCAGAGACTGTTTATGAAGGGCTGCGAACTAGTCTCGCGACCCCAAGAAGGTCTCGCCAGAGGAGCTCAGAGCAGTCAACCTCACGTACATCACGAAGTTTCAGTAGAAATGCAGCCCGGGCACGCTCCAGCCGCTTGCGAAAGGTGCCAGCAGGAATTCGGAGCACCGATGCCGCATCCACCGACGTCATATCTTGAATATACACAAGCCATAATACTTGAGCATGTTCTCACGGAGCTCTCCAAACAGTCTTCGTAGGCACTCTCGGACATCCACAGTAGCAGCAGGATCAGGGACAGCCGGGAACCGACAAGAGTCGAGATCACAACAAACGCGATATCTCGCCAACCCTCATTTGATCGCCCCACCTTGTTCTGAAGAACCCTGTAGAACCACGGTTTGCCAATCGGAAGACCCGCCAAAATCTTCTCCCAGCAAAGCAGACAAAGCATCAGCAACTATCCCTCATGATCGCCCACAGGAATCGACGTTTCACATATCTCAAAGCTTCGGAATGATTTTCCTCATAGAAAACACTAAACCTCTCATTGCACGACATCCCGGCCTGATCATCACATACCGCGGACCCCATCTTTCATCACCATTTCCAAGTGCCGTTCAAACAAAAGAGAGTGCACGGGAGATCATCAATGCTCGCCCTACGCCACACACCGATCAAGAAACCATCCGAAAACAAATCCTGCGCCCGAGATACTAGCGAGCTACTAAGAACTTCGAATAATTTCGAAAAATTATAAAGCGCCTACGAGCCTTCGTCAAGGTTGAGTAGTTGATCGCAGCCGTCCATGACGAAGGGATCGTGGGTCGCTATCACGACGCAGGCCCCCTGGTCGGCGATGGCGCGGATGTGTCCCATGACGATTCCGGCGTTGGTGGGATCGGAGTGCGCCGGTGGGTTCGTCGGCGAGGATCAGTTTGGCGGCCTTCACCATGATGCGGGCCAGGGCAACGCGTTGTTGTTCACCGCCGGAGAGCGTGGCGACCCTCGTGTTCAACCGGTCGGCAAGCCCAACGGATTCCAGGGCCTCCCGCATGCGGCCGGTGTCCTTCCTGCCCCGCATCGCGACCGCGAGGTTCTCCTTGACCGTCGCGTCCTCCATCAGGGCGTAGTTCTGGAACAGATAGCCCAGTGTGTCCCGCCGGAAGAGCCGGCGCCTGGCGGATCCCATGTCGAGGAGTTCGACGCCTTCGTAGGAGATCCGTCCGCCGTCGGGGGCCGTCAACAACCCGATGCAGTTCAGCAGGGTTGACTTGCCGGAGCCGCTGGCGCCGATCAGGCCGGTCAGGGTGCCCCGCTCCGCCCTGAGATCGATGTTCTCCCACAACACCCGGGGCCCGAAGGACTTCTTCAAGGAGGAAACGACCAACACCATGCTCAGGCCTCACTGATTCCATTTCTGACGATGTTCCGGTGCGCGATCAGGAGCGTGAGGGCGAACCCACCCGTGGCGACCAGCGACACCAGCAGGGCCGGGAGCATGTCGAGGGTCTGGAGTGCCGGGGCCTGCAGGGTGGGGTCACCCGCAAAGTGCCTCGAACTCCGCCTCGTCTCCGCATCACCTCATAGGGGGCCCAGGCCAGGACCGCCAACAGGATGATCCCCTTCAGCGCGACCAGCACCCGGTAGTTCGACCACATGCTCCAGCCGTGCAGATGCCGGACGAGGATGCGGGAGGCGTGCAACCTGGTGTAGGCCCCCGGCCACCGCCACTCCGGCCAGAACCGCCACCACCCCGCCGTCGCGGCACCGAAAAGCCGCGATCCTCAACTCGTTTCTCTTGTCCGCCATGATGGTCCCGGCCCGTTCCACGACGGGGTGACGCTCAACACGAAACAGCCGAGCTCAGGATTGTTCATGACATCGGCACGGATCCCATCCGTTCCGAAAACCAACAGCTGCCCATCTCCGCCGTGCCGCATAGGGCCCGAAAACCCCGGGAGGAACAACTACCACGACCGGATCGCTCAGCAGCGAGGAACTCGTCGTCGTCAACGACTCCCCCGCCACCTCCGGTGGCATGGAGAAGGTGTTCAGCACCTGGCCCGCCCCGACGGGAACGACCTTCACCGGGAGATCGCCTGCGTCCTGCCGGATCATTCCCTCGAACAGGGCCTCCACTTGTTTCTCGACCCGGTCACGCAGATCCCACAACCCGGGGCCGATCAGGATCGTGATCCCGTCCCCGAGGCTGCCCGCCGTGGCCCTGGTTCCATCGGCCAGCATCACCCGTTGTTCCTCGAGATAGCGGTGATTGACCCAGAGCGATTCAACGGACATTCCGTCATCGGGAATCTCCGCCAGCGCCTGGCGTTTCGCCAGCAGCAGGTCCCCTGCCCTGTCCTTGGAAGCCAGCCAGGACCTGATGACCTCCACCAGCCGGTTCTCGTCCTCGTGGTTGTAGACGTTGCCGGAAACCACCACGGATGCATCGCCCAGTTCCAGCAGGGGACGTGTCGCCTCCTCACGGCTCCTCGCGTCAGCCGAGAGAGCCACGACACCGGCCACCAGGCCGAGCGCCAGGGCGACGGAGACGCATCTCAGGAAATACGCCACCGCCAACACGGGCCGTCCGGGAATCTCCCCCTTGATGGCTCCGAGAATGTCGGTGCCGTGCGTGATCCACAGGAAGAACAACAACGAAACCAGCGCCCCGGAGAACAGGAGGGCGGCCATCAGGGCGGTCTCGCCGCCAGCTCACCGGCCCCCACTCCCCGAACGAGATGGCGGCCCAGCCAACCCCCACCGCCATCGTCACCGCCCCACCCAGGAGCCACCCCAGGAACAGGGGCCCGATCTCGCTCAACCAGCTGGCCCACACCTCCCGCCGTGCAGGCGTCTGATGGCGTACCGCCGCGTCCGTGACACGACGGAGGCGGCCGTCGCGCTCGTAGCCAGGAGCAGTGCGGTCACCCAGATGACCGCACTGGACCCGGAAGCCAGTTTCCTGATGTCGGGATATCCTGCGGGTTCGAGTTAGTGAGCCTCGGCACCGATGCTCACGCAGGGCATCGGCCACAGCACCACCGCCGGCCTCTCCCAGCACGATCCACCACCCGACCGGGCCGCGCATCCCGATTTCCGGCATCGGCTGGAGTTCGGTGCGCATGGCGTACCCGAAATCCATGGCCGGATCCGAGGCCACGAACTCATCGGCGCCGGCTCCGGTCAGATAGATGGTCCTGCCCGTGCGATTGTGCTCCAGGGAAGGCACCACCTGTCCGATCAGGATTCCCTTCTCACGGGCCAGTTCCCCGAGGTCGCGCCGCAGCTCATCCACCGAGGGCATCCCCGCCCATCGTGTCACCTGGATGTGGGCACGAGCGGCCAAGGGGACACCGCGCTACCGGCCTCAACTGACTGGTAGGCCAGCAGGAAGGCGATGATCCACGACGCGACCAACAGGAGCCGCAGGAGCTTCCGCAGCACTTCTCACACTCCGAACTCAGACCGCGCTTAACTCAGCAGCCGCCCTTGCCCCAGTAGGAGTGGTCCACTGCCCCCAGTCAGGATTCGCACGCTGCGAAGTCCTCGCCCAGTAGCGTGCGCTTGCTTGGGAACAGCTGCGTTCCCCCCAGTAGTTGATGGTACTCGCTTTGTGGAACACGGACGGATGGTGGTAGTTCGAATAGACCGAGGTGCCATTCCCAGTCGTACCGTAGCTCCAAGTTCCTCCACCAGCAGGAACGGTGGCGGCGAATGCCGGGTGCAATCCCAGCCATCGATCACTGCGCTCGCGACCGTAGCCGCGACCCTCTTCATCCTCATTGATTCCCCCTCTCATCAGGGCGACCGCTTCAGCGGCCCGATGGTAAACCCCAGCGATACTGCTGAGGTGTCGGTGTTCTGCACCATCGATACTTTAATATTGGACAAGCATCCGTAAGTGTGACAGGTGGCACGTGATTAGCATGGCGTTGCTGCTGAGATTGCTCCAGGGGAAACCACCGACAACCATCCTCGAATACGCCCTGACTAGATGCTACGCCGAACAATACACCATTCATGGGGCAGCCCTGCAAAGTAACATGGTACTCGGCGGGGAGGAGCCACCATCAGTCCTGCGCGGCCGTGAGGAGCCGCCGCAGCATCCCGGCCAGAGCGTGGCGTTCCGTCTCCGGCCACCCTGCCAGCAGCGACTCCTCCAGTTCGACCAGAGCCCCGAGGGCCTCGTCGACGGCCCGGCGGCCGGTGGCGGTGAGCTCGACGAGAGCGGCGCGGCCGTCGCTCGGGTCGGAGTGGCGGGTGACCAGGCCCCGGGCACGGAGCCGGTCGATCCGGTTGGTCATGGTCCCGGACGTGACGTGGGTCTGCTGCAGCAACTGGCCCGGGGACAGCTGGTAGGGCCGTCCGGCGCGCCGCAGGGCCGCCAGGACGTCGAACTCCCAGACCTCCAGGCCGTGTTCGGCGAAACAGCGTTTGCGTTCCCCGTTCAGGAGGGCCGCCAACCGGTGGATCCGCGACCACACCCCCATGGGGGAGGTGGCGAGATCGGGGCGTTCCCGCTGCCACGCGGCCATCACCTCGTCGACCTCGTCCATCCCTGCTCCTTCAGTTCACGATCCGCGCGCCCGGCACCGGCCCGTGGGCGCGACGCACGGCACGAACCCGGGAGGACAACCCCAGCCGGTCGGAGATCGCATCGGCCGGCCGGGGTGCCGGCCAGGAAGGCGATGGTGGGACCGGAACCGCTCACCAGGGCGCCGGCCGCGCCCGCCTCGCGTCCCATAGCCAGAACATCGGCCAGCTCGGGGTGGAGGTTGACGGCCGCCTGCTGCAGGTCGTTTCCGAGCAGCGAACCCACACGGCGAGCATCGCCACCGGCCAGGGCGGCCAGCAGACCGGGGTCGATTCCGTGGGCCGGGGCGGGCTGATGCGGTCGAACTCCCGGAACACCGCCGGGGTGGACAGGCCTTGGTGGCTCAGCGCCAGCACCCACTGGAGGCTGCCGCGCACCGGCACGGGCTTCAGTTTCTCTCCCCGCCCGGTGCCGACGGCGGTGCCGCCGTGCAGCAGGAAGGGGCACGTCGGCGCCGAGCCGGGCCGCGAGAGCGTGGAGCTGCCCCGTATCCAGGCCCGTCCCCACAACTGGTTGCAGGCGACCAAGGTGGCGGCGGCGTCGGCCGATCCCTCGGCCATGCCTCCCGCGACGGGGATGCGTTTGTGGACCCGGATCTCCGCCCCGAGGTTTCCCGTCCCGCAGGTCTCGGCCAGCAGCCGGGCCGCGCGGACCACGAGGTTGGTGTCGTCGGTGGGCAGTCCGGAGGCGCCCTCGCCCCGGAAACTCACCCGGAACACCCCGGCCTCGGCGGGTCGTGCCACCAGGTCGTCGAACAGCGACACCGCCTGGAACAGGGTTCCGAGGGCGTGATAGCCCTCGTTGTCGGTGGCTCCGACGTTCAGCACCAGGTTCACCTTGGCCGGCACCCGCACCCGCACTTCCTTCACGGGCTCAACCTACCTGTTGTCTGCTCGCGATGGCGGCGAAGTCCGTGACGTCCAGGGCCTCGCCCCGGACCCGGGGATCGATACCCGCCGATTCAATGGCCTCGGAGGCCGCCGCCGAGGAACCGAACATCCCCGACAGCGCCGCCCGCAGCATTTTGCGGCGCGACGCGAAGGCCGCATCGATCACGGCGAAGGTCCGTTCCCGGGTGGCGGTGGTCGCGGGTGGGTCGCGGCGTTCCAGCCGCACCAGCCCCGAGTCGACGTTCGGCACGGGCCAGAACACCCTCGGGCGGCACGGTGCCGACCCGCTTCGCCGAGGCCCACCACGCCAATTTCGCGCTGGGGGCCCCGTAGACCTTCGAACCGGGTTGCGCCGCGAGCCGGTCGGCCACCTCCAGCTGCACCATCACCAGGCCCCGCCGCCACGACGGGAAACTTCCAGCAGATGCATCAGCACCGGCACCGACACGTTGTAGGGCAGGTTCGCGACCACCGCGGTCGGCGGCCGGCCCGGCAGTTCCGGTGACGGTCGCGGCGTCGGCGGCCACCACGTTCAGGCGCGCCGCCGCGTCCCGGCCCAGTCGTTGCGCGACGGTGGCCCCCAGTCTTCCCGCGAGGCGTTCAGTCGATCTCGATGACGCTCACCTCGCTCGCCACCTCCAGCAGACCGAGGGTCAGCGACCCCAGCCCGGGCCCGATCTCCAGCACCACGTCGTCGGGTCCGATCCCGGACAGCGAAACGATGCGCCGCACCGTGCTGGCGTCGATGACGAAGTTCTGCGCGCGCTGCTTGGTGGGGCGGAGCCCCCAGTTCGGCTGCGGCGATGCGGCGCACCGAGGCGGATCGAGCAGGCCGGTATCAGTCATCGCCGCCCCAGCGGGTCGCGTAGGCGGCCTCGGTGTTGGCCGTCACCCGGCGGCAGAAATCTGCCAGGTCGATGCCGAGCAGGTCGGCCAGGAAGGCGGCGTGTGCGGCAGCAGGTAGGGTGCATTCAGCTGCCGCGGTGGGGTTTGGGGGTCAGGTAGGGGCGTCGGTCTCCACCAGGATGCGTTCCAGGGGCGTGGCCTTCGCGGCTCCTCCGCAGCGATCCTGCGGATCCGAAGGTGACGACCCCCGGTAGGACAGCCAGAATCCACGATCCAGGCACTCGCGAGCGAAGTCGGCGTCGCCGGAGAAGCAGTGCATCACGATCCGCTCCGGTCGCCTCACGGCATCCAGGGTCTTGAGGATGTCGGCGTGGGCGTCGCGGTCGTGGATCACCAGTGTCAGGCCGGCCTCCCGCGCCAGCTCGATGTGTGCCCGAGGCTGGGAGCCTGCACGCCCTGGAGCCCTCAGGGTGACGGGTGCGGTAGTCGTCAGGCCGGTCTCCCCGACGGCTACCACGCCTGGCAGGGTCGCCAGTGCCCTGATCTGCTCGATCTCCTCGTCCAGGGCAGCCAGCCCACCCCGCTGGAAGGTGCGGGCGGCGTCGTTGGGGTGGATGGCGACGGCCGCGCGGACCTCGGGTCCGCAGCGGCCAGTTCGGCTGCGAGTCCTCGACGACGGACGCCGCAGCCCACCTCGACGACCCCGATCACCCCGGCTGCTGCGGCCGCATCGAGTGAGGTCGCGATGTCCAGGCCGGAGTGCTCAAGCGTCGAATACAGGTGGGTGTGGTTGTCGATGACATGCGTCTCAAGCGGCTCAGGCGCAGCTGGCAGACTGCTGGGCAGGGTCGTTGGTCTCCTTCCGGCCGCCAGCGCGGCCTCGCATAGAGTTTCTTGCGGCAACCCCAGCAGGTCGGCGACGGAGCGCACAGCCTGGGACAGCCTCTCCCCTCGGCTATGCGGGCGGCCATCAGGTCCAGGGCCTCCTCCAGCCCGGCGGCGGAGGGTCAGCTCCGCCACCACAACCGTGACCTCGCCACGCACCCCGTCAGCTGCCCAGACGAGACAGCCCCCAGGTTCCCTCGGAGGATTTCCTCGTGCGGCTTCGTCAGCTCACGGCAGATGACGGCGCGCCGCTCCTGCCCCAGGGCGGTGGCCGCGTCCTCAAGCCACGCCTGCAGGCGATGCGGGGCCTCGAAGAACACCATGGTCCGCTCCTCTGCGGCCAACGCCGTCAGTCTGGCGCGTCGCTCCCCCGGCTTGCGGGGCAGGAAGCCCTCGAAGCAGAAACGGTCGGAGGGCGGGCCGGAGACGGCCAGCGCGGTGGGCACGGCCGATGGGCGGGGATCGCCGTCACCTCCAGGCCCCGTTCGATGCAGGCCACAACGAGCCGGTACCTGGGGTCGCTGACGGAGGGCATGCCCGCGTCGGTGACCAGCACGACGTCTTGTCCCGCGGCGATCTCCTCGGTCAGTTCCACGGTGCGGGTGACCTCGTTTCCCTCGAAGTAGGACACGATCCGGGCGGCGGTGGTCACGCCGAGGCGGCGCAGCAGCGTCTGGAGCCGGCAGGTGTCCTCGGCTGCGATGACATCGGCGGCAGGTGGAGCATCCCGCAGCGCCTGGCTCGCGTGCGTGTGGGAGCCGATGGGTGTGGCCGCCAGGACCAGCCGTCCCGGGGCCGTCGATTCCATACGGTCAGCCTAACGCGACCCCAGCTGCGCTGTCCGCAGGCCACACGAACACCCACCCCGCCGACCCGAGTCGACTCCACTGCGAGCAGGCCACGACGACTTACGTCACCCTTTTTGGATGACATGACTGTGGTCTTGATTCGTTTCGCCAAACCTCTGACTAGCGGTTTTTGCTTGTGCAGAATATTGCTTCTCAGGTGGGGCGTCTGTTTTTCTTACGTTTTTCTCTTCACGCGGCCACGGATCTCGTGTTAGCGTCGACGCATTCATTCCATCCGCCGGTTCCATGAGCGAACCGCCGTAGGAGCGGGTGGAAGGCGAAACAACGATGTGAGAGGGAAGACAATGAAAAAGTTGTTGGGAAGCCTCGTCGCGGTGGCGCTGGGTCTTTTTCGGTCAGCTGCCGTGGCGCATGCTGATGATCAGCAGAGTGAGGAGGAGGCCTGGGCCCAGCTGAACGCTCAGATCATCGAGGACTATGAGGCCGGTCGGCTGGAATCCCCGACAAGGGCCAGACCGGCCCACTGGAGAAACACGAGGTGATCGAACCCGAAGGCGGCGGAGGCGGTGGAAATAACGGGACCGGCACGAGGAAGGGATACATCGGCATGTATCCAGAACGCAAGCGGCGTGATCCTGGTCACCCCTGACTTTGCCAGCGGGATCGTGCCCAGCGGCCACGCCGGAATCGTCTACAACAAAGACGTTGCCGTGGAGTCCATTGACAAAGGCGTGACGCGAATGCCAAACACCTGGTACGTTGACAAGACTCAGGCAATTGGGGTGACGGTGCTCAGCACCACAGAGGCCCAGGATGCCGCGGCCGCTGACTGGGCTCACGCCCAGATCGGGAAGCCCTACAACATCAACTTCTGGAACGTGAATCGACGCGACAGGTTCTATTGCGCTCAGTTGGTGTGGGCTGCGTTCAAAGACAAGTACGGCATCAACCTAGACACCTACCGCTTCAAGCAGGCCATTCACCCCATGGAATTGGTCCTCACTCCCAAGACCAAGACGATATACAAGATGCGCCCATGAACATCCGTCATCTATCGATCGCTCTAGCCCTGACCAGCCTGACGGTCTGGTCCGCAGGTTGTGATCGGTGGCGGGAGGAGCGGGAGGACTGCACCACCGGATGTAGCTGTGCTGTGGTCCTCCCCAGACCGCCTCCCCATCCTGGGTAGAACCATGGACCCCCGAAGGCAGAAAAGCACGAATCAGAGCCGAGGCTACAGGGCATCCACAAGACCGCAGAATTCAACGGCGACATCCCCTCCCCGTGGTTCGCAGCCAACGGCAACACCCGACACGACAAATCCAGCATCGGCCGATTGGATCGCAGCAACTGCTCCGTACACATCAGCACACTCGACGAAACAGGAGTTTTCGCTATCGCCGATCTCTCCGGCCACCCAGTGGTTTCATATCTTGCAGAAGCAGAGAACACCTGGCTTGACATCTACACCCCCGAAGGCACACGAGAAAGCAGGTACCGTACTGGCAAAGACGAACCATCCGCCCTAGCTGTCACCAAAGACCAAGTGCTGGCCTTCACCATGGCACGCACCCTGGAAGCTACCCCACCACAAGGCCCAGTAGAAATGCACACCATCACCGGACCACCGGACAGCATGGCTCTAACTGGTCGAGTGAATCTATCCGAACCCCTGGGCTGGCCACCATCGAAGGGAGCGTCGGGGATGCGACCGTACTGGGCGGAAGGTCTATTTGTTTGCCTTCCTTGGAGAACCAACGCGTGGAACCAGCGATTGATGAGACTGTTTCCACATTAGGTGTGGTAGACCACACCACAGGCGAAGTAAGTGAAACTTTGAAAGGGACATACCACCAGAACAACACAACAACCAACTGCATGTGGCACACTCTCAACCTCGGCCCTCATGACTTCAGCGAACACTGCTACATATCCTGGTGACACTTAACAGGGAAGGTGAAACCTTCGACGCTGGACCATACTAAAATACATCGTTTTCTCCGACGGGACTGCTATACGTCCTACACACACCGAGAAGCCCCCACCCAGACGTCTACCTTCAACCTGGACACCATGAAGAAACTCACCACCCACAATTCCTAGAAATGTGCCATCCGGAGGCTATCATTATCGGCGCTATAGGCTGGGCACACCCTCACCCCAGTGACCCACCTCCAGACAAGACACAGGAGGCACCCACCACCATTGCCCTAACAGCCCACCGCATCGCACGCCAAACACGCCGCCCCAGGCTCCTCGACCCCAGACGCGCCTATCCCACGAATCACCCGAACTCCCTATCACGCTCTGCAGCCTCCGCTCAACCAGCCCACGGCCTGGCTCGCCCTTGGACGCCACCATCTAGACTGTGCGCGTGGTGACTACTATCCAGGCTCTGAGGACGGTCAGTTGCGGACCGCGCCGGATGGCTCGCCGCGATGGGAGCTTGCCGTCATGGCTTTCTTGCTGCGCATCTACAACCTGGGGTTTCCCCACAAGATCGTCTTCGACGAGACCTACTACGCCAAGGAGGCGTGGGGGCTGCTGCATTCCGGCTATGAGCGGGTGTGGCAGGACAACGAGAAATACCACACAAATGACAAGATCGCGGCCGGGGACCTGAGCGGCTTCATGGATCAGGGCGCCTATGGTGCACCCCACTCGGGAAGTGGCTGATCGCCGTCGGGGAGAAGCTGTTCGGCTTAACACCCTTCGGCTGGCGGTTCATGTCCTGCGTCTTTCGGCGCGCTGCTGGTGATGCTGACAGTGCGGCTGGCCAGCGGCTCTCCCGCTCAACACTGGTGGGGCCATCGCCCGGTGTGCTGCTGACCTTCGACGGCTTGGCTCTTCACCATGAGCCGCATCGCGCTGCTCGACATCTTCCAGGCGGTGCTCGTCCTGGCTGCGGTGGCGGCTCGTCGCGGACCGGGACTGGTTCCGGTGGAGACTCGCCCGGCATCTGCGTGACGCCGGAAGCAGGATCTCGACGGCGCTCGGACCGGCCCTGATCCTCAGGCCGTGGCGGATTACCGCCGGGACTCATGTTCGGCCTGGCCTGCGCGGTGAAGTGGAACTCCCTGTATGTGCTGGCGGTGTTCGGGGTGGTGAGCGTCGTCTGGGATTTGCGTGCCCGTCACTGGCGGGGCCGGAAGCGACGGGGGCTGGGCGGCGCGGCATTGATCGTCTCGGGAGTGCTGGCCGTGGCCTTCACGCTGCTGCTGGGAGAAAAATCGGCTACGTCATGGCTGCGCTGCTGGCAGCCACCGTCGTAGGTCTGCTGCTGTACGCACACACCCTGGGGCTCCTGAAGTCGCTGCTGGTCGATGCCCCACCAGCTTTCATCTCGACGGTGGTGCTGGCCATTCCTGTGTACATCGCCTCCTGGTCCGGCTGGCTTCTCACCACCGGCGGCTCGATGCGGGACTGGGGCTGGAAGAATCCCGACGATCCCCTGGTGAAGCTGATCGGAGCCCCACTGGCATCGCTGTGGCAATACCACCTGGCGGCCTGACAACTTCCACACGGGCGACGGCATGATGGTTGACGCCGAGCATCCCTACGAGGCCCACCCTGCGGGTTGGCTGGTGATGATCCGCCCCATCGGCATCGACGCCCAAAACGACATTCACCCCGGCGAGCAGGGCTGCCAGGCCATCGAGACCACCTGCCTGAGGGTGATCTCCGGGCTGGGCACCCCATCCTGTGGTGGATGGCGTTCGCAGCACTGGTCGCAGGCCTGTGGTGGTGGCTGGGCAGGCGGGACTGGCGGTTCGCCGTCCCAGTGCTGGGGGTGTTGTCCGTCTGGCTGCCGTGGTTCCAGTACGCGGGACGCCCCCGTTCTTCTTCTATGCCATCGTGCTGCTGCCGTTCTACGTGACGGGTCTGGCCATGGCCCTCGGCAGGCTCCTCGGGCCGGCGGACGGGCCGCGTGCGACGCGAAACGCCATGCTGGTGGGGAGTGGCAATCGCCCTGGTGATCCTGCACTTCGCCTTCATCTACCCAGTGTTGACCGACGAGCTGCTGACCCGGCCGGAGTGGCTGGCCCGCATGTGGTTCGGCACCTGGATCTGGACCGAGCCCTCAGGAGCGGCGCTGATGCAGAGGCCGCTCCAGGAAGCACGCGATGACCGCGACCAGGAAGACGGAGGCCGCGGGCAGCAGCAGCGTGGTGGACATGGCGGCGGCCACCCCCTCCGGGGTCATCCCCGAGGCCATCGCATCCTGGCCGGATGACGCCGAGCCCAGCAGCGCGCTCATGACCGTGGCAATCAACGCACTGCCGAGTACGGAGCCGACCTGGCGTGTGGAGTTGTAGACCCCGGAGCCCGCACCGGCCCGCAGCGGCGGAAGGTTCGCCGTCGCCGCAGACGACAGGGGGCTGTACACCAGGGTGCTTGCCAGACCGGTGAAAGTCAGGGTGGCGATCGGCACCCACACGGGCGTCGTCATATCGAGGAAGTGCGAAGTCGCCAGCAGCGAACCGGCCCACACCAGCCCACCCGTGACTGTCAGGTAGCGGGGGTGCACATGATTCACCAACCGTCCACTCCAGTTTGATATCAATAGTGTGCAGATGGCCGCTGGGGCGTTCATCAGCGCCGCTGCCAGGGGGGTCATGCCGCGTGCCTGCTGCGCCCAGATCATCAGCGGATACGGGGTGGCGACGGAGGTCAGACCCACCAGCGCAATAGCCAACAAGTTGGCGACCGAGAAGTTGCGGTCCTTGAACAGGGCCAGCGGCATCAGCGGCTCATTCGGATTGAAACGCTGCCACACGACGAACACCGCCAGCAGGACCGCCCCCAGCACCAGAAGCGATGTGACGCTGATGGGGCCGTAGATCACTCCCCAGTCATGGGTCGTGGCCTCTTGAAGGCTGAACACGATGCAGAAAAGCCCGAGCCGGAGAGCACCACACCCAGCCAGTCGAAGCGGTGCTGATGCTGTTCCAGGTCCGGGACCAGCCGCGCCGCCGCAATATGGCCTGCCACTCCGATGGGCACGTTGATGAAGAAGATCCACTCCCAGCCGAGCAGCGCGATCAGCAGGCCGCCCAGCAGCGGGACCGACCAGCATCGCCATCCCCGCCGTCGCACCCCAGATCGCCATGGCCTGCCTCGCTGGTGGGGCGGGAAACAGGCGAGGTGATGACGGCCAGCGTCTGCGGGTCATCATGCGAGGCGCCGATCCCTGCACAACGCGGGCGGCAATCAGCATCTCAACAGTGGTGGTGAGACCGCACCCCAGCGAAGCGAGGGTGAAGACCACCGAGGCCGAGCAGGTAGATCCGCTTGGGCTGAACCGGTCGCCGAGCCTCCCGGTGATCAGCAGCGGCACCGCGTAGGCCAGCAGATAGGCGCTGGAGACCCACACCACGGCGGTGACATCCGCACTCAGCTCCGCCATGATCGTCGGCGTGGCGACGGTGACGATGGTGCTGTCGACGAGGATCATGAAGAATCCAGCCACCATGGCCCACAGCGACCGCCAGGCTCTGGCGGGCACGACGGCTTCAGGGTGTCTGCATGTTTCTCCTCACGGTGCGAGACGCCACCAGGACAATAGCGGCCCGGCGAGGATCAGGGATCTGCATGGACCAGATGCCGGGCACCGGTCCAGAGCCGACTCGGCCCGCGTCCGCGCGAGGCTTCAGCATGCGGCCGAGCCCCGGCACGCAGCTTCGAGGCCCACGGCAGCGACACCCCCTGGTCATCGCCGGAACCCAGCAGCAGACGCCAGGTAGCAGCCCGGACGCAGTGCCGTTCATCAGCTCACCGCGGCCATTCCCGCGGGCGTAGAACCCGCCGGGAATGGCCGAGGCGCCGACGATGGGGCGGCCGTGATCGCTGGATCGACGACGAGCTGCCCGCGTCACAGCCAGCAGCCCCCAACTCAGCCGATGCCCAGTTCGCCAGGGCCACCGCAGCCCCGGGAAGCTGCCCGGCAGTGCAGGTGGGCCCCAGCAGCAGGGTTCCGCCAGCGACTGGCCGCATCATCCACACGGGGGACCCGCCAGAGCCTCGCCTCCCGCATCCCCACGTCCGGCACGCGGAGCGTCGGAACGTACCGGGGGCTCTCAATCCCGCCAGGGCACCCCATGGGCTGATCCCCAGGGTGTCGATGACGGCGTGATCGGCCACCACCTCAAGTTCCCTGGACCAGGCGAGATTGTTGCGGTAGGCAACCTTGGTCACCCCTGTCGAGGCGTCTGATGTGGACGACGGTGGAGTCGGTCACGAGCCGCACCCCGCATGCGACGGCCTGCCCGGTCAGGGCTGCGGCGTAGCGGCTGGGTCAATCAGCAGTGCGGTGGAGCGCAGCCCGTGCGGCCAGCCGAGGCAGGGTTCCGCCCAGCAGGAGATCTCCGCCCCGCCATCGCGTGGATCAGTCGCCGGACGTGGTGGGAGCTCTCGGTCGAGGGCGACGCCCAGGAATGGTCGTGCAGCTCAACCTCGGGCAATTCCAGCGCCCCTGAGGCGGCGATCTTCGGATCTCCTCCAGGCCGACTAGGTTGCGCCGCACATGTTCGTGGGCGGCGCTGTCCCCGAAGGCGGCAGCCATGTTTCGCGACGGTGCTGGCGTGGGCGGAGGCGGCGACCCCATGCCCGATGCTGGCGCTGACCAGCTCCGGATTCGGGTCAAGCACCGTCACGGCAAAGCCGTCGGCTGCGAGTCGCCGGGCGGCTGTCAGCCCGGCGATGGTCGCCCAAGCACCACCACATCCCACGCCATGCCCTCCACCCTAACGGCCCAGCTGTTTCCTGATCATCCGGCCTCGCGCGCATTGCAGACCGACGCGGCGCGGGGCAGTAGCATTCCCGCGAGAAAGGATGGGGCATGTTCGGCTGGCGTCTGCACAACAACGGAGTCCTGAACCCGGGGGCGGTGGTCGCCCCCACGGAGAGAGCTGGGTGGGCCGCACGATAGGCCTTGGCGCCCAGCACGTCGTGGCGATGTTCGAGCCACGTTCGTCTTCCCGCTGCTGATGGGGCTGAATCCTCAGCTGGCGGTGATGATGAGCGGCATCGCGACGCTGATCTTCCTGCTCGTCGTGAAGCACCGGATACCCAGCTACCTGGGGTCGTCGGCGTCCTTCGTCGGCGTTGCAGCCGCGATCTACGCGGCCGGGGGTAATCCCGCGACTCTGTCGGGCGCGCTGTTCGTGGTCGGCCTGACGTTGTTCATGGTGGGGTTGATCATCCACTTCGCGGGGGCCAGGGTGATTCACCAGGTCCCTGCCGCTGTGGTGACGGGGCCGTCGTGATGCTGATCGGCTTCAACCTGGCCCCGGTGGTCGCGGGAACGTACTGGCCGCAGGACCCCTGGCTGGCGTTCATCGTCATGTTGACAGTGATCGCCTTGAGCGTGGGGCTGCGTGGTTTTCTGGGTCGGATCGCGATCTTCCTGTCCCCTGGTCATCGGCTACCTTCTGAGCTGGGCTTCGACCCGCCTTCGGCCCCATGACGACGGTCGCAGCAGATGGAGTCGTCACCGAGAAGCCACGGGTCGACTGGTCCGCCGTGGCCAGCGCCGACTGATCGGCCTGCCGCCCATCACCGACCTGGGCACCTGGTCCCTCGGCGGCAGCGCCAACGTGGTGGGCTTCCACCCGCCGCAGTTCTCACTGGGCGCAATCGTCATCGCGTTGCCCTGTCGTGATCGCACTGATCGCCGAGAACACCGGGCACGTCAAGGCCGTGGCCGAGATGACGGGCGAGAACCCGATCCCCTGATGGGACGGGCCATTGCAGCTGACGGCGTCGGCTCGATGATCGCCACCACAGTCGGTGCCGGACCCACCACCACCCTACGCGGAGAACATCGGCGTGATGGCCGCCACCCGCGTCTACTCGACGGCGGCCTACGTCGTTGCGTCGCTGGTGGCGATCCTGTTCGGCCTATCCCCGAAGTTCGGGGCGATCATCTCCGCCACCCCGGGAGCGGTGCTCGGCGGCATCTGCGTAGTGCTGTACGGCATGATCGGCCTGTTGGGCGCGAAGATCTGGAAGGAGAACCGGGTTGATTTCGGCAATCCCATCAACCTGATCCCCGCTGCGGCGGGCATCATCATCGGCATCGGGGACGTGAAGCTTCCGATCAGTGAGAACTTCACACTGGGTGGATCGCGCTCGGCACCATCGTCACGGTCGGCGTGTACCACATCGCCCGCGCCATTGCCCCCACGAGAGCTGCGGGAGGCCGCCGACGGGGCCTCCCTGATTTATGATGCCCCCGGGATTTATGCTGAGGGCTCGGACAACTCCGGGAACGAGGAATAGATTTCGCTATGACTTCACTGATTCACGCTGACGAGGCCGGTTTCTTCGGCGATCATGGCGGGCGCTTCCTGCCCCCGCATCTGGAGGCCCCCGTCGCCGAGGTGGCGGCAGCCTACGCGAAGGTCCGGCAGGATCCGCAGTTCCAGGCCAGCTATGAGGCGCTGCTGGCCGACTATGTGGGCAGGCCGTCGCCGTTGTTCCTGGCGGAGCGGCTCACGAGCCACCTGGGTGGCGCGAAAATCTACCTCAAACGTGAAGACCCTCAACCACACAGGCGCGCACAAGATCAACCACTGCCTCGGCGAAGGTCTGCTAGCCAAGTGGATGGGCAAGAAAGAAGCTGCTGGCCGAGACCGGCGCCGGCCAGCACGGCGTGGCTCTGGCGACGGCGGCGGCTCTGCTCGGGCTGGAGTGCGAGATCCACATGGGTGCCATCGACGTGGCGAAGCAGCACTCCCAACGTGGTGCGCATGGAGTTGCTGGCGCGAAGGTAGTGGCTGTTGACTCGGGTGGAAGGCCCTCAAGGATGCCGTCGACTCGGCTTTCAGCGTGTGGGCGGCCGACTACCAGGACACGTTCTTCGCCATCGGCTCGGTGGTGGGTCCAGACCCGTACCCGTCGATCATCCGCGACTTCCAGGCCATCGTTGGCCGCGAGGCGAAACGCCAGATCCTGGAGCGGGAAGGGCGGCTTCCTGATGCGCTGGTGGCCGCCGTCGGCGGCGGCTCGAATGCGCTGGGACTGTTCACGGAGTTCCTAGAAGACGAGCAGGTGAGGATGTTCGGCGTCGAGCCAGCGGGCCGAAACCTGGGGGTGGTCGGCGAGCATGCGGCGACAATCGACCCTCGGCAGGCCGGGGATGCTGCACGGCATGAGAACCCTGGTGCTGCAGGACGACGCTGGGGAGCCGACGGCGGTGCACTCCATCGCCTCCGGTCTGGACTATCCCGGCGTCGGCCCGCAGCATGCCTTCTTGAAGGACGTGGGACGCGTCGAATACGTACACGCCTCCGACACCGAAACCCTGGGGCCTTTCAGCTGCTGTGCCGCACAGAAGGCATCATCCCCGCCCTGGAGTCGTCGCACGCACTAGCCCACACCACCCGCCTGGCCTCCACAATGAGCCCCGACGAAGTGATCATCGTCAACCTCTCAGGTCGCGGCGACAAGGACATCGACTACGTGGCCGAACGCCTGACGTCCCTCCTGAGCGAGCACACGAGCACCTCTCCGACACAAGGACCGGCCAGGACCATGCCGCACGGCGTTTGCGCCATGTCTTGACCGGCCTTCGTCATCGCATCATCGGTGTGTGACTCACCGCCGGACGTGGAGGGCGACTTTTCCGGTGGTCTCTCCCCGCTCCAGCGCCGCAAGCAGGTCCGCAGCCTCGGACAGCTCCGCCGTCCTAGTCAGTTCGACTTGGACATCCCCGCGTGCGACTGCGGCAAGCGCCCAGGCCATGGAGTCGACGCCAGCCTCGGGATGGGCGGCAAGCCAGGCGCCGACGTTGAAGCCGGCAGTGGTCTTGTTCTGCAGCCAGTGATCGATGGAGCCCAGGGCAACGTCGGGGGCCTGGGAGGCATTGCCCACCCGAAGAAGGCGTCCGCCGCTGCGCATGCATCGGAAAGCCGTCTGGGTTGCCTCACCTCCGACCGGGTCCACCACGATGTCGTAGGCGTCCTGTGGCACGGTGGAGAGTTCGCTGCGCAGGTAGGCGTGGTCATATCCGAGTGAACGGGCGACCTCCTGCTTGGTGGCAGTGCCGACGACGGCGTCGATCCGGCCTGCGCCGAGTGCTCTGGCCACGTGGGCGAACTGTGATCCCAGGCCACCGACCCCAGCATGCACCAGCAGGCTTTCAGCAGGCGAGAAACGGGCTACGGTGGTCAGGGGCAAGGTGGGCGGTCACTGTGTTGACTGGGACCACCGCGGCGACGCCTATGCTCAACCCCTCCGGGATCGCGGCGGCCAATGTGGCAGGCGCGGAGACGATCTCGGCGAATCCACCTGCTGAGGGCAGGAGCGCCGCAACCCGCTGACCGACTGCGAATCCGGTGACGCTGTCGCCAAGGCCCCCGGATGGTTCCGGAGACTTCCAGTCCGGGGATGAAACCGGGCAGGAGGGCATCGCACCAGTCGTCCAGAGAGCGTCGATCAGTCCCACGCCAGCCGTCTGCACATCGATGCTGACTTCTCCTGACCCTGGGTGCGGGTCAGGGGACGCCGGTGTATTCGAGACCATCGAACCGGTCGTGCCGAGCGACGACGAGAGCGTGCATGGGTTTTCTCCTTCACGGGTCAGTTTCGAGGGCAGGGCCACTAATAACAGAGTTCTAATCTAAGACAGAACTCTGTCATTAGACAGAGTACAGTGATCGGAAGAACGGATTCCACGAAATGGAAGCCCCCAGGCTCACGAGCCCACACCAACCACGCCAACCGACGACAGGCCCAGGGCAGCCCCCAGTCCCACCCGGCAGGGTGCGCCCCTACGCGCCGTGGCTGCGAATATGCTCCTCGGCCCGTGAGAGGTATTCGCGGAAGCGGTCGAACTCGGCAGGCGTGAACGCTGAGCGGAGGTCATCCTCAATGGCGCATGCCGCACGGTCAGCTTTCGCAACGAGGTCACGCCCGGTCTCGGTGAGATCGCAGACGAGGACGCGGGCGTACAAGGAGGAGGCGTCGCGGGTGATCAGTTCCTTGGCCTCAAGATTTCCCAGGATCGTTGCCATGGTCTGCGGCGAGACCAGGGCCGAGCAGGGCCAATTGCGCAGCCGACTGCGCAGGAACATAGCGCAACGCCATGAGTGTGGCGTACTGCGGGACGGTCAGGTCGAATTCGCGCAGAACCCGAGCCTTCTCTGCCATGAGAACCTGCTCCACTCGCTTGATACCGCTTCCAAGACGCATGGACATGTCCGCCTTGAATGCCTCATGTCCCATCCCGCACCATCGTGACACCCACCTTAGAGTCCCTGCCAGCAGTGGGCAGTCTACTGAGCGGCTCCCGACGCGGAGCAGCACCCGCCCTCCCACAGATCACAAGCGACGACCGCCCTCACGACCCCACGGATGGATCACTCGTCATACTGAACGACCCTCAAAGCCCAGAAGCTCAATGCTCATGCCACGGCGCCTGTCGTCGGCATGAGCATTGGCATCACGTTCACGCCGCGACGCCCACCGGTCGTGCTTTACGAGAGTCCCAACGAGTGACGACGAAATAGCGGTCCTGCCCGAACTGCGGGCGCAGCAGCTCGAACCCCTCGAAGCCCTCGGCCTCATCGACGTCGCGCCTGCGGGCAGCGAAGCGGCTCTCGATCCGGGGCCCGCGCCCTCAGGGATGGTCAGGGCGGTGATGTTGACGAACGTCATGGCATCCTCCTGGCTGATGATCAGGCGATCCTAGCCTCCGACCACGGCAAGTCTGCGGACCGCCGTCACCACGGAGGCGCGGCGTCTGGCGTGCTCATCCCCAGTCGCCGGCCCAGCCAGCATGCGCGCAACCTGCGGCACCGCCGACCACCAGTCGGCCAACGCCAGGACCAGAAAGACGATGTGCTCCGCATCGATCTCGTCGGTGACGACCCCCGCACGCTGCCCTTCGAGGACGGCCTCCGTCTTGTAGCTGTAGTGCTCGCGCCGCCGTTCCTCGTCGGGCACCTCCCCGGCGTCGAAGATGAGCCCCTCCCAGCGCAGCAGGCGCCCAAGCTCAGGGTGCTCAAGTGGTAGTCGTAACGCAGCCCGCGTACTCGGCAATATCCGACTGCGCGAAGGACTTCACCCGCAGCGCCTTGGCCGACCTTCGCCAGCTCCTCGCGCAGGACCCGGGAGAATAGCTCGCGCTTGCCACCGAAGTAGTTGTAGACGCGCTCCTTGTTGATCCCCGCCGCCTTGGCGATCCGCTCGACAGTGGTGCCGTCTGGGCCGTGGGCCGCAAACTCGCTCGTGGCCGCCTCCAAGATGCGGCGCTTCGTCGCCTCAGTGTCCCAGGCCATCGCTCATATCCATTCATCACTCAAAGTCCAACGATTTGCTGGATTTTGGTGTCACATCGCACTACCCTCTTTTCCAACGGTCACGTTGGAAAAGGAGGGTAGTCATGACGCCAGATCCCGAAAGCACCCCCGCAACAAGGACGGGAGGACCAGCCCAGCAAGGAGGAAACTTTCCCAGCCAGTGTAGGCGGGGTCTCGATGCTGGTCATCACGGCATTGGTGGTGTTGTCGCAGCTCTACGCGGCGATCCCGCTGCTGGCGCCAGTCGGCGCCGCCCTGGGCGGCAGTGCGACATTCGCGCTCTCCACGGTCTATGGACTGTGCTATGCCCTCGGCTTCCTCCCTCTGGGGGCCGATAGCAGACCGATATGGCCGCAGACGGGTCATGATCACCGGCCTGGTCTGCTTGGCGGCCACGACGTTCGGATGTGGACTGGCCAGCTCGCTTCCGCTGCTTGCTGTGCTGCGCGGCGCGCAGGGGTTGATGGCCTCCAGCCTTCCCCCGTCGGGCTGGCCTACCTCAGCGAGGCCGTGGCTCCCAAACGCCGGGCGACGGCGATCGGAGCAATGTCCACCGCTTTCCTCGTCGCCGGGATCGTCGGGCAGGTAGGAGCGCAGGCTGTGGCCGAACGGTTCGGATGGAATTGGGTGTTCTTCGGCAGCACCTGTCTGTTGGTGGCATGCATGCTGTCGATCGCTCTGCTGGTGCGTGAGTCTGACCGCGCGTCGTCTCCCGGTGGCCTCAGCCAGCAGTTCCTCACCATCGTCCAGCTCTTGTCCAGGGGTGATGTGCTGTTCCTGTGCGCCGCGCACCTCACGCTCCTGTTGTCCCTTGTCGCCATGTACACCGCTCTCGGCATGCATCTGACCGCTCTCGGTCACGATCCGGGAACGGTGTTTGCGCTGCGACTGACCGGCCTGCCAGGAATGTTCGTCGCACTGGCCGCAGGGCCCCTGACCCGCAGGCTGGGTGGGGCATCGGGTCTCGCCCGGACTGGCTTCCTGATCGCTGCCCTCGGTTTGCTCTTGGAGGCCCTAGCCTCAGGGTCGCTGACCGGGCTGGGAGTCACCAGCCTGGTCTTCGTAACCGGAATCGCCCTGACGGTACCGGCCATGATCACGCTGTTCGGTCAGGCATCGCGCCGCGGCAGGGCAGCGGCATGGCGGTCAACGGCTTCGTCCTGTTCATCGGCGCTAGCATCGGTCCGGTCCTGGCCACCACCGGGCCAAGTTTCACCGTCCTGTTGCTGGTCATCGCGCTCCTCCTGGGGATCTCCGCCACCTTCGTGACGCTGTCCGCCCGCGCCGCAGACCCAACAACAGCAAAGAAAATCCTAACGGAGCACCTGGAGGGTTATTCGCATCTGCTAGCAACTGTGCTCTGACAAAGGTATTTTGTTTCTACACTCCCTATGGCCAAGCCGCACAATGCGGCACCCCTGACCTCTCAACATCCCCACCCCTTTCCCTCGCCAGCCATCCTGTGCGAAACGCCGCACTGCGTCTCGATGCCGTCGCCGTGGTGCGTTCCCTGCGCCGCAGACGGCGATTCACGCACCTGTGCGCGGCCTGAGGGTGAACAAAATCCAGGCGACCCACCCCGGACCTCGCCTCGACGGGTGCCATGATCCGCGTCTCGACCGGTGCCGCGATCCATGTCTGGCGGGTCTCATGATCCGTGCCTTGGTGGGTCTCATGGCCCTCCTCCGGGCGGGTTGCATGACCTGCTTCATCTCACGCCTACCCTGTGCACGAAACGCCGTACTACGTCTCGATGCCGTCACCGTGGTGCGTTCCCAGCGCCACAGACGGCGATTCACGCCACACCACAGCATCCCGACCCAAACACCCCCAGGCCCCGGACATGAGGCCACACCGTCGCCTCAAGACCCCCATGCACAAGCCTCTGCGCACATACTTAAGAGACAACCACGAGACTTATCCACAACTGCCAGCAACCGGACTCCAACAAGGATTTCGCCGTTTCTGACACACCCCCATGAATAAGCCTCCCTGACCTGCCCACGATTTGTTTGATATGATGAGTCATGTGGATTACGGATCGTGATTTTAGGTGCCATTGTTGCTCTGACCACTGCCGTTTCTATGCCGGCCCATGCATGGAGTTGGATGACTACCAGGAAACCTTCTCCCTGAAAGCAAAATGTCAGGCGCGCGGCCAGTGGCTTGTGCGGAACGTGGTTGATCTTGGGGCATATGATTGCCGCTACAACAGTGGCGATCGTAAATATCACCTCTGGGTTCTTCGCGATGACGATTTTGGATGCGGGGTTCCGCCTGCAGACGAGAGGGCCGGGTCTGCCCCTGCGGTCACGCCAGCCTGCGGTGGAAACGTATGACGGGAAGCAGAGATGACTTGCTCCTGGAGCTTCAGGAAGGAGTGGCAAGGGTGAGGTTGTTCATTTCCTCGGGGACTCGTCGCGTGGCGTGGTGCGTGTACTGGTACATAGTCCTGCGGCAGGTCGTGCGCTTCGAGACGCCTGGGGAGACGCAGTCGACATAGTGCAGTCACGCTGGAGCACTGAGGAGATCAACCGATTCAACGGCAGCATCGCCTCAATCCCCGCTTCAGATGTGACCAGCCACAGCGGAGGAATCAACCTCGATAGCTTGCAGCCCTACGTGAAGCTGACTGTTCGAGCCAACTCCGATGTGGTCACGAAAGTCCGTCGCGAAGTCCCCGCTGCCTACCTCACCATCGTCATATCAGGGTGCCTCTGAGGCTTGTTTTCAACAGCTAGCACCTGGACTCTGACAAGGGGTTTCGCTGTTTTCACCCCCCACGAGCAACCCTTGCCGCTACGCAACGTGGAGCACCTGATTACTCGCAGAAAGCGACGAAAAACCAGCCCCTTCGAGCACATGAGGCAAAACTCTGGCACCATGCCACCACCGTGCATGAAACGCCGCCCACAGCGCGGGAACCGAACCCCAGCAACGCCATCAGCACACGCAACGGCGTTTCACGCACAGGCTGATCGCACCGAGGAGAGCGCTTCAGACATCACGTCTCTGGAAGCCTGACATTGTTCGTCCGCATTCCCACCGCTATTCCACGCTGGCGGTAGAGTTTCTTGAGTCGCATATGGCCCGGAGCCGGATGAGCCGTTCACGGGAGACCGTGCCCGGCGGGGCGGTCCAGACGACGACCTGCACATCCGGGTCGGCGTTCCACGTCAACGCGGACCATTCGAGCTCCAGCTCACCAACCAGCGGATGGCGCAGCAGCTTGACTCCCCCGGTGCGTGGCGCGACCTCGTGGCTGGCCCACCAGCGGGCGAAGTCTTCATCATGGGCCGACAGCTCCTCGACGAGCGCACCCAGTACCGGATCGTCGGGGTTCCCTGGCGTTGAGACGGCGCATCTGCTCCACGGCCAGGCGGGTGACGTCCTCCCAGTCCGCGTAGAGCTGCCGCATCCTGGGGTCGGTCACCAGCATCCGGATGTAGTGACGTCGCTCCTGCGGGATCTCCCGGAAGTTGGTGATCAGGGCCGCACCATGGCATTCCACGCCAGAACCTCAGTGCGCGGACCGATGACGAAGGCCGGACTCAGGGGCGAGGTCGTCGACCAGGGCCTGCAGCTGCAGCGGCCCAGGTCTGCTCGTGGGGGTCGGTGTCGCGGTGGGCCTGTTGGGCAGGGTGGCGATCTGAGTCAGGTACTCCGTCTGATCCGCATCCAGCCGAAGCGCCCGGGCGATGGAGGCGATGACCTCGGGTGAGGGTCTGATGCGTCCCTGTTCAAAGCCGGGTGTAGTAGTCGGTGCTGATCGCCGCCAGCTGGGCGACCTCCTCACGTCGCAGCTCCCGGCACGCGGCGCATGCCGAAGGATGTGGTGATGCCGACAGCCTCGGGGGTCAGGCCGGCTCGCCTCGCACGCAGGAAATCACCGAGGACGGTTGATGAGGCCATGCCCCGACTATCCCAGAGAAATCGGGGAGCATGCCGTATCACTGCATGGGAAAGACACTCCCAGGCTGAATGCTTGCTGCTGACGGCCCAGGGCTAAATACTGGGTGGGAGCTGATCATCTTTCGAAGGAGCACACCCATGCGCGCTGCCGTCATGTACGCTCCCGGAGACGTTCGCGTTGAGGACCGCCCCGCCCCGGCCATTGAGGAGCCAACCGACGCGACGGTGCGCATCGTCCGCACCTGCATCTGCGGCTCCGATCTGCATCCCTACCACTCGATGGAAGCCTCGCAGGAGGGGGCCCGCATGGGACACGAGATGATCGGCGTGGTGGAGCAGGTCGGCGACCTGGTGTTCACCGTCAAGCCGGGCGACCTGGTGATCGCACCCTTCGCCTTCTCCGACAACACCTGCGACATCTGCCCGACGGCTTCCAGACCGCCTGCCCGCACGGCGGCTTCTTCAGCACCTGCCAGTCCGAGATGGTCCGCGTCCCGCAGGCAGACGGCACCCTCGTCGTCGCGCCCGCCACCGAGGATGAGGCGACGCTGAAGTCCTACCTGGCGCTGTCCGATGTGGACTTTCAACCGGCTACCACGCGGCCTTCATGGGCAAGGTGGAGCCGGGGAAATCAGTGGCGGTGATCGGCGACGGCGCGGTGGGGCTGTCCGCTGTCCTGGCGGCCTCCCCGGATGGGTGCCGACCGGATCATCCTGATGGGCCGTCACACTGATCGCACCGACCTGGGCCGCGAATTCGGGGCCACGGATGTGGTCGCCGAACGCGGTCAGGAAGGGGTGGAGCAGGTGCTGGAGCTGACTGGCAGGCAGGGCACCCACGTCGTCCTGGAGGCCGTCGGCCTCAAACCCGCCTACGAGCAGGCCTACGGGGTTGTGCGGTCCGGAGGGGTCATCAGCCGTGTCGGGGTTCCGCAGTATGAGGAGGCACCCATGGGTCCCCGGACCCTCTGGGGTCGCAACATCACCCTGACCGGCGGCCCAGCCCCGGTGCGCTCCCTACCTGGATCAGGGGCTGCGGGACGTTGTGGAGGGCCTGGTCAATCCGGGGCGTCTCTTCGACGTCGCCCTGCCGCTTGATGAGGCGTCGAAGGGCTACGAGCTGATGGACTCCCGCAAGGCCTTGAAGGTGATGCTCATCCCCTGAGGTGCGCCACCCCTAATTCATGCCCCATATCCCCAGAGGAGAAAGCTATGCGTGCAGTCGGCTTTCGATGCCTTCAGGGCTCCCCAGGTGCTCCACCCCATTGATCTGCAAGACCCTGTTCCGGCCGCCGGTGAGGTTCTCGTTCGCGTCATGGCCGCGGGCGTCGCGCCCGTCGACGTGATGGCCCGCTCCGGACTGCTCACCGCCCTGTACGCGGGGCAGCAGCCTCCCTTTCGTCCCCGGCATGGAGGTTGCGGGGACGGTGGAGGCCCTCGGATCCGGGGTCGGCGGCGAACTTTCCGTCGGCGACCCTGTTGCCGCCTTCGTCAATTTCACCGGCGCGCACGGCGGATACAGCGAGCTGATCTCCCTGCCCGCGGAGTCCGTGGTTCGTGCTCCCGCAGGCCTGTCGACGGCCGAGGCAGCAACCACTGTGCTCAATCCCCTGACAGCCCGCAACGCCCTGGACGCGCTGGACCTGCCCGCTGGCTCGACGCTGCTGGTGACTGGCGCCGCCGGTGCGGTTGGCGGGTGTCTCATTCAGCTGGCCGCGCATGAGGGACTGCAGGTCATCGCCCAGGCGGCCTCCAGGGATGAGGAGCTGGTGCGCGCACTCGGGGCCGGCGGTTTCGTGCCCCGCGAGGCCGATCTGGCTCAGGCGGTCAGGGCCCAGCTGCCGGATGGCGTCGATGCTGTGGTGGATCCGGCGAACCTTGGGGTCGAGGCCACCGGAGCGGTCCGCGACGACGGCCAGTACGCGGCACTTCGCCCCTCCGCGACCGGAGCAGATCGCGGCATCATCGTTCACGGCCTCAATGTGCGCCAGCGGTCCGCTGACCACGCCGCGATCGTCTCTCTGCGTGATCTGTTCGATCAGGGGGTGCTGACGACGCGACTCGGCGGGGTCATCCCTGTCCGTGATGCCACCCGCGCCCACGAGCTGTTGGAGGCCGGTGGGCTGCGGGGCCGCATCGTCTTGGACCCGACGGCCTTCTGAGAACATCACCCCCACGAAAGGAATGATCATGCGACACCCGGACTCTCGGTCAGGGACTCCAGGTCTCGGCAATCAGCCTTGGCTGCATGGGGATGTCGCAGAGCTACGGGCCCAACCCCGGCAGCCGCGACGACATGATCGCCGTGCTGCGTGGCGCCGTCGAGGAGGGCGTCACGTTCTTTGACACCGCTGAGGTCTACGGCCCCACGTCAACGAGGAGCTCGTCGGCCAGGCTCTTTGAGCCGCTCCGCGACGAGGTCGTCATCGCGACGAAGTTCGGCTGGGACATCCGCGACGGCGTGATGGCGGGCCTCAACAGCCGCCCGGAGCAGATCCGGCGGGTGGCGGAGGAGTCGCTGCGGCGGCTGCGCACCGATGTCATCGACCTGTTCTATCAGCACCGCGTGGACCCGGACGTCCCCATTGAGGAGGTGGCGGGCACCGTCGAGGGGACCTCGTGGCGGAGGGCAAGGTCCGTCACTTCGGACTGTCCGAGGCATCAGCGAAGACCATCCGTCGCGCCCATGCGGTGTTCCCCGTGACCGCGGTGCAGAGCGAGTACTCGCTGTGGACGCGCGACCCGGAGGCGGAGGTCCTGCCGACGCTGGCGGAGCTCGGGATCGGGTTCGTGCCGTTCAGCCCACTCGGCAAGGGCTTCCTGACTGGGACCATCGACACCTCCACCGCCTTCTCCGACGGGGACATCCGCACCCGCGTGCCCGATTCAACGAGGAGAACCTTCCGCGAACCAGGTTCTCGTCGAGCAGGTGCGCGCGCTAGCCGCGGCGAAGGACGTGACGCCGGGTCAGGTGGCTCTGGCGTGGCTGCTAGCCCAGCAGCCCGTGGGTCGTCCCGATCCCCGGCACCCGCCGGGTATCACGGATCCGGGAGAATGTGGCCGCCACGCAGGTGGCGCTATCAGCCGACGAGGTGGCTGATCTCAACGGCCTAGCTGAGCGCATCGGGATCCGGGGCGACCGCTACAACCCCGAGCACATGGCCTTCCTCGACCGCTGACTCCCCCCACCCGGCACAACGGATACACCAAGACGGACACACACCGAATGACCGATACGGAATCACGGTCCTGTGCGGGCTGTGGTGGGTTTATTTCCTCTTCGGTCCCACCACCCTCCAGAGCGTCCTGGGGAGAGCGAGAACCGCATCGAGCTGATCAGGCCGGTGCTGTCGTACGGGCATCTGGCGCTCGCCGCCGGGATCGTCGCCATCGCTGCGGGCATCGGCCAGGCTGTTGCCGATCCCGGGGAGCCGCTGCAGGTGGACAACGCGATCCTGCTGTTCGGCGGCACGATGCTTTACCTGGTCACTTTCGCCTTCACCCGGTGGCGGCTCTTCCAGACCCTCGCAGTGCCGCGGCTGTCAGCGGCGGCTGCGGTCCTGATCCTGTTCTTCCTGTCGACGCAGGTCGCGGCGATCTACTCGGTCGCTCTGCTGGCTGTTGCGCTGATCATTCTGAACATGGTCGAGAGCGTGGTGCTGCCCCCGCACCCTCCGGAAGCCCGGGGCCGCAGGGTAGGCGCAGGCTGATCCCGGCCCCGGCCAGGCCCACGACACCGCCTGGGGTGAGACGGACGGCGCGGGTGTCGGCGATGCGTTCAACCCAGCCCTGTGCGAAGAACGCCTGGCAGATGCTGACGCCCAGCGGTCCTGCGAGGTGGAAGCGGCGTTCGGTGGCGTCCAAGCAGGCGATCTCCCCGGGCGGTCTCCGGATTCCCCAGCTGGCAAGAAGGTCCAGTCCGCCGGCGGTGGGCTGGAAGTCGTCGTCCATCAGGCCGCGGTGCTGAAGCTGCTCAGCGAGACCGACGCCGAGACGCCCGGCAAGGTGCCGGTAGCAGGTGCGGCCAGCACGCAGGCGCTCCCCGCGCAGTGGGCACCGAGGCTGGGCGGGGTCGCGACGGTGGTGCCGGAGACGACGGCGAGGTCCTCGACGATGCGCGCGATGCGTTCCCCGCGCAGGCGCAGGGTAGCGGTGACGTCCTGGCGGATCTCCTCGGCAAAGCCATGGGCGACGAGCAGGCTGGCGTGTTCGCTCGCTGTGGAGCGAGGCCAGGCCGCAGTACCTCCCCAGTTCACCGGCCGTCCAGGCCCGCTCCATCCATCAGCGCGGCGCACATGGCCGCCCGCGACAGAGTCGGCCAGCACCGCCGCGGCCCGTGGAGATGTCGGGTACCGGTTCAGGGAATGTGCGGGCTCTCATCTTCTCCATTCTGGCTCCGGCTTCGTTCGGCCTGCACCGAACATTGTGCGTGCGAGCATCGAGGCGACACCTGGCAGCCGAGGAAAGGAATGCCCACATGGACACAAGACCAACCCGGGGAGCCCTGGCAGCGGTGCTGCTGGGGTATTTCGTCGTCATGTTGGACACGACAATCGTCAACGTCGCGCTGCCGCGGATCGGAGCCGATCTCGGCGCCCAGGTCGCAGAGCTGCAGTGGGTGGCCGACGCCTATACGATCGTATTCGCAGCTTTGCTGCTAGGCGCGGGCTCGGCATGCGACCGTATGGGAGCGCGTAGAGTCTACGTCGCTGGGTTGCTGCTGTTCGCGGCCTTGTCGGCCGGATGCGCGCTGGCTCCCTCAATCGGGGTGCTCATCGCCGCGCGAGCGGTGCAGGGCGTCGGCGCCGCGGCGATCGTGCCTGGGTCGTTGGCGCTCATCACCGAGACCCATCCCGGCCCCGGTGAAAGATCCAGGACCATCGGGCTCTGGGGCGGCGCCGGTGGAATTGCGGCGGCCGCCGGTCCGGTACTGGGCGGGATGCTGGTGGAGACAGCGGGCTGGCGGGCGGTGTTCTGGGTGAACCTGCCGGTGATCGCCATCACCTGTCATCTTGTCTCTGCGCAGGCTCCCTGCCGTCTCGACACTCTCCCCGCGGCCCGGTGGACCACGCTGGGCGAGATATTAGCGATAGCCGGGCTGGGGACGCTGGCTGCCGGGATCATCACCACCGGTGAGGAAGGCCTGCGACCTGCTCAGGCGCTGCTGCTCGTCACCGGGGTGCTGCTCCTGGCCGGTTTTGCGCTCGTCGAGAAACACCACCCGGCCCCGATGCTGCCGTTGAGCCTGTTCACCACCGCTGGCTTCGGGCTGCCGGTGCTGGCCGGGTTCGCGCTGAACCTGGGGTTCTTCGGGCAGCTCTTCGTGCTCTCGCTGTTCTTCCAGCAGCACCTCGGCTACCCACCCTGGCTGGCGGGACTGGCCCTGGCGCCGCAGGCATGCAGCGCGGTGGTCGCGGCGCCCCTTGGCGGAAGGGCCGCGGCTAGGATCGGTCCGTCCATCGCTATGCTCCTGGGCCCTGCAGCAGGGGCGGCCGGGTTCGCGTCCCTGGTGTTGGTGGATGAGCGGACACCCTATCCGGCAGTCGCTGTCCTGACGTTCATTGCCGGATGCGGGGTGGCTTTCGCAGTGCCCGCGGCGACCTCCGCAGCCATCACCGGAGCTCCGGCCGCCTTCGCAGGCCTGGCCGGAGGGGCATCCAACGCCGCCAGGCAAACCGGCAGCGTCCTAGGGGTTGCTCTCCTGGGCGCGCTGGTGGCTGGGCGCGATTTTCTGTCCGGGTTCCATCTGGCTGCCCTGGTCGCGGCCGGGGTCTTGGCCACCGCCGGCGCATTCACATCGGTGCTCATGCCCCACAAGAGCTGACAGACCCCACCGGCAGATATGCTGCCACCGCCTGCCCTCCATACGGACGGCCAGCCTGGGAGGGCCCGGAGGGGTTGCGTTGACCCCATCGTGGGGTACGTTGAGGATGTACCTGAAGGTGAGGTACTTGCCCGATAACCGCCGGCTTGGGGCCGGTCGTGGGTTGAGCTCTTGTTGTACCGACTGCGTTTGAGGCAGTTCGACAATCACATTCATCGCGACGAGTGTTTGTTCGTCGTCCCTGCGCCTTGCGCGGTCACTCCCCCGCGATTAATCGGCCTAGCCAATTAAAAACGAATAGAGTCATTGCACGTGACAGTCAACCAGAATGCACAGCCCTCCGAGGCTACCGGCACCGTGGATGTCCAGGTGATGGGCTTTGACGGGGTAGCCAGCGAAACCCAGATTGCACCGACAGCCCAAGGCGTGACCGTCGATGAGCTGCTGGCGCGGAAGAACGGCTTCATGATCGCCCACCGAGGCGGCTCAGCCGACTGGCCGGAGATGAGCCTGCTGGCCTATAACGAGTCAGCCAACCGGGGCATACCCGCGCTGGAGTTCAGCTTCTCCCTGACCTCCGACGGCGTACCCGTGGGTGTGCATAACGAAAACCTGAAGGGTGTCGACCCGTCGGCCCCCGACACTCCCGTCACCCAGATGACCTGGGAGCAGGTGCGCCAGTACAAGACGAAAGGACAGCCGTTCATCCGGCTGCAGGACCTGACAGCCGCCTATGGCTCAGACCACGTGCTGTTCGTCGACCCGAAGTAGCAGCGCCCAGCCAGTCAAGACCCTATCTGACTGGCTCGACTCAGCACACCATCCTGAAATTCCAGGCTGACGCAACGCATCTGGCAGATGCTTGGCGTGCAGCCGGATTCAAGACCTGGGGTTTCTTCTACAGAGAGAGCGATGCCCCTCAACAGCAAGGCCAGGGAGCAGGCTGGGCATTGGGACCTGATCGGGGTGGACTGGGAGGCCAAAGAGTCCACATGGGAGACCGCCAAGGGCTATGGGCGTCCCATCATTGGGCACATCTGCCCCAGCCAGGAGGCGATCAACAAATGCCTGAGATTGGGCGCCGTGGGGTCATGTGCTCCAAGATCGACGGAATGACCTTGCCGTGACGGCGCAACCACACTCTGAACCCCACATCGAACAGGAGACCAGACCCATGTTGAACAGACGTTCCTTCATCACAATCTCGGCAGCGGCAGCGGGTGCTGCGGGCATCATCACCCCGGCCCTGGCAGTTGCCGCCGACGAGCCAGCCACCGCTGGGAAAACCACGATCCAGATCGGCCCAGTTGCTGTGCTGGCGGGCATGACTATTCTGCGGGTTGCGGCCAAGAAGACCAGCTTCGATTTCCTCACATCGAGCGGAGCTTTCTCCAGGGGCAGCAATGGCCTGCTCACTCCGTCGGGCATCCGTCTGCTGTCGCAGGAGCGAGGCGTCGTGCTGACCCCCATAAACAAGCAGCCAGTGGTGAATCCGAAGGAGAAAAAGCCTTCCTCTGCGCCTATGCCGTGTTCGACGGACTTGAGGGAACCAACCCAGTCGAGATACGCATACCCGGCTACACCCTCATCTCCGAGTCCCGATTGTCTCTCCCGACAACGCGCCATTCGACCTCGCAGACAACACATAGTTTCCATGATCCGCTGGGGCCGGGAGGATGCCTCCTCGGCCCCAGCGGCATCACCTCACCCCAGACCGGGGATAATCCGCACGGGTGAAAAGTGGGATCCTGATCTCATGTCCCCTGAAGACAGAATCGTGATCACGCGTGGACACGACGACCTGACCGCCACCGACCTGGCGAGTCTCGCTGCCTTTTTCGACGCCGAATATCGCGCATCCTTCGGCCCCTGGAGCCCTGAGCATCCCTACGGCTATGCCGGGCACAACGTGCACATCCTGGCTCGCAGGGGCGGTCGAATCATCGGGCATGCCGGTTTCCAGCGGCGACGGATCGCCGCCGGGAGCAGGGAGCTGACGATCGCAGGTGTTGGGGGCGTGCTCGTCGCCCCTGAGGTCCGTGGCACCGGGCTCGGTACCCAGCTGATGGACGTAGCCGCCACGGCGATGCGGAGCCGGACAGGCATTGACGCCGGCTACCTGGGATGCCGGGAGGATGTCGTTCCCTTCTACGAGTCCTGCGGCTGGCGGCGCATCGCCGCACCCGAGCGTCACATCGACCGGCTGAGTGGGGAGGTTGTCGAGGAGCCACCGGGACCGCCGCTGCTGATCCTCCCCATCACACTGGCTCTTGAGGACTGGCCCAGCGGGATGATCGACCTGCGCGGCCGCCCCTGGTAGTTTCCCGCGCACCATCACACCCGAACAGCTCATCGCAAAGCCGGTTTTTGACATCCCTGAGCGGCATCATCCAGCCCATAGTCATAGCCACATGCGTAGCCATGCGCTATCCGCTTGCTGCCCTCGGCAGTTCGATGGTCACGACGCAGCCTGGCGGCTTGTTCCGGATCTGGACACTGCCCAAATGTGCGGCGACGATGGTGCGGACGATGGGCAGGCCGAGTCCATTGCCGGAGGCGCCGTCGGGGGTGCGGGCCTGATCGCCGCGCCAGCCCGCATCGAACATCTTCGTGAGCTCCTCATCGCTGAGCCCGCCGCAGCTGTCGCTGACCTCCACCCGCACGACGCCGTCATCGACGGAGACCGTGACGGCGACCTCGGCGCCGGAGCGGGTGTAGGCGATGGCATTGCCGACGACGTTCTGCAGCGCCCTGGCGAGCAGCCCGGGATCGCCGGTGACGTCACTCGTCTCACCCTCGGCCGATCCGGTCAGGACAACCCCACGCTGCGCTGCCAGCGGCGCGAGGTTTGCCACCAGGTCCGAGACCAGATCGCTGACGGCGATGGTCTCGGAGCCAAGCTTCCAGGGAACCGGACTGGAGCCCGGCCAGGGCCAGGACGTCATCGACCATGCCGGCGGTGCGTTTCGCCTCGGCGGCTATGGCGCGATGGTAGGCGACGGGGTCGGGAGCGATCCCATCCTCAAGCGCCTCCGCCATCGCCCGGATCCCCGCCAGCGGGGTGCGCAGGTCATGGGACATCCAGGCGATCAGCTCCCGCCGTCCCTGCTCCACCTCCCGATGACGACGTTCCCTGCTCCAGCGCGGCGGATGCCAGGGCGATCGCCCGCTGGCTGCGCAGAGACACGAGCACCCCGGTCAGCAGCGCAGCCGGAGCGGTGGCCGCCAGCAGCAGCAACGGCACCCCGGCCGACTCGATCAGCATAAGCTGTACCCCACCAGCAGCCCGATCCCAATGGTCACCACCGCCGCCAGAGGGCTGAGCAGCGACGCCCACCGCACAGATCGCCTTGCGACCGTGGAGGTCAGCGCCGTGCACGCCAGCCCGACGACCAACGTCACGGCGACCACTGTGAGAAGGTGCTCAGCCATGGGGTTCCCAGCGGTAGCCACGGCCCCAGACGGTGACCAGTCGAGTGGGGTGCTGCGGGTCGGGTTCGACCTTGCCGCGCAGTCTGCGCACGTGCACCGTCACCGTCGAGGCATCGCCGACCTCCCAGCCCCACACAGCGCGCATCAGCTCGTCGCGGAGAGAGACCTGGTCGGGTGACTCACGAGATGGACCAGGAGATCGAACTCCCGGATCGTGAGCGTCAGCGGCACACCATCGCGAGTGACCTTCTGCGCCGTCAGGTCCAGGGAGAGGTCCCCGTCGGTCAGGATCTCCCGTCCAGGGGGTGTGGGCTGGTTTCTGCGCAGGACGGCTGCGACGCGCAGCACCAGCTCCCGGGGGCTGAACGGTTTGGCGAGGTAGTCATCGGCGCCGAGTTCCAGCCCCAGCACCCGATCTGCCTCCGCGGCCTTGGCGGTCAGCATGATCACCGGGGCCTGCACCCCGCCGGCCCGCAGACGGCGGAACACCTCAGAGCCGTCGATGCCGGGCAGCATCAGGTCGAGGATGATCAGGGTCCCTGTTCCCACTCCACGCTGGAGTGCGGTCGGCCCATCACCGACCTCGGTGACGTCATGGCCGGCGGCGCGCAGGTAGTCGCTGACCACACCGCGCACGGTCGGGTCGTCATCGACGAGCAGGATCCTGGACACCGTCTCAGGATAGGGCTCATCCGAAGGTGAGGGCATTGGCTTTCACCCCCGCGTCGAAGGTGAGGGTGACGGTGGTGCCGCCGGTAGCCTCCGGCAGCCGGACGAGCCAGGTAGAGACGGGCTCGGAGATCGTCACCGTCTCGCCCTGGACATCAGAGCCTCCCGGTGGACCACCGCCCTCCACCTGGACACGCACTGTGCCCCTCAGGACCGTCCATGACCAGGAACATCTCACGGCCTGAGAAGCGATACCGCAGCTGAGCCCCATCTTGGGTGGCCGTGATGGACTCCTCATCCGCATTCCACACACCTGACAGCGTCCAGCCGTTGGTGGCGCGGGGGTCGCCTGTGCTTCCATAGTCGTGCTCACCGGCAACGAGCCGGGTCTCCCTCCCCAGCGCCCGCCGGGTTTCCGAGGTAGGTTTCCGGGGACTGCCCTGCGGTGTGACTCATAGCCTGCCCCGGAGTATTGGACAGGTCCCCGCCCTCATCAAGAAGCGCGCGGATCTGCGACTCCGCCTCGTCGTACTCTCCCTCACCGAAATGCGTCCAGCGGATCTTGCCTTCCTTGTCGATGAGGTATTTGGCAGGCCAGTAGCGGTTGTGGAAGGCCCTCCAGGTGGTGAAGTCGTTGTCTAGGGCCACAGGGTATGTGATGCCAGCCTCCCTGACAGCGCGCTCGACGTTCTCCGGCACCTTCTCGAAGGCGAACTCGGGCGCGTGCACACCGATGATCTCCAAGCCTGCTGCGCGGTAGCGGTCGTACCAGGCGTTCAGGTATGGCTGGGTGCGTATGCAGTTGATGCAGCTGTAGGTCCAGAAGTCGACCAGGACAACCTTCCCCTCAGCGACTCCAGCGTGGTGGGGTCGCTATTGATCCACTGGGTGATGCCAGCCAGTTCCGGGGGCGTCACCGCCCCTGGGCACATCGCCCGGATTGGCGACGCCGGGGAATCGCGTTCGCAGCGGGGATCAGCCCCTGCTCAAAGGCGGTAAGGGCAGGGAACCTGTCGACGGCCCAGGCCTGGACCTGCTTGTCCACCCCGGTGCCCACCAGCAGGCCGACGATGATGAACAGCACGGCGATGGTCCGCTGGAACCAGCCACGCGGATTGCCGGCCCAGCCCAACCGGTCGATGAGCTGCGGCCGGCCAGGGAGATCCCAAGCAGCGCTCCCGCCACGCCGACGCAGTAGATGCCGAGATACAGCATCCCGGCGACCGGGCTGGCGGGCAGCACCGTCGCGATCACCCAGGCGTAGGTGGGTGAGCAGCTGCTGAACACCGGGCCGAGGGCGGCGCCGGTCAGCAGGGCCCCCGCGGTCTCGCTGCGCTGGGTGCGGGCCCGCTCCAGCAGTCCGTGGGTGTTCTCGAGGCGGGTCCATTGCGCGATCCGCGCCCACACCCCGGGAAACAGCATCGCCAGGCCGAGCAGCACCACTAGGGGTGCCGGAACCGATGGCCCAGACCCGCGGGTCGATGTTGAGGAACGCGGTGCTGACCTTCAGCAGCAGGGTGAAGGCCAGCAGTGACACGACGAGGCTGCCCGCGATGAGGTAGGGGCGACGTCGGGAGCCGTGTCCCAGGCTGCCGCCGACGATGACCGGCAGGAAGGAAGCACACGGGGCCAGTCACGGTCAGGCCACCGGCGACGAGCGAGAGCAGCGCGATGACAAACATCTCAGCCCCGCAGTTCCCTCAGCAGCGCCTCAGCCGAGGTGCTGACCCACCGTCGCGACTCCATCCCCTGGGCATCGACCTGGATGAAGGTGTGCTGCATCGTCACCTTGTACTGCTGACGCAGGTCAGTGTGGCTGTCGTAGTCGACGCTCACCACCGTCGTCTTGGCTGGGATCTGCCCGGGGTTCTCGGTCAGAGACTTGGTGATGGCCTTGCAGTCCGGGCACCACGCGGCGTTGAAGAACAGCACCACCTTCGATTCGGCGTATTTGGCCTTGTCAGCCTGGTAGTCCTCGTAGGTGACGAATGCCGCCGTCGCATCGCCGGCAGCGGAGTTCGCCCCATGGGACGAGGACGTCGCATCAGGTGGAGTGGCCCCTGGAGACGTGGACGTGGCGGAGCATCCGGTGAGGACGACCGCAGCGGTGAGGGTGAGTGACGCGATGATCTTTCTCATACCGGCGAGTCTGTTCCCCAGACGATGACATGGAACAGAGTGAAAAAGCTTACGGATGTGTGACGTCTTCGCAGCGTCTGGAACCGCACCGGGATGCCCGCAGGTGTGGGCATCCCACCAGGAAACCGCAGCCGATGCTATTGTCGCCGTCACCCCACAACGACCACGAATTGACGTTCCATGCAAGCAGCCGCCTCCCTGACGCCGCGAGCTGGTGACTTTCTGCTCAACGTCGCCACTGTACGTCCCGTGTTCATCTGGGGGCCACCCGGCATCGGGAAGTCGTCGCTGGTGGAGCAGTTCGCGAGTAGCGTCGGCCTGCCCTGCGTGTCACTGCTGGGCAGTCAGCTGGCCCCCGAGGACCTCATGGGCGTTCCCCAAATTAGGGACGGGGTAACGAGGTTTTTCCCCCTGCGTTGATCGCCCGCGACGATCCATACTGCCTGTTCCTGGACGAGCCGAACGCCTGCTCACAGGATGTGCAGAAGGCCTTCTACAGCCTCATCAACGACCGCCGCATCGGCGAGTACGAGCTGCCCGCAGGCTCCATCGTCATCGGGGCGGGCAACCGTGCGCAGGACTCCGCCATCGTCAAGCCGATGTCGTCGGCTCTGCTGAACCGCATGGTGCACGTGCATCTGCGGGTCTCCGCCAGCCAATGGCTGGCGTGGGCGCTGGCGCGGGGCTGCATCCACTGGTCATCGACTACCTGACGCAGCGTCCCGATCATTTGTGGAGTCAGCCGCCACGCCACGAGAGCCGTTCTCAACTCCCGCTCTTGGCACATGGTCAGCGACGCCCTGAGTGCCTTCACGGACGAGCCTCCGCAGCAGATGGTGGAGGCCATCGCCACCGGCTGTCTCACGCCCCGACATGCCGCGCAGTTCAAGGCATTCGGGAAGCTCGCCGCGGACCGTCACCGGCTGGACTCCATCTTCAAGGGTGATGCCCGCTGGCCCGCAGATCCCCAGGACCGTGACCTGCTATACTTCCTGGCCCAGGCGTTTCGGGCGCGGCTGCTGAAGATTCTGCCCGCCGAGAAGAATCAGACCAGCAGCGACGTCCAGTCGCTGGTGCACACGTCGAAGGCCATGCTCCGTGACCTGGCGCAGATCAGCCTGGAGATGGCGCAGTTGGTCGTCGCGGAGGAGAACGGCGAGACCCTCCCGGCCTGGTACATGGTTGAGGTGGTCCGCGACCTGCCGCGTATCGTGGAGCGTCGCCCCGAGAGCACGTCGTGAGTCGCCGGAAGCCAAAGTCCGATCCCGCCGGCAAGGCCTATCACTCCGGTCGCGAGTCCCTGAGGAGGCATCCGGTCTTCAGCCGTTTGGAGACCGGGGTCAGGTGGGTGCGCACGGAGCAGTCGTTCTGCCCTCCTGACGGCTGGCTGCTGGTCTTGCGCGACGGCGGCATGCATATCAACGCGAAACGCCTGGCGGCCCCTGAGGAGTGGGCTCCGTCATGGCCCGTGCGCTGCTGGTGCACGCCATGGAGCTGTGGCAGCCCGACCACGGCGACTGGAGGGTGTGGAGCGCCGCCTGCGACGTCATCACCGCACGTTTCGTCCAGGGACTCAAGCTGGGGAGGGCGCCCATCGGCATGAGGGCGCCGGAGGGGCTTCCGCAATGGGATGAGGCCCGCTGGTATCGACAGTTCTGCGAGAACGGCATCCCGAGCTGGGCCGCGGGCCTGAGTCTTGCAGGGCCCGGCCAGCCGACGATGGAATTCCCCCGAGACTGGACCTCCGACAGCCACCAGCCGTTCTGGAACACTACATGGCCGGAGCTTTTCGCCTCCGGAATCGCCGAGTCGGTGAAACAGGCAATGGAGATGGCCGCCGGGCTTCGTGACGACTTCGGGGATGTCCCCGTCACCCGCCCCACTGCGCTGAGCCTGGCGACGCAGCGGGCGTATGACTGGTTCATCAGTAGCTTCCCGCTGCTCGGCAGCATGGTAGCGTCGTTCGAATTCGTTGAGGATGTGGAGATCTGCCGTCGCGAGGAGATCGGCATCGCGGCCGTCGACGAGATGCTACGGACCGTGTATCTGAACCCCGCTGCGGGGCTGGGTGAGCAGGAGATGCGGTTCGTGATCGCCCACGAGGTGCTGCACGTGGCATTGCGGCACCAGGCCCGGCGACAAGGACGTGATCCGTTCCTGTGGAATGCTGCCTGTGATTTCGTCATCAACGACTGGCTGATCCAAATGCGGGTAGAGGGCCGCTCCCGCCGTGGGAATGCTGCATGACCGAGTCTGCGGGGCCTCTCCGCAGAGGAAGTCTACGACCGCCTGACGAATGACATTCGCCGGATGCGGAGGCTCCGCACCAGCCCGGCTCCCAAGGCGACATGCTGGATCGTCGCCTGGATTCTGGAGAGGTGCCGTACACGGACTTGGATGCCTTCTGCCGAGAACAGCTCGGCAAGGGCCTGATACTGCATCAGTCCCAGGGACGAGGCCTCATCCCGGCAGGGGCTGTTGGAGGAGATCAACGCAGTCCTGCAGCCGCCGATCCGTGGGAGGTGGAGCTGGCGCGCTGGTTCGACCATCATTTCCCACCCATTGAGACTGGGCGCAGCTGGGCGCGGCTCAGCCGTCGCCAGTCGAGCACACCCGACATTCCCCGCCCGCACATCGCCCCGACCCCGAGCAACGTGACGGCCGCACCTTCGGGGTGGTGCTCGACACGTCGGGGTCGATGGATCGCCGCATCCTGGCCAGGGCGCCCTCGGGGCCATCGCCAGCCACGCCGAGGCCAAGGAGGTGCCCGCAGTGCGGGTCATTTGCTGCGACGCCGCACCCTACGACCTGGGCTGGCTGCCCGCGGGGACATCGCTGGTCGTGTCGAGTCAGGGGACGCGGCGGCACGGTGCTGCAACCCGGGGTCAACTGGATTGAGGCGACCCGGACTTCCCAAGGACGGTCCGATCCTGATCATCACCGACGGTGACTGCGACCCGCTGACGATCCGCCGCGAACACGCCTTCCTGGTTCCGAAAGGCCGCAGGCTGCCGTTCCCCCACCGGGGCGAGCTCTTCGAAATGGACTAGCGACTCCCCGGGATATCACGCTCCACGCCCTCACTGACCTTATCCGCGTTAGCCAGTGCCGTGTACGTCAGCAAACCTACGAGAAGACGACGTCAGGGCCTCAGGTGGAGTAGCTCCTGGAGACGTGGACGTGGCGGAGCATCCGGTGAGGACGACCGCAGCGGTGAGGGTGAGTGAGGCAATGATCTTTCTCATGACAGGGAGCTTTCCCTCGCCACGATGACCTGGGCTAGGGGCAATTCCTTACCAAAGTGTGACGTTACTGCCACGAGCGTTTCCAGGCTGCCTCACCTCACGCGTGCTCTGACGCCTTGGAGACGTCATCATCAGGGCACGCGGAAAGCAGTGGGGCGGCATGTCAGCTGACATGCCGCCCCACTACGCATCTTCCCGACAGCCCTCAGAGTCCCCTGCCAGGGCTACCGGGTCAGGAGACCCTCACTTGTCGTCCGGGTGGAACTTCGCCTGGAGGTTCTCAATGCGCTCTTCCCACTTCTCACGAAACTCCTGCTTCTTCTGCTCACGCATCGCCTCACGGGCTGCCAACACGGCCGCCTCCGCCGCAGCCTGCTGTGCCTCGACCTCAGCAATCACGTCCTCGATAGGGACGCCGCACCACTGTCGCCCCCACGCTGTCAGCAGGCGTTGAGTGCAGCCGGGGCCTCCTCCACGACCTGGGCCAGGATGGCAGCTCAGTTTCCTTATCTTCCGTCGGCCCCAGCGTGATTGCACGTGATCTCAGATGCGACCTTGAAGGTTCGAGCATCACATCCTTCGCGAAGAGGCCGATTTGGTCCAACGTAATCCGCTTTCCGCGTGGCTCCAGCTCCAACACACCTCTTTCGCGATGAGCCTGGCGACGCAGCGGGCGCGTCACTGGTTCGTCAACAGCTTCCCTGCTGCTCAGCATCAGGACCCCAGGTAGCGCTGCAGCACGTCAGCCTCGGCCCGCAGCTGCTGGGCTGTGGTGTTCCGCCCACGGCCTCGTGCTGTTCGGCTGCCGACAACCGTTCACCGATCTCGTCACGGGCAGCTGCCGCACCTCTGCCACGCCAGCTCACGGCAGGCACCCTCCCGCACCGAGGCCGACGCCCCCACCGGCAATGTGTTCGCCAACGACAGCTGCGGGGCCCTCATCTGCCACCGTCACGGCCTCAGCATTGTCTGATGGCGGCCAACGCTGAGCTGCAGAGCCTTCACAGCGGCAGTTTCCTTGGCCTCATCGCAAGCTTCAGCTCAGCACGCAGCACGGAGCGCACCTCCGCCACCGTCGAGTACCAGGACCCCATGACTCACCTTTTCTGTCAGGGACTCACCACGCTATCGCAGGCTGGAGGCCACCCCATGCAACATCCGTGAATGACTCCTGTGTCAGCCTTTTGGCCAGCCGCCGAGGCAGAACCCCTGTCAGCCGGGCCGTCTCTCGTCGATCCGATTGAGATCCTTTTAATGGGCTCTGACAAGCCTAGATATCCTGGGCGGAGGCCGCTAGGCTGACGATGCGGGTCAACACCACCGACTCGCTCCAGAGGCAAACATGGGGGACGAACCGAAGGAGCCAGCGTGAGCTTCCGCACATCTTTTCCGAGTCGGCGTGCTGGCGGTGGCCGCCGTCGTCGCCATGGCGAGGCATCAGCACCATCCCTGCTAACGGGGACGCAACCAGCCCCAACCCCACCTCCAGCCCGAGCGCGACAGCCCACCCACGACAGCGCCGTCGGCCGACGCCCCTGACCGCCGAGTACCCGGCTGACTTCAAAGTTGACACCGCTGTCGGCGGATCCATCAACGACGTGGCCAAGCCAGAGCATGGCGCCTAGCAGACTGACCCGGCCTACTGGCACGCGGGTCTACCGCGCAACCAATGCAGATCAGACCGGCCGCATGCGGCACGAGTACTCCCGTCGTCAGGCGTTCAACGCTGACCAGTCCCGCTATCTGGCCCAGGACACCAGCGGCCACTGGCATCTTTACGACGGCACGAAGTTCACCGAAGATCTCACAGCTGATGCCCTCGGCGGCGACTGCGAGCCGCTGTGGCATCCCACCGACCCGAACAAGCTGTACTTCACGGGACGCGACGGCGGCTCATGCAATGGAATGTGCGACATCGCCTCCGGAACCCAGGAGGTTGTGTTCGACTTCACCGGCCAAACTCCCTGGCTGCTGCGGCGTCCTTCTGGACCAAGGGTGAGGCACGATGAGCGCTGACGGACGCTACCTGGCGCTGATGGCCACCAGCTACAACGAGTCCACCCAGGAGAAGGCCATCCATGGCCTGGTGACCCTGGATCTCCAGGAGAAGAAGATCCTCGGCACACTGGATGCGAGGGACTTCCCCGTCCCCGGTGCCTACCCGGATCACATCAGCACCTCGCCCAGCGGCAAATACGCTGTCCCGTCCTGGCTCGACGGCCAAGGCGGTACCCGCGCTACACGCTTGACTTCAAGGAGTCACGAGAGCTGGCCCCAGCCTCAGAGCACTCCGACCTGGCATCTCGGCCCGAACAAAGAGGACTACCTGGTCTACTCCGACTACGCCCGCGGGGTCATCTCTGCCATCAACCTGGACAACGGCGAGGCAACCGACCTGCATACCCTCTACCCGGCCTCCGGCGAGGGATACGCCCTGCACATCAGCGGTCAGGCCTTTGACCGTCCGGGGTGGGCCGTGGTCTCCACCTACGCTGATTTCGCCGACTACGGGAACACCACTCCCGCCCCGAGCTCCGCCCGAGTACCGGAAGGTGTGGCTGATGGAGCTCAAACCTCGGCGGCCGCAAGCTCAACATCGCGCACATCCGCGGCAACTGGTCGAACCTGTCAGGGAGACGACGCCTACTTCCTGGAGCCCCAGGCCAGCGCCTCTCGCGACCTGAGCCGGATCATCTTCGCCAGCAACTTCGGCGACGGGGCGACAGAGAGCTACATCGTTCCGATCCCCACCAAGGCCATCGACGAGGCCCCCACAGCCAGCAAGGACTGACTCTCGAACACCGCAACCCCTTCTCATCCCGGCGCTGCGTGGTGAGGAGGAGGTAGGTCCATGGAAATATGGCTTGCAGGCTCGCTCGCAGGGCCAGAGTCTCACATCGCCATGTCCTCATCAGCCACTCTGGGCTACCCCAGCACCCGCGCGAAGCTTTCAAACGCCTCCTGGTTGCTCCACCACTTGACTCTGTCCGGGTTGCGATGGTCCAAGAGCACTGCTATTGTGAGTATCAACCATACACAAAAGATACTGAAGGAGAGAGGCTTATTCACAGAATCCCAAAGATGATCCCTGTGATGGCGTTGACTGTGGTTTTGGAATGTTGAGTATGGGCGGCGATAGATGGTGTGGAGGATGCGCCAGGTTTTGAGGTGCGCGATAGCCTGTTCGATGGGCCATCTGATGTGGTTGATTCGTTGGTTATAGTCTTTTTCCAGATCGGTTAGTTTTCGTCCGGGTTGGGTTCTGGCCGGGGTGTGGAGTCCGCGGCCGATGTAGCCTTTGTCAGCGATGATATTTCTAGCATTTAGGTGCCCTAGGATTTCGTGGGTATCGAATGCTTTCACGTCATGGATACTCCCATCGAGGATGGGTGAGATCCACTGGAGGTTTCCGTGGGTGTCAGTGATGACTTGAACGTTGACGCCACTGTGGCGGTGCTTGCCTGAGAAGATGGCCTTCTCGGCTTTCCATCTCCAGCAGGGCAGGAGCGTACCGTCGATCAGGAGGGCGGTGTCCTTGGGTACCTGCCCCAGGGTCGGACGCTCTTCTGCTAGACAGTCGGCCAACAGATCTGTTACGGCGGTGATGGCTCGGCTGATGGTGGATTGAGACACGCTGTGACTTTCAGCAAGCTCGGCCTGGACACGGTTTCGTCTCAGATACTTCAACGTCACCTCGAGTGCCCCTATGATACCTAGAACTGTCGGAATCCGCACTGGTTTTTTGTCTTGTTTAAGACTGTTGCGTATTGCCGCTTTGAGGCGCTCGTAGAGGGCGTTGAACTGATCGTCAGCTAGGCCTGTGCTATTATACATTCAGCGGCTCGTTTTCGTTAGTGTTTTTATTCAACATCTATTCTATCTGAAACGAGCCGCCCAATCTATTTATTCAGGATGCGTCTCTAGTGGCGGCTGGCCGTTCTGTGAATAAACCTCACGGTGAGGAAATTTCTCTCGGGTTCATTCATGTATTGGATATCCTTCTATCAAATTTGCAATGACCCTCTGGCGCCACTCACGAAAGTTGACTAGTTTTTATATTCTTCTAGAATGAGGCTTATTCACAGCTGCTGGCAACTGGGCTCTGACAAGGGATTTCGCAGTTTCCGATACCCCCATGAATAAGCCTCAATGCTTGTAGGTTCAACTTAAATGTATACAGCGCCATCTTAGTTCGGGAGACGCTATTGCGCAATTCTGCCGTTTCACACCATTCAAAGGGGGGCGTAGATTGCCTGGGTTGGGAGGATAATTGTCACGACAAACGCGTATTGATCGCTCAAACTGCAGTTCTGTATCCAACCAAGTTCCTCTGCCGTGAGCAAGAACCATCTTTGATCCCGTAGACTGACAGCATGAGAATTCTCATTGATCTGACGCCCTTGCGCAATTCGTTGCCATTCGCGCGTCTCTGGCTCGCCGGAGTTCTCGTCAGCGTTTCTGCTCAGATGATGCAGATGGAGTTGTGGGCTCTTTACAACCAGACCGGCTCATCCCTTGTAGTAGGTGGACTGCGCCTTGCCATTGAGTTCCGACGGTCGCCTTCGGGCTTCGGAGGGGCGCTTACTGACACTCGCCGTCCGCGCATGCTTGGCATTATCGGGGTCAGCGGGCAGCTTGGCGCGACTGTTGCGTTGTTGGCAATAACCTTCTTCGTTGGTTTCTCGCCTGCCCCGACCTACGCTGCAGTTATCTGCCAGTCTGCCTTCGGGGCCATGACTTCCCCAACACGCCGCCCTTACATTAGACATCTCATAGCCCCATCGTCAATCCTCGCTGCGATGAGCTTATATATGTTAAGTATGAACTTTGGACAGATTCTTGGTCCTATTCTAGGAGTACTGCTCAGCCGAAACACCGTTGCAACCTCTCTTGCCATCCACGCCTTATGCCCCGTAATGTACTTGGTTTCCGTCGTGATGCTTCCTGACATTCCTCCGCTTCTCATGAAAGACAAACTATTTTTGCAGTTGGGAGGGCCTGCGGTTGGCTTGGAGAATTAGAGATATCCGAGTCGTGTTGCTTTGTGGATATAATCGCAACCCTCTTTGCACCGCCATTGGCGCTGCTTCCTGCTTTGAACCAAGAAATCTTTAAGGGAGATGCCGTCAGCTACGGTTTGCTGCTTGGCGCTTTGAGCTCGGGAGGAGCTCTGGGTACACTTTTTTCAGGCTGGATCGGGCGCGTCCGTCATCCTGTCAAGTTGGTAGTGCTTCTCACCTGGTCTGGTGCTGTGGAATCGCTGCCCTTGCTGTGGGAGTCTCTTCTTTCGTCGCGCTAGTCGCTCTTTTCCTCATGGGAATATCGGACGCCTGGTCCGTGATTACCCAGCAGATCGTCACCCAGACATCTGCGCCAGACTCAGCTCTTGGCCGGTGGGAGCATCCAGAGCATTGTAGGGATGGCAGGGCCGCAGCTGGGCAACTTTCGAGCCGGGGCGCTTGGTTCGACCTTGGGGACACGACCAGCCATCATGGTTGGATCAACGATGGCAATCATCTTGATCCTATGCTTTTATGGAATCTCTGTTAAGAAAAGATGAGTTATGAACTTTACTGAAAAGCCCGCCGAATGGCGATTGCCGATTCTGACCTTCTGGGGTATCGCTCGACTGAGCATGTGCAAGTTCAGATAAATAGAGCTGACAGCGTCATGTTTTCGCCCGTGATGCCAATATTCCAGGAATCATAGGAAGATGTGAGTGGTATGCAGCACATGCGGAACCTGCCACATGTATGCATCAAAAATCAAATCCCAATTCTTAGTCAGACTCCAGAGGAAGAGGCAGACGTCATCCTGGCTTGGAAAGCGAATTATTTATTCTGAAAGTCGGCTCACGTGCCAGATCAATGTTGATTTTAAACTCAACTGATCTTGATTTCGAGTGCCGGAGTAGATCTACGGAATTTCGTCAGGATTTGGTTATACCAGAACCTGATTTTACCTCGAGGCTTATTCACAACTGCTGACAACTGGCTCTCACACGGGTTTCGCTGTTTTTTGACACTCCCATGAGGGTTATTCAGTGAACCCAGAAGTGCTATCAAAGACTAGGGTCTAAATAATCGCAAGAGCGACTCGTTTCAGATAGAATAAAACGTGGAAAGCCCATCGAAACGAGCCGCACATGCATACTATGGAGGCTTATTCATAGGGTTTGTTGACAGCGTTGAAGGCGCGGGACGGCTGCCCGTGAGACAATTAAGTGTGAAAACAAACCATCTTAGGAACAAGCCGTCACGTGAATGCTAGCACAAAACTCGACACCAGTGAAGTCCTCGACTTGTGCGCAGGCATCCACACCCACACCAAAGGCCAGCTACCTGCTGCAGGCTCACGAACCCTCGGGCTCTTCACCAGTATCCGCCTCATACTTTTAGCGTTGCGCCATAACCTCACACAAGAACTCCTCGCGGAGATCTTTGAGATTTCTCAACCCACGGTCAGTAGGATTATCAACGCCTACGTCCCACTGATCGCCGAGAATCTTCAAGCCCAGATCCCTACCGTGGAGGACCTTGACCCGACCCAGCAGTTGATCATTGACGGTACTCTCCTGCCCTGCTGGTCCTGGCGGCGGCATCCAGAGCTGTACTCAGGTAAACACCACACCACCGGAGTCACCATCCAGGTGGCCTGCACCCTGACAGGAAGGCTTGCCTGGGTCTCGCACCCCTTCCCAGACAAGCACCCTATGACCTCACAGCACTAAAAGACTCCCGACTCCTCGACATGATTAATCAGACCATCCATATTGGTGATAAAGGCTATACCGGTGCCGGGATGATTACCCCGGTCAAGAAACCAGCCGGTCATGAATTATACGACAGTGAAAAGGAGTTCAACAAGAAAATCAACACTATCCGCTACCTCATAGAACGAAGTATCGCGCAATTGAAAACCTGGCGCATCCTTCACACCGACTACCGCCGCCCCTACGCAACCTTCACTACCACCATCAACGCCGTCCTCGGAATCATATTCACCTACACCCCATGAATAAGCCTCCATATTTGGTTTCCAGTCGTAGGTGGGTGCCCGGCGTTTTCGTGGACAGTGGCGAAAAACCTGAGTCTATTCGAACATGTGAGGTAAAATCTGTATCATGCCGGCTTCGAAATTCAGTAAAGAGTTTAAAGAACAAATCATCGCGGAGGTTCTTGAGGGGTCTCGCCCGATAGCGGAAGTGGCGAAGTCCTACAATCTGGAGCCGCAAACTGTGGGTAACTGGGTGAGGATATGGCGGAAACAGCATCCCGACCCAGGTATGGTAGAAGCCTCGTCGGATCAGGTGGCGGAAAACAAACGCTTGCAGGCTGAGTTGCGTGAAGCGAAGATGGAGATCGAGTTTTTGAAAAAAGCGGCGGCCTTCATGCGTGCAGGAAACTCCGGGTAGCAGCGAAATATGTTTATATACCTCCGCGAGGAAGGCAACTATCTGGTGTATCTGATGTGCCGCTGGGCCAGAGTGTCTCGTTCTGGCTACTACAGATGGCGGAATCAGGGTTTATCCGAGACGCAGAAACGCCGAGAGGAACTCACTATTTTAATTACGCATTTCTTCCACGAGTCTGACCAAACGTACGGGTATCGACGTATCCACGCAGCCCTGGCCGAACGGGGAATCCACGCGAGCCCAGAGCTGGTGCGCCAGCTCATGCACCAGGCCGGCCTAGTTGGCCTGGCCGGCCCCGCAAAGCGGGCCCGCACCACCATCCCCGCCCAGGATCTTCACCACCGCCCGGATCTGGTGAAAAGGAATTTTACCGCCAACAAACCAGGGCAGAAACGAGGTGGGCGATATCACCTACATCCCCACCTGGGAAGGATTCACTTATCTAGCAACCGTCATGGATTGCTACCCGAGATGAAGATCATCGGTTACGCGATCGCCGGGAATATGCGCACCCAGCTTGTTGCCGAGGCTTTACACATGGCAGTCAGAAATTGCCCAGTAACCCGGGGTGAAACCGTCTTCCATTCGGATCGTGGTTCGCAATACACCTCAGCTGAATTGCGCGGAAGTCATGAACACATATGGTATCCGCGCCTCAGTGGGTAGAACCGGGTCGTGTTACGACAATGCCGCAGCGGAATCATTTAATGCCACCTGCAAGAAAGAGGTAGTGAACCGGAAAGATTCTACCCAACACGGAAACATGCGATCAAGGACGTGACAGCCTGGATCGAGTTAGCGCTACAATCAAAAACGACTCCACTCAGCGCTAGGGTACCGCACACCCAACCACGTCCACCAACAATGGAGTCAAAACCAGAAAGCAGCCTAGAAATCCCATTTTTCAACAGTGTCCACAAAACCCATAGCACTCCAAAGAGAGCTATACTTGACGCCAGGACGTCCGCACCAGCATGACAATCATCTCTCGCTGACCTCACCCATCTCAGCCAGCACCAGTGGTGAAGATAGAGGCTGCTCAGTCCACAACAACCAGCCTGACAGTAATCCCCCAACCGACCCAGACAGCACCGGCAGCTGATTCGACCATCATGCCTCCCACAGGCACAATCAGGCCACTCTACACCCGTTCACTCCGACAGACCCGAATCCCGCACGCTGTTCAGCAGAACCTCCTAATCAGACCGGGTTGGTGATTCTTTGGCCAACTCGGACCATGTCGGATCGGTCCTCGACGATTCCGCCGGCCTCGTCCTGCACCCGCCGCCGCTGCCACCTCACCCTCTGGAAAGTTGCCTCAAGGATCGAAGTGCGCGTCTGCAGGCTGCCCGAGGACAGGGGTGGCCAGGAGTCCGCGAAGGTATCTGACCTCGTCTCCACGACTACTGAGTGGTCTCCAGGTTGACCGCACACCGCCCGGAAAAGCGCATAGCATACGTCACGCTGACTGACTTGGGAGGTACCGGTGTCACTCGCCGAACATGGCTGCATCGCAGTCGCTCCGTGCGCCGCTACGAGGCCCAGCCTCTGGACACGGACACGATGGCCGGATGCCTTGAGCTGGCGCATCTGCGCCGAGCTGGCTCCAACCCTTCAGCTGTTGAGTTCTATCGTCTGGGGGGGGTGGTGTGGGGGGGTGGTGTGTGAGCCGTGGGACTGCATCGCGTTCGCCCACAGGTGCTGGAGTTCGAGAAGGCAACATCACGCGCAACAGCCCCCAGACCGGCTTGGGCGCCGAATCGCCAGACAGACTCACCTGCTACATGAAGCTCCTTGCCGTTCCTGTACCATGCGGCAGGGCCTTCGGCTCATTGCGGATTCTCCGTCGCAGTGGTGACGGGTGGCGCACTGGTTTCGTCCCGCGGTCACCAACGTCACCGGGCCGACATGCGAACCGTGGCGCACAAGAGCTGCGGGCTCATGCCTGCACAGACCTTCATGCTGGCCATGGCCGAGGCAGGCTACGACACCCGCTCTCCGGAGGGTTTCGACGAGGACGGGTCAAGAAGATCTGGGATTGCGCGGGCGGCGAGGATCACCATGGTGATCACCCTGCGGCATCCGGAGGCCCGACCAGGCGTCTGGGGAGAACGGTTCCGCCTGCCCCTTCAGCGGGATCACCACCGCCGCTGAGCATACGAAGCCTCATCCGGCCGGACACGACCTCCGCAGGGCAGGTCGGGTTCCGGTAGTCTTGCCGCGGGGAGACGGGAGAGCATCCTCGGCGATCCGCCAGACCAATCTTGCCGATCACACGGTAGTGCGACGCGCTGAGAAATCAGCCACGCTTTCCTGGGGAAATTACTCAGTATCTTCCTCGATGTTTCCAGGAATGGAGAGACCGATGCCCGGAACTCTTTGTCTCCCAGCCCTCAGCAGTCCAACTCCCCAGTCCCGATCATCCGGCGTCCAGCGTCGCCGAGGCCATCGCCCTGGGGCGGGGTCGATGGCGCTCGTGGGCTGGTCGCAGCCGGCGCGCACTCCGTTCTCAGGCTCCAACGACGATCGCTTGCGGACCCTCAACAACGGTCCAGTCCGACCGCGCCGAGTCCGGCACCACTGAATCCGGCGGCCCGTGCTCTGTGGCTTCAGCTGCAGCCCTTCCGGAGCACTTCACAGACTGAGGGACGCCCGATGCCTCACCGTCCCAGCATTCGCCCCTCGGGAGCGCTCCTCCTCGACAGTTCCGGACTCTCAGCAGGAGGGTGCTGCACGAGCCCACAGTGACGCGGACATGCCGGAAGCCGATCTGCGCAGCTGTGCACTGGCCCACGGGTCCAACGAACGAGGCACGAGGCCTCGCTGGCAGAGATTCCGCCGTCGGATGCGTTCAAGGCGACACCTCCGCCCACCACCATTGGGACCGCCAGCCCCTGACAGGCCTAACCCTGCACACGCACGGCATGGCACCTCGCCCGCAGGGCTGGCTGCGGGCGTCACCACGCAGCCGATGTCGCAGGCATTGAGGGCGATGGGCTACGAGACGCCTGGATCGAAGCTCAGCTTGACCTCGAGAGCATCGACGACTCCGTCACCGAGGATCTGATCAGACAGCACTTCAAGCTGGTCCAGCGTGACGGCGGCGGAAGTTGCGCAGCAGACCAGCGAGACCTGCAAGGTAGGGCCGCAGGTCACCAACGCCCTACTGCTGCGCTACCGGTTCACGCGCTGCCTTGCACGACCACGCTGCCGCCTCTGCTGGCGGAAGGCGATCATCGAGGCCCTCTCCAACCACATCTGCGTGACGAGACCAGGGCAAGGCCCCGGATTTCAGTGGGCGAATACGACCGGCTGAGTCCGGCACCCACGCCCTGGGGCGCCGCGTGAACCTGCTGCGCGGCGCACTGGCGCACCCCGCCCTGCTCATAGGCTGGACAGCCAGAGTGAACACCAAGGACAGCAACGAGACACCTGGGACGAGAGTTGCTGGAGCTCCTACACCGTCGGCGTGGGCTTGCGGCTACACGGAGGACGACGTGCGGCAGAGCGCGCTGCCCCTCACCGGCCACCCGTCAACTGGAGGCTTTCACCTACGTACAGCCCGCAGCACCACCACGCAGGGGCAGGTGCGGGTTGATGGACTCCACCGACGCAAACAGCGACGCGACCGCGGAGGGACCCGGAGGTCCTCCACGCTACGCGGAATACCTGCAGCATCACATCCGGGAACCGCAGCGGCACTGGCACGTGCAGGTTCGCGGTGCGGTTCATCTCGGATGACCCCAGCCAGGCAACCGTCGACGCGCTGGCGCAGGCCTGCCTTGATGCGCACACCAGCATCAAAGCCCTGGTCAGCCACCCTGACGCACCAGGGGTTCTGGGCTCCGCCGGGCAGAAGTGGCGTCGTCCCTTCCGAGCTGATCCCAGCATCGCCCGAGCCGCGCGGGTGCGCCCCTCACCCCAAAGGGTCGCACCGAGCCGGGGATCTCTACCGCTTCTGGCGTCTACGGCTGGCTGATCAGCACTTTACGCCGCGACCACTGCGGGGCTGGCGGTCGTCGACGGCTGCCAGACACCGCCGACTACTGGAGCTCGGCATCGAACACACCGCAGATGCTCAACGCCACAGGATGCCGTGCTGGGCGACAAGGAGAGTCGGTGGACATCCTGGCCCACAGCACTCGGCATCGCACCAGGCGACAACGCCATGGATTTTGGCCAGCGCGCATCACCCTGGCACCTGACCGGGTGTCGCTGGCCCGGACAACCTGGTGGCGCGATTGGCATCACTGCTGCTGGGCGGGACAACCACCGCCGACCACACTGCCCGAGGAGGGAGCTGGACAGAAGGTGAAGCCACGGTCGGGTGTTTCGCCCGGCCCCTACGCACTCCTTGCGATAGAGAAAGATCACGTGAGTCAACACAAACCAAAAGCCCGATTCATCAAAGGCGCGGCGATGATGCACGGAAGCGCATCGTGACGCCCGTACCATCACCGGGAGGCGATGACGAGCTGATCATGCAGGTCGGCGACCGCTCAGTATCCATGAGCTGCTGCGGGGCCGACTTCGTCGCGAACGCTTTCGACCTACCTGGGCTGTATGGTGGAACGTACTCAGGGGCCCAGGAACATCAAGCGACGGCACGTTCCTGGGCAGGTGGCCGCAGTTCCGGCGCTTTGCTGGCCGGCTCTACGCTCCCCGCTTCTCCGCAGACCTACTGGAACGCCGGCACCTGCTGAGTGTGCGTGTTCACCGAGGCGGTTTCGACGGCCTGTCGGCGGTGGCCGCTGGGGATGCGGCTTATCTGAAGGCGCCCCAGCATCGGCGTTGACCGAGCAGGCCATCGCCCTCGACCAGACCTGGGGGAGTGAACAGGTGTATCGGCTCTGCGGGATCTGGCAGGCGGGGACCTGGCCATCGTCCAGAGTTCGGGATCGCCGGAGGTGACACGTTCGCACTTCAGGATCAGGCCACCGTGGAGCGCGCGGCCCCGCAGATATCCGCGGCGGCAGCTGGCTCCGGACAGCATCTCCAGACCTCATCGTCGTCGGCAGGAACATTCCAGGGCATCACCGTGACGCTCCACCGTCATGTCGCTGGGCGCCGACGCCCTCGACGCTGGCGGTCTCCAGCATCTCCACGTTCGACCTGCACCTACGGATCGGAGGACCCAAAATCGATTGCGCCCGCATCATTGAAATGTGGGTCTGCGGGCGGCGGTCAAACTGAGCAGACGTCACCTTCAGGCCGTCGACATGTCCACCGCCGGGGCCAGGCCCTCAATACAGAGCAGTCATCCGGATACCTGGCCCCTGGGGACAGGGCTAGGAATCATGAGATGGCTCACAGCGGCATCGGCATTGGGCAGCGTGCATCGACCTCGGTGGTTGGGACATGCACCGGCAGGTCGGATCAGCCGCCGACGTCAACGGACTTCTCGAAACGATCGCGAGTTCGCTGGGGCCTCGCCGCGTTCCGCCAGGACATGGGCGACGCCAGCGGACAGAACCACCATCGTGACGATGAGCGAGTTTGGGCGACGGGTCGCCGGGCGCAAAGGACGCGGGCCTTGACCACGGACGAGGGAAACACCATGTTCGTGATGGGCGGCGGCGTGGTGGAGGAAGGTGTACAGCGCCGTCCGGAGCTGACTGAGGAGGAACCTCAGCCTGGTGACGTCATCACTCTGGACTATCGCCGGGCATTGTCGGAATCGTCGCGAAACGGCTCAGGCTTAACAGCGACAAACTCTCCGGGTGTTTAACTTCACCCCAGACGGGGCTCTGGGCATCGTCTGGGCCAGGCCAGAATCAGCCAAGTGAGGTTGTCATTCCAGGGCTTGGGAGAGCTGCGATAGTGTCTGGCCTCCTTGCGGTCACCAATGACTGAACAGCCTGCGCTGGGCACGACTGGCCGCGACGTTGACGAGGTTGACCTTTGAGGCTGCCGGAGCTTTGCCCCGGGTTTGTTGGGGAGCGCCGCCCAAGACCAAGGAAAACCGGCGCCTCCTCCCTGGGCGGTGTGAATGGTGCCTGCCAGGCCCTGGTACTGCGCTGACAGCGTCTCCAACCTGTTGGCGACATCCCGGAACAGCGAGATGGCTATCACCGACGCAGGAACCACTACTCCTCAAATGAAGCAGGCCTTCTCCAGGGCGTTCTATCTGATTAGCCTGCAGGTGCGTATCGGGCGATCATTTGGGCTCATCAACCCAATGGCTCCGCCACCGCGGGCCCCTAGGCACTGTGTCATCGAACAGGTCGGGTTTCCGCGCGGCTCCCCTAGGCAGCACTCCGTTGACCATGAGACCATTGCCCAAGGCGATCTGGTTTGCACAGCGTGAACATCAAAGGGATCATCGCGCAGCGCCGGTGCACCTTCAGCAGGCACTGGCCAGAACATCACCGCCCACCCTGCCGCAGGGTCGTCCCGACCAGGAGACGCGATCCGCAGGGTTGTATGGAGGCCTCAGGGAATCCCACGTCGCAGAAGACCCCGTAGGCACTGGCGATGTCACGCCAGACCTTCGGAGGATCGTGACCACGGGCTCAAGCTGCAGCGGGTCACCGACCACCACCACCCGCTGCGAACGCCAGATCGCGCCGACGGCATGCTGGGATGCCTGCGCCTCGTCGACGAAGCAACCAGCCGAGCGCCTCACGGCCCAGGGGCCTGAACGCCGCGACCCACAGACGCAGATGTCGTCGGGGATCAGCGGAGACGACGAGGAAGAACAACTGCTGAGCCGCAGCTTCTCCAGGTTTCAGGCGGTGGGATAGCTGCCTGCGACGACATCACCAGGCAGCAGCTCCAATACCATGTCCCCTGCTGCATTGGCCAGAAGTCCTCGACGTGGAGTTGCAACGCAGCCAGGAACAGCTCGAGCGGGCGGTGTCGATCTCCGCATCGAGCCAGGAGCGTGGAGCTCACGGTGTTCGCCAGTCAGGTCTCATCCGGGTGCGGGGGCGTAGCGTTCGGTCCTGCGCATCGACGCCGAGCTCGGCCAGTTCCGCCGAACCTCATTGTGATCTGCGGCCGCGGCGGTGAGACTCATTGCGAAGCTGTCACACGTTCCTGGAGCTGATGGGTCCTGGCGCTGTCTCCCTCTGCGTTGCTCAGCTGCTGCGGAGATGAGTCCAGAGGGTAAAGGCAGCTGGGGCATGATCCCATATCGCGCATCCCCAGGTGAGAGGATCTCAAAGCCAGGCTTGACGTTCAGGTGGCGGTCGTGGGATGTCGCCTCACTCGATGCGCCTCTGCCTGCCGTACCACCAGTATGTGCCACGCCCAAGATCTGCCTCTACGTCCGCGGATGGCAGCTCACCTGTCTGCTCGCCAAGACCAGGAGTCTCCCTCATCACGAACCAGCTGTAGGAGACGTCTCGCTGCCGCGCCTGGCATCGCTGTTCAATCAGGGCATCGACGCGAGAAGCTCAGCCTGCGTAAATCTTCGCGCGCCTGTTTGTTCCCAGCTCTTGTGCCGGACGAGCCATCCCAGCGCCACTGTGCGGGGCAGGTCTGCATCGATACCCGTCGTCGTGATCCAGTTTCCGCTTGGTGGGGATCGCTTTTGTCGAACCAAGATATGCGGAGCCCAGAGGGCGCTACGGTTGCGTTTGTTGCCGGCGGGCCTGCAGTCAAACAGGCCGCTGTGGCGCAGGATCGTCTACCGTCGTCATCGGTCATTTCCCCAACACGGCGGGCGATCTCGGCGAAATAGTCGGCCTTGTCACGCCATTCTTATCGATGGCTTCCGTGCAGGGATCTCGTCGTCACGTTCTCGACATGCGAGTTGTTCGGACACAGCGACCATCTCAGATCCAGTCGCTCCGACCGGAGCTGTCGCTGCCGCTGGTTGTAGCCCTCTGCCCTGTCCATGTGTGGAGGTTGTGTTGGTGAATACGTCTTCCGGGACGTTGGAGGGCAGCCAGACGGCAGGCCCGCTCGACGGCGTTGCCAGCGGGATGTCGCGCAGCATCGTCGTCTTCCTGTGCCGGGCGGGCCGTTGACGGCCCCATCCAGGCCGCACGTGAACCATGTCGTTGAGTGCCTGGTTGACTGCAATTGCTGGCTCAGCGCAAGCCATGTCCGGGACCGAAGGCCAACGCTGGGCAACCTGTAGCGCCACCCCTCATCCACGACGCCAGGGTTCTTGACGACGCATCCACCCGGTTGCGGGCATCGAGGCCAGTCTAGTCAGGTGGGGCAGGTGCCTCACCCAGGAACTTCCCTTACGCATAGCCTCGCGAACAGCGAGTCATCCAGGTAGAAGCTGTTCAGTCAATCTCCGTCGCCTGCTCGGTGGCTTTGGCGAGACAGCCCTCGACTGGATGATGAAGCGTTGGCAGCCAGGGTGGGGTGCGCGTGATCCAGATTCCAGTGGGCGATGTCTAGGACCTCGGAAGTGAGGCCGAGTCGTGAGGCGGCAGCTTGTCCTCACCGGCGGCGTCACGCCTGCACCACCCTCGTATTCATCGACGGCCTCATGAAGTCCTCCAGCGGTCGGGGAAAGCCGTCAGCCATCCGGGATGCCGCCGCGGCCCAGGGCTCTCAATGCGGGCGACCTTACAGCGCTGATGACAAAACCGCTGTCCCGGGCGCCGCTCTGCCCTCCTGGTCCGAGGCAGCCCCGCGCGGGCACTTCGCCCTTTGGGGCGTTCGTCATGTTCGTCATCCTCCCAGATACCCTGTGCAGCCATTGATATGTGGTCTCAGGTCATAGACGCCGAGGTAGACGGTGTGCTGCCAAGCCGTTCGTCTTGCCCAGCGGCGGCGGTGGCAGCGTCTCTATGGCAGCGACCTGCCGGGGTACCACTGGGTGACCTGCTGATCGACAGGACGCTGCGCCTGCCAGTCAACCGGGAGCTTCTGCGGACTGAACAGCTCCAGCATCCACCAGAACCGCAGAATGCTTTGTTGATCATACCTAACCGGGCTCCCATCCACCATCACTGCCCCAGTGCAGCTCTGAAAGTCAAGCTGCGCAGGGGCGGATATGTGTGTGGTGTGTGGTGTGGCTGGGATCAGGATTCCGTGCTCAGGTGACTTCACCCGCACCTCAGCTCGACTTATCGATCTGGCTCCCTCATCCCCTGCGGGTCAGTGTTCACATTGTTGTTGGAAGCTGCCTGCAGGAGACGTGTCTGGAAGTTCACGTTGTAGTTCCCGGCTGGCAGAGACGTGGTGTCGCCCGCTGGTCCGTTGATGTTGAGGTTTTCGGGAACCTGCCGGAGGGCTCCCTTTGATGCTGCCGGCAGACACCTCGTGGCCGCCTGCTGCCCACCATCCAGGTCCAGCCTGATCCCCAGCTGAGGTCTTGGCGCGAGACTCGCCTGCCTCGCCGTTGATCTCGACGGATCCGGCGCTCACGCTCACCTTCTTCAGGGCATCGGAGGCGGGCATCGACGCTTTCGAGGCGCGGCGCTCACGGAGAGGTCAGCGGCCATGTTCTGCTGACAGGCAGCCTCGGGGATGGAGAGCGCAACCTCTCTCCACTTTGCCCGTTATGAAGGTGAGGGAGGGAAGATGCCCGGAACTGGGGTGTACGGCTGACTTTGAGGGTGTCGCCGTCACGTTCCAGGTTCCATTCTCAGTCACCTGCTCCCGGGTGAGCGATCCTCGGAACCGCCCGCAGGTGACGGTGATAGTCAGCCGGCGAGGCATCCACCACCAGGTTGTTGGATGCCGTCTCTGGTTCGTTGTTGGGGCTCGTAGTCGCGTGCCTGCGGCGCATGTGATAAAGCCCCAGAGTGCTGAGCACCGCCACGCCCAGAAGCGCGCGCCCACCCATCAGGAGGTCAGCACCCGGCCGTCAGCGGGAGCGTCGACCAGTGTTGCGTGCATTCGGTCATGGGATGTTCCTTTCATCAGCGACGTGGGCCCGAGTGCGGGCCAGCGTCATGGCGGTTGTGTACCTCGCCGACGGGGAGGGCCGGGATTTGTTGAAGATGGCGGAGGATGTGTTTCTGATGCTGGCTGCCGGGCACAGGTACCAGCACCTCGGCGATGGCCTGATTGGAGCGTCCCTCGGCTATCAGAGACCAGCACCCTGGCGTTCGCGTTTCAGTCAGGGAGCGAGGGGCCGTCGTGGGAGCGTCTGTTGAGGAGCTGGGCAACCACCTCTGGGTCAAGCACCATGGCCCGGAAGCGATGCGCTCAAGCGCCTCAAAGGAAATTCGACGACATCGGTCACCCTGTCCTGGAGGAGGTAGCCGGAATGCACCGCCGTTGGAGGTGATGAGCTCACCCGCGTAGCGTTCCTCAACGTAGTGGGACAGCACGAGCACGGGCAATTCGGCGTGTTGCCTTCGTATCTGCAGCGCGGCGCGGATTCCCTCGTCGGTGAATGTCGGGGGCAGCCGGACATCCAGGATGCAGAAGTCTGTGTCCGTTGCCAGTGGTGGTGTGGAGGTCTCATGGCATCGGGCAGGGCAGCTTGGCAATCTCGTAGCCGACCTCGGTGAGCAGCCGAGCGAGGCTCCTCTCTCAGCAGGACGGTGAGTCCCTCGCAGATCCAGGATGCGCATGGGATGCTCACCTCCAGTGTCGTGGGGCCACCGAGCGGACTCTCCAAGCGAAGGGTGCCGCCCGCAGCACGCACCCGCTGGGTGATCCCATCGAGACCTCCGCCGGGCTGCACCTCAGCGCCGCCACCGTTGTCCTCCACACGAACCCACAGTCTCGCCTCAGGCGTGCCGGTCATGGAGACGTCCCAGCACCCGGCATTCGCTGGCGCGGGAGTGCTTGGCGGCGTTGGTGAGGGCCTCCGCGATGACGAAATAGGCGGCAGCCTCCACCTCACGGTAGCTGGGACTGGCGACGCGGTCGCCGTCATCCAGGCGCATGTCCAGCTGCACGGGCACATGGCTGCGGGCTGCCAGCGCGGACAGAGCCGCATCAAAGCCCGCGATCAGCTAGCACGGGCGGGAATGCCGCGGCAAGCTGTCGGAGGTTCGATGATGGCCTCCTTGGTGGAGGCATGGGCCTCAAGAACGAGGGCACGGGCGCTCTCGGGATCCTTCTCGATCTTGTGCTGGGCCAGCCCGAGGGCCATCCCGATGGACACCAGCCGGGGCTGGACTCCGTCGTGGAGGTCACGCTCAATGCGGGTGCGTTCCAGGCTGGCAGCCTGAACGGCCCCTTCACGTTATGCCGACTGCTTGCCGCCGCCTCAGCTGCGAGTTCTCTCCGACTGCGACCTGCCGACGGGGCTCACCGCGATCGCCGCGCTGGGCATAGGCCAGCAGAGGAACAAAGGCGAGCGCAACGACACCGCTCAGGATGAGACAGCACACCAGGCCCACGTCCGGCTGGAGGAGCATCGTAGTGCCGCGCGAGATGTGCTCAACGCCCCTGCTGGGCGTCGAGCAGTATCACCACCCCGAAAAGCGAGGCCAGGTATGAACGAGGTTGAGCGCACGCCACATGCTCGCGAGATGCTCTGCCGAAAAAGTAGCGAATCCTCGCCCAGAACCGCACCGGTCGTGGAGGCCAAGGGCGGCTCGCTTACGGGGAAGGCCGTAGAGATCCTGCACGCGAATGCTCTCAAAACGAGCCACTGAGGATCATGGCGAGGACCAGGATCGAGAGAACACGATCCCAAGCCCGAAAAGTGGCATGAGTGACGACGCGACGACGAACAGCACCGTGAGCAGCACCGACGAAGATCGCCGAACACCCCCAGCGGGGCCAGGTGGCAGCAGGTGAGGAGAACAGCTGATACCTCGCCTGGGTTGCCGGGATACCGGAGGAGAAACCGTCATGGCTCATAGGCTAGTGGGAGGCGCCGACGAGACCCATGGGGATAGCCGGAGCCTTGCTTCGGGTTATCCATAAGCTTTCTGCGCTCAATGAGCTGGGGCTCAGGGCCGCCGTCTCGTGAGATGCCGGCGAACGGCGGCTACGCCCCTCATCTGAGTCTGACGCCAGGGCGAGGGCCGTGTGCCGATCACTCCTGGGACACCATCCATCCACGAGTGCAGTATCACTGCGGGGGATCTCCCAAGAGGGGCGATTCAGCGGTAGATTTGACCCCACTGTACGAGGCAGAGGGAAGACGAGGCGCATCGGGATGCAGCAGCCGGGTTTCACGTTGGACACCAATGCACGGGAAGCCGTCCTGGAGATCAGCTCTCGGGGCAGGCTCGTCGTCACAAACCCGGTGTCCAACCGGGGCACCGCCTTCACCCACCACGGAGGAGCAGCTCAACCTGTCGGGTCTGCTTCCCAACCGGGTCTCCACCATTGAGGAGCAGCTACGGCGAACCTACGGCCAGTTCAGCCGCTGCCCCTCACCCCTGTCGAAATTCATCTACCTGTCACAGCTTCGGGACCGCAACGAGGTGCTGTACTACCGGCTGGTCAGCGAGCATCTGGAGGAGATGCTCCCCATCGTCTACAATCCCGACCATCAGCGAGGCCATCGAGACGTTTCAGCCACGAATATGTCGGCACTCGCGCGTGTTCCTGTCCATCGACCATCCAGAGCGGATAGAGGTCCCTGCGAACTACGAGCTGACGCCCGGACGTCGACCTGGTGGTGGTCACCGACTCCGAGGGCATCCTCGGCATCGGGGATCAGGGCATCGGCGGCATCCAGATCGCCATCGGAAGCTGGGGCTGTCGCCGCCCGCAGCCAGCATCCATCCGCAGCGCGCGCCATCCCCGTCGTCTTGGACGTGGGCACCGACAATTTGGGGCTGCTCCACAGCGACGGCTATCTGGGAGAACGCCATGCGCGTCCGTGGCGAGAGATACGACGCATTCGATCGACGCGTTCGTGAACATCACGAGCCACGATGTTCCCGAACGCGATGATCCACTGGGAGGACTTCAGGGTCTCCAACGCCCACCGCATCCTGCAGCGCTACGCCGACAGGGATCTGCACCTTCAACGACGACATCCAGGGCACCGCAGCCGTCGTCCTGGCCGCCGGTGATCGCCGCCGTGCGTCGCACTGGCATTCCGCTGCGCGAAAGCACCGGGTGGTGATCTGGGGCGGGACCGAGAAGCAATACGCTTCC